>JAEEGJ010011870.1_pt1 | contig 21861 bp, 15 predicted proteins | sample 8958761 | NCBI WGS metagenome assembly JAEEGJ01 (sample SAMN16246546, study PRJNA631951) | gut metagenome | biome: gut microbiome; feature: rumen; material: RS-attached | host: Bos | place: Iran: Karaj | collected 2018-10 | reverse complement strand
GTAGTAGGAAAGTATATCGACAACCGCAATCCAAAATTGGGCAAGTATCGCACTTATCTTCTTTGGGGTGGTATTCCGCTCACAGTTGCCGCTTGCTTCCTGATGCTTCCCGCCGCAGCCACTTGGTCGATGGGAGCGAAGATGGTTTACGCCACATTGAGTTATACCATATTAAGTATGATTTATTCGGTGGTGAATATCCCGTACGGCTCGATTATGGCAAGTATGACCCGCGACAACGACGAGGTTCTTATCCTTACTTCAACCCGTATGGTTTGCGCCAATATCGGTCAGATTATTGTTCAGGCTGGTTTCCCAATCGGACTCGCCATTTGCGTGCACTCTGCAATCAACTGGGAGCAGGCAATATTTATGGCCATTGGTACCATTCCAGCCTTCATTATCCTGCCGTTGCTGCCTGTTTTGAAGAAACTGCTGGGTAAAAAAGGTCTTTATTACACACTTCTCTCGATAGGCTTTATTGGCTTTGCCATTCTGTTCGGCATTGGCAAGTTCGGCGATGTCAAGAGTTGCACGCTGCTTGTCCAGATTGCAAAGATTATGACTGGCGTTGGTCTGCTTGTTGGTTCGCTGATGTGGGCTTTGGTTCCTGAAGTTATCACCGAGTCGGAGCACCGCACAGGCAACCGTCCTGCCGCCACAGTGAACGCTTTGGCAGGTGTCGCTTTCAAGGCTGGTTTCTCAATCGCTGGCTGGATTACACCGCTGGTTATGGGACTTATCGGCTTTAACCTTGCAAGTGAGGAATCGGCTTTGGCTACTGACCCGAAAGCCTGGTTTACAGTTACCGCCATTTTCGCGCTAGTCGGCTTTGTGCTCTTGACGCTTTGCTTCCTTGGCAGCAAGGAGAATATCACCACAACACCAGAGAAACCCGTTTCGTTCGGCGATATGTTCCGTGAGTTCAAGGCTAACAAATGCCTTCAACTGGTGCTCGGCATTTTCGTTGTAGTGTTCCTGGCTTCGTTTATCAGCGCACCTGTAAATGCTTATTACACAGAGTTGGGCAAATATTCAGCCACTGCTCAAAATGCGATTCTGGTGTTCACAACCATAATCCCTGCAGCGCTTCTCATTGTTGTGGCTTACTTGATTAAAAAGTATCCGCTTACCGATGAGCGTCTCGACGAGATGAACCGCGAAATTGAGGCTCGCACAAAAGCATAACTATTGAAAACATAAGGCGGGAGGGAAGCGTCCCTTCCGCCTTTTTTTAATTTTAAAGATATGAATATCAGATTATTATCGATGGCTTTGGTGGCTACCGCTCTTGCAGGGTGCAGTCAGAAAGCACAGGAATGCCCGCCGCTCAAAGAGCGTTTCAGTGGCAAATTCTATATCGGCGCTGCCATCAATGAGGCTCAGATAACAGGAACCGACACGATGGGGCAAGCAACTGTTGTCAAGCATTTTAACTCTATTGTTGCCGAAAACTGTATGAAGAATGAGGCTATTCATCCCGAACAAAACAGATACGATTTTGTTGTCCCTGATAAGTTCGTTGAATTGGGGGAGAAGAACGGAATGTTCATTATCGGCCATTGCCTTGTATGGCACTCGCAGGCAGCTCCCTGGTTCTTTGTTGATGGCAATGGCAACCAGGTATCAGCCGATACGCTCAAACAACGTATCAAAGACCATATTTACACCGTGGTGGGCCGTTACAAAGGACGCGTGAAAGGCTGGGATGTGGTGAACGAAGCCATTATGGAAGACGGCTCGTATCGCAATAGTCCGCTTTATCAGATTATGGGTGAGGAGTTTATACCTTGGGCATTCCAATGCGCTCACGAGGCTGACCCCGATGCCGAGTTGTACTACAACGACTATGCAATGCACTATGCCGCCAAGGCAGATGCAATTGTGAACCTTGTGAAATCGTTGAAAGATAAAGGTTTGCGCATCGATGGCGTGGGAATGCAGACGCACGTGGGAATGGATTATCCCGATTTCAACGACTACGAGACGAGCTTGATGAAATTTGCATCGGCGGGAGTCAATGTAATGGTGACAGAGTGGGATATGTCGGCTCTGCCAACAATGAGCAGCAGCTCGAACATTGGCGACACTCTTCGCATTGGAGCAATTGTGAGCAAAGCACTCGACAAAGGTCTTTTGAGCGACAATCCGGCCAATTTAAGTTTCGACAAAATTAAAGTGGCTTCGGAAGAGGAGTTTAAGGCGAAATTTGCAGGCGAGTATCCTGATAGCGTGATTGCGCGGATGCACTTTATGCTTTCACAATTGTCACCATATCCGGTAGCTCTTCCCGATTCAATATCAACAATTTGGAATGACCGTATGGATAAATTCCTGAAACTGTTTGAGAAGCACTCTGATGTGATAACCCGCGTGACAGCTTGGGGTGTTAGCGATGGCGATTCGTGGAAAAACGATTTCCCGGTAAAAGGCCGTCACGAGTACCCGCTGCTTTTCGACCGCGATTACAATTTGAAACCTTTCTTGCAGAAATGTAACTAAAATAGTAATAACCAAAAACTTAAAGCAATGACACAGAAACGTTATTTATTCCCTGCCGACTATATGGCAGACCCAGCCGTTCACGTGTTCAACGGCAAAATATTCATTTACCCGTCGCACGACTGGGAAGCAGGTGCCGAAGAGGACGACGATGGCGGTCACTTCCAGATGAAGGACTATCACGCACTCTCGATTGACGGCGACCCGATGACAGGCAATGTCAACGACCACGGCGTAATATTCGATGTGAAAGATGTGCCTTGGGCCGAAAAACAGTTGTGGGACAGCGACGTGGTTGAGAAAAACGGCAAGTACTACTACGTTTTCTCGGGCAAAGGTTACGATGGCGTGTTCCGTCTTGGCGTGGCAGTGGCCGACAAGCCCGAAGGCCCGTTCAAGCCGCAACCGCAGCCAATCCGCGGCTCGTTCTCTATCGACCCGTGCGTGTTCAAAGACGACGACGGCACCATTTACACCTATTTTGGCGGACTCTGGGGCGGCCAACTTCAATGGTGGCAGCCATTCGCGCCAGGTTTTGAGCCGATTCACGGCAAGCACGGCGACAATAACGGCCTTGTTGATATGGGTGCAGAGCCCACACGCAGCGGCGAACTCTTTGCCAAACCTGATATGCCAGCGCTTCCGAGTTTCGTTGTGAAGATGAGCGACGATATGCTGCAGTTTGCCGAGGCACCACGCCGCGTGCTGGTTGTCGATAAGGACGGGCAACCGCTTAAGGCTGGCGACCCGCACCGCTTCTTTGAGGCTTCGTGGATGCACAAATACAACGGCAAGTACTACTTCTCGTACTCAACTGGCGACAGCCACTTCCTTTGCTACGCAATCGGCGACAATCCGTACGGACCGTTCACCTATCAAGGCGTGATTCTGACACCTGTTGTGGGCTGGACCACTCACCACGCCATTGCCGAGTACAAGGGCAAATGGTATCTGTTCCACCACGATTGCGTTCCGTCGAACGACAAGACCTGGCTGCGAAGCCTGAAAGTCTGCGAGTTGCAATACGACAAGGACGGCAAGATTCAGACAATCGAAGGACTTGACAAGTAAAATTTAAGTTGTTAATAAATGGAAGAGAGTTCGTCGCGACGACGGGCTCTCTTTTTTTGTGGCCTAACAAAAAACAACCCCGACTCACTGCCGAATCGGGGTTGCTGGTGTTTTAGAATAACTGTCAGCGTTTGATAAACCTTTCGCTTACGTCGCCGTTTGCCGTGTGGATAATCACAAAGTTCAAGCCTTTGGGCAGCCTTGTAATGTCGTGTGAGCCTTGAGCCGCTTCACGCCCCAGCACCGCGCCGTTGGCCGACACAAACGATATGCTCTCGTATTCACCGCCGCTGATGGTGATATGGTCGGTTGCGGGATTCGGATAGACGACAAATTTGATGTCGTTGGTTTCGGCTTCGTGGTGCTCGGCAAATACCACAGGAACAGTTTCCGAGTAACTGAAGTTCCCGTCGTAGTCGGTTTGTTTGAGTCTGTAGTAGATGATGCCCGCGTGCGACGAGAAGTCGGTGTAGCGGTAGTTTTGCGGCTCTGTCGATGTGCCAGCGCCTTCAATAATAGTCAGTTCGGCAAACTCAACAGCATCAATGCTGAACTCGATAGTGAAGAAGTCGTTGTTCAGTTCCGAAGCCGTTTCCCATTCAAACCTGACGCCGCCGCCAAACTCGTGCGCTTTGAAATAGACAAGTTCGATGGGAAGGACACTTCCAATGCTGCCATATTCTTTTTTAAATTCAGCTTCGTTTTTAATATTTGCGGATGAAATACCCACCTTATCCAATTGGTTTTTGCCAAATACATAGATTTCGTTATCATCTGGGTTAATGTATTTCGCATCAATATCGCTTTTGCCCAATAAATCTGTCGAATAAATCTCGTAGTCGCCGCCAATAACCAGCATTGCCCCACTTGCTTCAATATCGCCAGCTTCAGCCGTCTCATCAAAAAGTGTGAACAGTGCTTTAAGAAAAGATACGGTTCCGTCTTGTTTTAAATTCCCTTCGACAATGCATGTTGATTCTGGTTGAAGTTTAAGAGTGCCGTCACTTTTAACGGTCAGTTTACCATTGGGAATTGAATCTGTTTCGTCTAGGTTAACGAATAACGTTGCTTTTGAACTGACTGTCAGGTTTTTATTAACGATGATTTCGCCAGCTTCAAGTTTGTTGTTGACGGTGATGTCGCCATCATTGGTAAGTAAGTTGCTGACAACCATCATCGCATCGTTGCCAATGGTCAGATTTTTGTTTATTTCGGCTGAGCCAGCTTCTAATACGCCGTTTACAGTAATGTTGTCATCGCCTTTTAGTTGGCCGCTAACTGTCATTGTCGCGTTTTCGCTTATAGTCAATGGCGAGTTGTTCTCGACAGAACCTGCCTGCAGTTGACCATTCACAGTAATATTTGTGTTGCCAGTGAGTTTGCCGTCAACTGAAATCGAAGCATCGTTCCCCATGGTGAAATTCCTTTCCACATCCATACTTCCAGCGGTTAAGTCGCCATTGACGGTAAAAGTTGCTTCGTTGGTGAGTTCATTTTCAACTAGCAGAATACCATTTACTTCAACAGTGGGGTAGTATTTTGTTCCGCCAAATCCCATAAAACCACCTATTGTTGCGGGCTTTGCATCAAAATCTTTTTTGACGTGAAGACTACCGTTTTCTTCAATAATCAGCTCACCGTTGCCCGAAACAGTTACATCACCTTTTACAAATACGCTCACATTTGCTGGAATGATGTATTTCGCAGTTATGGACAGACTGTTAAATGTTTGGTTAACTGTTTGAGTGGTATTGGTGCTGATGGTCTCTGCCAAAGCGCTCAAAGTGGGCGCAAGAACCAACGCCAGCATTATCAGTATGATGTGTCTTGTTTTCATAACTTGCTTTTTTACATTAATATACAAAAGTATGTACGATGACGGACTTAAAAAGTTTCGCAGATTTCCGTTTTCCCGTTTTGCCAGCCGCTAAATTGCTGGACCCTTTTTTTTGCGAGATAATATTACTCTATTTGCCAAAAACAAACCCCGACTCAACGCTGAATCGGGGTTGCTTGTGTTTCTATCGAAAAACTATCAGCAAAAACTGGTTATAGGGTTTGTTGCTTAATAGTGCTTTGTTTTATTCCGCCGAATGAGAAAAATCTCGGATTACCTTTTGGGTCAATGTATTCGCAATTGGCATCGTGCCTGTTAAATTCAGTGGTATAAATATGGTAGGCGCCTTCAACAACCACAGTTGCTTTATAAGCCTTGATGTCACCTGTTTTGGGGAATAGCAGGTGGATTCCCAATAAAGTGCTGCCGTCCTGAATCAAATCGCCTTCAACAATAGTGGCAGAGTTCTTTTCGAAAGAGATTTTTCCATCTTTTCTTACAATTAAATCGCCATTTGTTTTAGAGTCCGATTCATCTTTGTTCACATACAATATGGCGTTTGAACTTATAGTCAGTTCTTTAACCACGTCAATTCGGCCTGCTTCCAGTCTGCCGTTGTCGGTTATGACACCATAATTGGTTAGTTGGCCGTAAACAACCAAGGCCCCGTTTTCGGTAATTGTCAAATCCTGTTTAACTATGGCGTCTTCAGTCTCAATCTCACCGTTAACCGTCAGATGACTCTCGCAGGCAAACGTTCCTTCAACTGTCATACTGCCGTTTACAACAACGTTAGGATAGTTCTTCGTTTTGTTTATCAATCCATTTTCAGTGTGTTTGGCGTTGAAGTTGTTGGCAACCAGCAACTCGCCACCTTCGTTAATGGCAAGGCTTCCATCACCCAGAATTGTGAGATTACCAGTTGTGTTCAGATGTCCGTTTATCGTAAGAGTGCAACCTGGATTTATTGTTACTTCAGTAGCGGTAAGGTTTCCATTTATGGTATAGTCAGAGTTTATAACAAGTGTCTCATTCAGGCGTTCGGTGCCGTTTTGCGATGATGTACTTGTTATTGTTCGGGCAAACAAGCCAGTGTTTGGCATTGAAACTAAAAATGTCAGAAACAGAATAGCGTTAATTTGTCGTGTTCTCATAATTTTATTTTTTTAATCATTAATAACGTGCCCTATTACGGCAACTGCCGATAAAGGTTTTTAAGTGACGAAAAAATATGATGAGATACAAAAAATCAGTGACAAACGATTTATTCTTTTGAAATTAGGAATTTTTCCGCTTCCGCGATTTTTTCAACCGAGCCAGCATCGAACCAATAGTCGCTGTCGTGACGGTAGCCGATGATTTTGTGGCTCTTGGCCAAATTCAGATAATGCGGAATGATTGGAAAGACTTCGTCGGCAGGGAATTTGCTGAACAGCGACGGCGATATGATGTGTATTCCGCTGAATGCGAATGGTTTAAGTTCTTTGGTCTGGCTGACAATGATTGATTCGCCCGTTTTGTTGTTCTGCCAGCCGCCAAGTTGCCAATCGGCATCAAAGAGCAGTTGGCGCGAACTTTTGCGGTCGCGGATGGCTAATGTGGCATCGGCCTTTGAATCAATGTGTTGCTGCATCATCTTTCGCAAGTCGATGTTGGTGAGAATATCAACGTTGGCAATCACCACAGGCTCTCGGCCGCTGAACAGGCTGACGGCTTTTTTCAGTCCGCCGCCAGTGTCGAGCAGCAATTGACTCTCGTCAGATATTTGAATATCAACGTTATACTTCAGGTTGGCGATGTACGTTTTCATCATTTCGGCAAAGTGGTGCACGTTAATCACAATGCGAGTGGCGCCATTGCCAATAAGCATCTCAATACAGTGTTGCAGCAGCGTTTTTCCGCAAACTTCCACCAGTGCTTTCGGGCGGTCGTTTGTCAGCGGTCGAAGGCGTGTGCCCAAACCAGCAGCGAATATCATTGCTTCCATGGCTCAAGGATTGAAGGATTGAAGGACTGAAGGACTGAAGGATTGAATGATTGGTGAATTGTTTAAAGGTTTAGAAGTTTAGAAGTTTAGAAGTTTAGAAGTTTAGAAGTTTAGAAGTTTGGCACTATACCAACACCTAACACCATTTTCATACCTGTTAATTTCTAATTCCTAACTCTCTATGTATCAACTTAACTCTTACATCGAACTTCTTTCCAATCTGTTCGGCAAAGTTCTGTGCGCAGTAGACAGAGCGGTGCTGGCCGCCAGTGCAGCCGAAACTCACCATCAGGTTTTTGAAGCCGCGCCGCAGGTAGGTCTCAATGGTGGGCTCAACAATCTCGATGGCTTTGGCCAGAAAATCGTCGATGGTCGAGTTGGCTTTCAGGAAATCGACGACTGGCTGGTCGCGGCCTGTGAGTGATTTATACTCGTCGTAGCGGCCAGGATTGTGCTGTCCGCGGCAGTCGAACACAAATCCGCCGCCGTTTTCCGAGTCGGTGGGGATGCCCTTTTTGTACGAGAAACTATAAACCGTAACGGTCAGGCCGTCGTAGTTGTCGGGAACGGGTTCTGCAATGTCAATCTTGCTTGCAATTGCTTCAATATAAGGCAGATTGATGAATTTCAGTGCCAGCAGTTCTTTCAAGTTTTTCACAGCCGCAGGAATGCTCTCAATAAAGTGCTTTCTCTTTTCGTAGTAGCCCCTAAAACCGTAAGCGCCAAGCACTTGCAGCGTGCGAATCAGGGCAAACAGTTTGAATTGTCTGAACAGCAGTTCGCGGTCGGCGGGAATGAGCGTTTGCAGTGCGGCTATATAACTGTCGAACAGTTCGTTGCGCAGTTTTTCGCTAAATTTTGCTTTTGCCTGATAGAGCACCGATGCCACATCGTACATCAGCGGGCCGCGTTTGCCGCCCTGAAAATCAATGTAATAAGGCTCGTCATTCTTCAGCATGATGTTGCGCGACTGGAAATCGCGGAACATAAAGAACTGGCAGTCAGCGCTTGCTGCGGCTTGTTTGATGGTCTCAAAGTCGGCTTCGAGTTTCAGTTCGTCGAAATCAATGTGCGCGTTCTTTAAAAAGCAGTATTTGAAATAGTTAAGGTCCCACTGAATGGCCGTTTGGTCGAAATCGGGCGACCCGATGCAGAGTGAGTAATCGATGTTGCGGCCAGCCACAACCTGCATTCGGGCCAAATCGGCCAGCACGCGCTTGTAGAGTCGCACAAGGTGCTCGTCGAGTGCGCCGTTGGCTTCCACAACAAGGTTGTAGAGCGGTTCCGAGCCAAGGTCTTCAACCAGATAGCAAGTACGGTCGGCGCTTACGGCCAGAACTTTCGGCACATTAACGCCCGCATCGGCGAAAGCCTGGGTGAAAGCAAAATAGGCTTCGTTTTCAGCCACATTCGGGTTGTAGGCGGCCATCACCGAGCGCTGGTTGTCGGCCGTCAGGCGGAAATACTGACGGTCAGAGCCAGAGCGGGGCAGGGGTGAGCTATGGGCATAGCTGCCACCAGCCCACGACGTATAAAGCCGGCTTATTTCATCGGTAACCGAAATCATTGTTTGCCAAAGTGTTACAATGAGCTTTTTGCTGCTTCGAGTGTCGAGTAAATGTCAAGAATCTGGTCGATTCGGGTCATCTTGATGACATTTGCCACCGCGGCGCTCAAGTTGCAGAATTTGATTTTGCAGTTGTTGTTGCGGCCGTGGTTGAAGACACTAATCAGCGTGCCCAGTCCGGTGCTGTCAATCAAGTCGATATCTTTCATATCAACAATAATGTTCAGGTACTCGTGCTGGTCAATAACGGTGTTAATCTGCGATTTGAACTCGCTGTCGTTGCTGATTGTCAGCCGTCGGTTTCCTGGTTTTGGGGTTGCAATGGCGCAGCCTGCGATTTGATTGTTTATTTCCATCATAGTCCGTCGTTTTTTAATGAATCTCTGAATGTTTCAATTTCAGTCAGAACATCGGTGCTGACTGATATAAAGTTGGTGACTATTTTTGAATAAAGTTCGGTGTCGTCGCCGGTTTTGGCTTTTTGTTCGAGTTCGGCCATGTCGGCGCGCAGCGATTCGATTCCCATCAGCGCCACTGACGATTTTGTTTTGTGTGCGATGGCCGAAAGTTGCTTGTAATCTTTCTCTTGCAGGGCTTTTTCGAGTCCCACGAGCAGAGTCGGCATTTGCTGGATGAAAACGTTCACCAGTTCGATTTTGAATTTCTCATCGCCACCGGTCACGGAATCCAGGTGCTGCGGGTCGATGAATTTGTAATTGTGCTCAATGCTGGCCTGTGCGTCAGCATCATCAATATCGTCAGTTTCGTCGTTAGGCAATATTTGCCCGCCGATGTGCTTGTAAATCATATTGATAAGGTCCTGCGTCTCGAAAGGTTTCGAAATGTAGTCGTCCATGCCTGCGCCGATGCACTTTTCCTTTTCGCCCTTGATGGCGGCGGCCGTGAGTGCAATAATCGGGATGGTCCGTTTTTCCTGGTCGTCCATCTTACGGATGATGGAAGTGGCTGTGTATCCGTCCATTTCTGGCATGTGTAGGTCCATCAGAATCAGGTCGAATCTTTCTTTGTTCATCAGGTCGATGACCACCTTGCCGTTGGGGGCAATCATCAGATTGAAGTCCTTTTTCAGTATCGTCTTGACAAACAGCTGGTTAATCTCGTTGTCTTCGGCCAGCAGAATGTTCGGTGTACGGTCGATACTAACTTTTGCCGCAGCTGTATCGGTTTCTGTATTGACGGTTTCTTTTGCTTTTTTAGTGCCGTGCAAATAAGTGATTCTCAAGTCAAAAGTGCTGCCTTTCCCGTCTTCGCTTGTGAGCAGAATGTCGCCGCCCTGCATTGTGGCAAGTTGTTTCGAAATGGTCAGTCCCAAACCTGTACCGCCGTATTTGCGTGTGGTGTCGCTCGAAGCCTGCGAGAAACTTGAGAAAATCAGTTCCTGCTTGTCTTTCGGGATTCCTATGCCGGTGTCGCGCACGGCAAAACTCAGATCGCTCGAGTCGGCGTCTTGTCTTAAAACACTGATGGTTAGTGTTATGCCGCCATATTCGGTGAATTTCAGCGCATTGCTGAGCAGATTGTTCAGAATCTGGTTCAGTCGGGTGGGGTCGCCCACAACATATTTCGGCATATTCGGGTCGATGATGGCTCTGAAGTACAACCCCTTGTTTTCTGCCGACATTTTGTAAGTTGTTGACAAATTGTTGATTATCTTGTTAAGATTGAAGTCGATTTTCTCAATTTCCATTTTCCCGGCTTCAATTTTCGAGAAGTCCAGAATGTCGTTGATGATGACAAGCAGGTTGTTCGCCGATATGGTGATGTTGTCGAGAAAAGTCTTTTGGTCGGGTGTCAAATTGGTGTCGTTCAGCAGTTTGGCCATGCCAATCACACCGTTCATAGGGGTGCGGATTTCGTGGCTCATGTTGGCAAGGAACTGATCTTTGATTTTCGCCAGATTTTCAGCTTGTTCCTTGGCGAGAGTAAGGTCGATATTCTGTTTTTTTATCTGCTTAATCATAGAGTTGAACCCCTTCATCAGCTCGCCAATCTCATCTTTGCGCTTTTCGGTTTCTTTAATCTGATAATCAGATACATTCGACATGTCGCGCATTGTGTGTGTCAGGTTGATGATTGGGGTGGAAATGGCGTTCTGCATGGTTTTTGAGAGCATCAGCGCAATAATTGTAGCTGCAAGAATCATAAGCAGATAGACTCTGAAAAACTGCATCGCGCGATTTTTGTAACTGTCGAGACTGGTGTGCAGAAAGATTGAGCCGATGATTTCGTCGTCGAGAATTATGTTTCGGCTCACCAGCAGGCCGTCGTCGTGGAAGGCAAAGGTGTCGCGGGCTGATATAAAGTCAAGGTTGGTGTTGCTGTATTCGGGGCTTTGTGCGTATTCGGCAAATAGCGTGTGGTTGGTGTCGTAGATTCGCGCCACACGGATGTTGGTGTCGGCCGCCAAGGTTTGAAGCACGGTTTGCGCGTCGAGCGGATAGTCGAACATGATGTTGGCCGTGTTGTTGTCGCCGACAATCTTGCCCAGAATGGTCAGGTTGCTCAGTGTCTGCTTGTTGAACTGCATCTTGTCGTAATGGCCATAGATGAGTCCGGCGGCAATCAGTCCCACAACGCTGATGGCCGTCACCATTACTGTGATTTTGGTCCTTATCGATAAGTCCTTAAAATTCATCTTCTTTCGTCGATATTATCTTTGCAAGCAGCAGCAGCTTTGGGCTGATTTTCAGGCCTATGTCGTTGGCCACATCCTTGTTAATCTCGAATTGCCGTTCAGAGAATTGCGGCAGGAAGTTTATTGTTCCGCCAATCTCGCACAGGAATCCCAACTCGTCGCCGATAGTCACAATCGGCTTGTTGCCAATGCTTTTAATCACTTGCAGGGCTTCGTGCTGTTTGATGTCTGACAAAAACAGCATATGGCATTTGTCGGTTTCAGCCAGGCTTGCTATCCGTCTGATTTTCCAGTCTTTGCCATTGGCTTTGCGCCCAATCATGGTTTTTTCCAGAATGATTCCGAACGGGTCGTTCTTGTATACGCACAGATAAAGTGTGTCGCCATCGATGTAGTTGGCGGGCCACTCTATGAATTTGGCGAAGTTGAATATGTAGGCGGCTTTCACTTCATATTCCGAGTATTGTGCCGCGGCAGTCATTGTCATAAAGACTGTCGCAAAGGCTATCAGTGTTGTTTTGATGCTCTTCATGTCGTCAGTCTTTAAGTTCGAATAATATGATTTCCACGCGGCGGTAGTTCATCTCGTGGGTGCGGCTGTCGTATTTGCCGCGCGCCGTCGATTCACCGTGGCCTTGAGTTATTATCTTCCGTCCGTCGACGTTGTTCTCTATCAGATATTTCAGCACGTTCTGCGCACGCAGCTGCGACAAGTTCATGTTGTGCGACCGTTCGCCCTGCGTGTCGGCGTAGCCGTTTATCTCGGCACCGATTGACGCGTTGTCAATCAGTAGGTCGATAATCTGCTGCAGTTCCTTTTTCGACTCGGCCGTCAGCGTGCTCTCGTTGAGTTTGTAGTAGAGCGTGTGCTTGTGCACCACTTTGCGCTGATCGGGTTGCGACACCTTGAACAGCACCGGGTTGATGTTTTCCTGCCGGTTGATGCTGCTGTGGTTGCGCGTCGGAATCTCGAATCGGCTCAAGTCGATAGGCGATGCTGTGTAGAACGTGTCCTGCCCAATCACCTGCATTGTAACCGATTTGCTCTTGATGCCGTCGGTGTAGAAGTGGGTTTCGGTAACCTTGTCCTTCTGCTTCGAGTTGGCATCCAGAATGCTCAATGTAACCGAGTCGCTTGTGTTGATGGCGTCTTCGATGAGCGAGAGCAGGTCGTCGGTGTTCTTTTTCAGCTGCGCTTTCTCTTTTTTTGATTGTGTGTTGTAGCTCAGCTTGTTAATGGTGTCCGATGTCTGAATGATGTTTTCGACTAACTCAAGCAGATGTTCATAGTAGATGGGCTGCTGAGGCGAGTTGTTGTTTGTTATCGAGTCGGCTTCGGCCGTCTTGTATATGTCGTAGAACACGTTGTTCACCATCACTTCTTCGCCAATCTCGCTGTTGTTCAGCTTGATGGGCTGCAACGTTATCTCTTGATACAACTCGTAGAAGTAGTTCTGGTAAGGAATGTGTATATTGATGAGCTGCGGCATGAAGTTGGGTGTCGAAATCACCAGTTGGTAGTTCTTTGCCGGCGGGAAAATCATCAGGTATTTGCCCGTTTCGGTGTCGGGTGTGTACACATATTTAATCTGCTCGTGTGTGGTTTTGTCATAGACCTTGATGTCAACCTTTATCGGCTTTGGCGGTGTTCCGGCCAGCACAGTACCTTTCACCAAAGTCAATGGAATAGGGTCTTTGTAGCCCACTTTCATGATTGTTTGGCGGCCATACGAATTGTTGCGCGAAGTTGAAAAATAGCCGTATTCGCCACTGGCGTTCAGCACAAACGAAAGGTCATCGATGGTGGTGTTTGTGAAGCCAAGATTTTCAGGTTCAGTCCACTGTCCGTTTGTGCGCCGCGATTTGAAAATGTCTTTTCCGCCAATGGTGTTGTGTCCTTGTGAGCTGAAGAACAGCGTCTGTCCGTCGTAGTGGATATGCGGGGCGTCTTCGTTGAATTTTGTGTTGATTTTGTCGCCAAGGTTCACCGGCTCGTCCCATTCCCCCTTCTTGTTCAGTGTCGAAACGTAGATGTCGCGTCCGCCGAGTCCGCCGGGACGGTCGCTCACAAAGAAAAGTTTTGTGCCGTCAGGCGTTATGCTGGCCGCGCCTTCATAGTATGGCGTATTGATGTTTTTGTTCAGTTTTTTGACTTCAGTAATGGTTTTTCCTTGCAGCTTACCGGAATAAATGTCTTTGTTCAGACCTTCGCCGAAATTGAGAAACACGGTGTGGCCGTCGGGTGACAAGCCTGCCAGCATGGCGGTTTGGTTTTGCAACTTGTGGTCGAGTTCGAGATTGACGTTTTCGGGTTTAGCCCAAGCGTTGTCGGCGTCTTTAGTCGAAATCATAATGTGCAGCGATGTCTCGTAGCCCTTGCCAACACCTGTTTCGCGCATGAAGAGCATCACGCTCTCGTCGGCCGAGATGAGCGGATTGAAGTCCGATTCGGCGGTATAGAGCGACATCATCGGCTCAATATCAACTTTATAAGGCTGTTCGGTAATCTCAATGGCGTTGCGGCAAACGGTAATCATTCGCTTGCAGTGGTTTAGCTTGTTGATGTCGGCCTTGTCGTTTTTGGCAGTCCGGGTGATGTACTTGTTGTACTCGCGCATGGCATCTTCAAAGCGGTATGCCACGTGGTAGGCGTCGCCAAGGTTCCAGATGACGTCGAGCGGTACCAGCGTTCCGGCCGAAACACTTGCTTCTTCCAGATAGCTGACAGACTTTTCCTGCTCAAACCGCGATTTCAGATAGCAAAGGCCAATCTGATAGCGCAGGTTGATGTCGTCAATCACAGAGTCGAGCTGGATGTAGATAGGTAAGGCCTTCTCATACAGTCCCGTCTCAAAAAAGTTGTTGGCCGTCTTCAACTGTTTCCGTTCCGATTGCGAATACTGCGCAGCAGCGCTCTGAGCCAGTATGGCCAGGGCCAGGCAGCATACAATTCTGACGGCCGTAGTTGCGAACTTACATTTGTTACAAGCCATAGATTCCTTTTATTTGTGTGTAACTTTCAAAATTACTTTTTTTAGGGTTTGGCGCAACAATCAAAATGCGTTTTGTTATGGATTTTTGTAATCGATTGTTTAATAGGCTGTTCCGGACGGATTCGCTGTCTGTGACGGCACGGCGTGCGGGTTATGTCAGCGACCAAAACGGCATCCGGAATCGTTTTTTGCGCGAGAGCGGCAACTGGCAGTCGCATCTGCAGAACACCCGGAATTTCATAATCGCGGCAGCTAAAAAAGTGCCCGAGAAGCGGTCGGTGGCGGTGTTGGGCAGTGGATGGCTCTACGATGTGCCGCTCGACGAACTCGCGCAAATGTTCGAGTCGGTTGTGCTTGTTGATATTGTGCACCCCGAGCCGGTGAAAATCCGCGCGGCGCGGATGCCAAACGTGCGGCTCGTCGCAGCAGACTTGACAGGGGGCGCCGTACAGCGTGCCATGAGCGCACAGTCGTTCGATGAATTCTCAAAATGGCTGCCAGGTGCCGCGTCCGCTATCGATTTCGGCGGATTCGACCTTGTGGTTTCGGTCAATCTGCTCAACCAGCTCGATATAATATTGTGCGATTATCTTCGCAAGCGTTTCAAAACAGATGAAGCGGAATTGAAGAATGTCCGTAAAATGGTACAGCAGAATCACATCAATTGGCTGCCGGCCGGCCGCACTTGCCTGATTACCGACTACCGGCAGATTGACATTCCGCTCGACGGTTCGTCAAAAATCGAAACGCAGCTTGTTTATGCCGATTTGCCGCAGACGCCGCCCGATGCCGAGTGGGATTGGATTTTCGACACCAATCAGTGCTATTCTGATAAAAATAACACCATTTTTAAAGTTATGGCGGTTTGTTTTTGAAACGAATTGTTATAATTTAGCCTTTTCTTTGGTGGGCCGTTTGGCTCTTCCGAAACATTATGTAAACGATTAAATTTTAACACAATGAGATTTAAATCAATTTCTTTGGCCGCAGCTTTGGCGTTCTGTTTCAGCGGATACGCACAAAACACCGCCAGCAAAGACTCGACCCTTGTTGTTGCCGAGAATCAGGAAGCGGAAGTCGCTTTCAATGCGGGAAACGATTTTGTGGCCCAACGCAATTTTACTGAAGCAATAAACAGTTTCACAAAAGCATTGTCGTACAATCCGCAGTTTACCAAGGCCCTGGTGAACCGTGGATTCGCCAAATCGGAAATAGCCGACTACAGCGGCGCCATAACAGATTTCACAATGGCGGTTGAGCTCGACGGCTCGCCTGTTGCCTACTACGGCCGCGGTCTGGCTTATTTCAACCAGAACAACTCGAGCGACGCGCTCACCGATTTCGAACTTGCCATTAAGGCCGGCTACAACGAAGCCAAGGTTTACTATTACGCCGGTGTGGCCAACTTTGAGTGCGGCAACTACGAAGAGAGCGTCAACAATCTCACTCTTTCAATAACCTTCGACGGCAGCAACGCCCAGGCCTACAACGACCGCGGCAGCGCCAAGCGTATGAAGGAAGATTACGATGGTGCCATTGCCGACTATCAGCAGGCCATCAAAATCGACCCGAAGCTGGCCACAGCATACAACAATATGGCCAGTGCGCTGCTCAAAAAAGGCAACGTTGACGATGCCATCAGCAACTACGGTCTGGCCATCGGGCTCGACTCTGAATATTTCATCGCTTACAACAACCGCGCCCGCGCCAAGTTCGAGAAGAATGATTTCGACGGAATGATTGCCGACTGCCAGAAGGCCATCGAGATTAATCCCGAATACGCATACGCATATAATAATATGGGTATCGCCCAGATGAAGAAAAAAGACTACGATGCCGCCTACCGCTCATTCAGCGACGCCATCCGCATCAATGCGAATTTCGCTGAAGCCTACCTGAACCGCGGAAGCTGCCAGGAAATGCAGCGCAAGTTCGATGAAGCCGTGGCCGACTGGCGCAAGGCTTACGAGCTGGGCATCACCAAAGCAAGAAACTACATTTCGTTTTATGAATAATCAAAGTTGACTATGAAACGCATATATATAATTGTTACAGCACTTGTTTGCAGCCTGTCGGCTTTCTGCCAGAACCAGGACATTCCGTTTGACAAGAACTATTTTCAGAATCAGAAAGACGCTTTCAAGCAGGCCAACTCTGATTTGAAGGCCGGTGAAGCGGCTTTCGGCAAGGATTTCTATTACGAAGCCCTGCAGTATTATCTCGAAGCGCAGAAGTTCAATCCGAACTATTCGCTGCTCAACTATCGTATCGGCGTATGCTATATGAATCTGCCAATGAAGTTCAAGAGTCTCGATTATTTTGAAAAGGCATATCAGTTGCGCCGCGATGTGGCCGACGACATCCACCTGATGCTCGCCCGCAGTTATCATCTTAACGGTCAGTACGACAAGGCGATAGGTGAGTACAAGGCTCACATGGCCGTGCTCACCCCGATGGAAGCACCCGAAATGAAGCCGCAAATCGAAAAATACATCGCCGAGTGCGAGTGCGGCAAGCAGTTGATGGAAAATCCGGCACGCGCCTTTATCGATAACATCGGCTCGGTGCTCAACTCGCGCTACAACGACCACAGCCCGCTCATCTCTGCCGACGAGTCAATGATGATTTTCACATCGAACCGTAACAACGGCCGTACAGAGAGCCCAGAAGATGGTCAGTACGATGAAGACATATACGTAAGCTACAACGAGAAGAAAAACTGGCAAGTGCCAAACGAGATTGGCGAGCCAATCAATACCCAATACGATGACGCGACAGTGGGCTTGTTCCCCGATGGTCAGCAGCTGCTCATCTACAACGGCCGTAAGGGTAACGGTGATATTGAGCAGTGCTCGCTGAAAGGTTTGAAATGGGAATATCCGAAGGCTATGCCGAAACCCATCAATTCAGAATACCGTGAGACATCGGCCTGCTTCTCACCCGACGGACGCCGCATCTATTTCGTCAGCGACCGCCCGGGCGGCTATGGCGGCTCTGACATCTACGTCTGCACCCGCACCGCTAAAGACAAATGGGGTGAAGCTGTCAATCTGGGCCCGATTATCAACTCTCAGTACGACGAAGAAGCTGTCTTTATGCACCCCGACGGCCGCACAATCTATTTCAGCTCGCGCGGCCACAACACCATGGGCGGCTACGATATTTTTATGTCGCAAATGGATGATAAAGGCAACTGGTCAGAGCCTGTGAACATGGGCTACCCAATCAACTCGCCGGGCAACGACCTTTGCTTTGTGATTTCGGCCAACGGCCGTCACGGATACTGCAGTAGCGTCCGTCCCGAAGGCTCTGGCGGTCTCGACATCTACCGAATGACCTTCCTTGGCCCCGAAAAGCCATACACACTCTCGGGTGAAGACAACCTGATTTCGGCACGCTCACAACCGGTGTCGGATATGGTAATGGAAGCGTCGGTTGAGCTGGTTACCATCCGCCTGACCATTGTCAAGGGTACCGTTCGCGACGCTATCAGCAACGAGCCTGTGGCTGCTAGCATCGATATTGTCGACAACGAGAAAAACGAAGTCATATTCACATCGCAGACCAACTCGGCAACCGGTCGATTCCTGGTTTCGCTGCCTTCGGGTAAGAACTACGGCCTGATGGTGAAAGCCGACAACTATCTGTTCCATTCAGAGAACTTCGATATTCCGGCAGCAACTGAATATCAAGAGATTGAGAAAGATATTGCATTGAACAATATCAAGAAAGACGTGAAGATAATCTTGAAGAACGTGTTCTTTGAGACCGGTAGCGCCAAGTTGAAACCCACATCGTACGCAGAGCTTGGCCGCTTGACCAAACTTATGAGCGACTTCCCGGCAATGCGCATCGAGATTTCGGGCCACACCGACAATCAGGGCAGCAAGGCCACCAACCAGCGTCTGTCTGAAGCTCGCGCCAAATCGGTGGTCGACTTCCTGATTTCGGAAGGTGTTGACGCCGGCCGCCTTGAATACAAGGGCTACGCATTCGACCAACCAGTCGCCGACAACTCAACCAAAGAAGGACGCGCGATGAACCGCCGCGTTGAGTTTAAGGTTTTGAGTACTGAATAACATTCATTTTGCGCCTGCCGCTAGGTTGCGGTGGGCGCAATTTGTCTTTTAGAACCGACAATGGGCACCAAATTTCTGTTCAGGCTAAAAGAGCGTTTTTTCAAGCATTACTTTATTGTACAGGATTTCCTGCTGAAATTTTTCAGCTTGGTATCCACAGTGTGCAATCTGGTGATACTGGTCTGCAGTCTTTTGTTTGCCACGCTGCTCATTGCCCGGCTCGGTTTCTACCACCATCAGATTGTTCAGGACAATGTTGAGTCTCTTATTAGCAAGATATTCATTGTCACCTATATAGCTAAATATGTCCATGACATCTACGTGTTTGTGAGCCGCAAGATTTTTCCGCGCTGGACTGATATTCTGATATTCATTGGCTGTACGGTGGTTTTTGTGCCCAATTCGCACGCTTTCGCGACAGATTTTGTTGGCAGTTCGCTGCTGGCCACATTCCCCGCGGTGGCAACGGCTATGGGGCTTATCCTGGTGTCCGATTTCTACAAGGTGGCGAAGGTCATCACATCGATGAAGATGTCGCCGCCGCTGCTCTTTGCGTTCAGTTTCCTGATAATGATTTTTGTGGGGTCGGGGTTGCTGATGTTGCCCAACGTGCATATCGGCAATATGAGCTATTTCGAAGCACTTTTCACATCCACAAGCACCATTTGCGTATCGGGTTTGTCAATTATTGATATGCCTGAAATAATGACGTTTAAGGGCAACGTTATTCTGCTGTTTCTGTTCCAGATTGGCGGTTTGGGCGTGATGGCTTTCACCGGCTTGTTCGCCTTTGCCTTCACCGGCACGGTTTCGTTCAAAGACCGCATACTGCTCAAAGACATGTTCTCGTCCGACACCATGAGCGACATTTTCTCATTTCTTGCCAAAGTGCTGTCGCTGACGTTGTTGTTCGAAGCAATCGGGGCGGTGGCAATCTACTTGAGCATCAGCGACACTAATATCATTGACCCCGCGTTTTTTGCGATATTTCATTCTGTGTCAGCGTTTTGCAATTGCGGTATTTCCACTTTGCCTGATGGCTTTGCCAATCCGTTGGTGGCCGACAACAACACTCTGCTGATGATAGTCGCAATTCTAACATCGCTTGGCGGAATCGGCTTTCCGGTGCTGATTGCCTTATATAGCAGTGTCCGCAACAAGACGGCCCAACTGCTTAACATTCAGATGGACAGGCGTAGCATCGCACCGCGTGTCGGGTCTGATATGGCCACACACATTGTCATAATCACCACACTCGGCATTCTGGTGCTTGGCACTGTGGGCTACTATTTCCTTGAACTTGGCAATACTCTGGCCGACGATTCGGTGGGGTCGCGCTGGGTGAAATCGTTCTTCTGCTGCGCAACGGCGCGCACGGCAGGTTTTAATGTGTCTGACATCAGCTGCTGGGGCAACGCGACAATGGTGTTCATCATGGGCATCATGTGGATTGGGGCATCACCTGGCTCGACGGGCGGCGGCATCAAAACCACCACTTTCGCCTTGGCACTCTGCTCAATTGTCAGCTTTATCCGCGGCAACCGCTACATCGAAATCGGCTACCATCGCATTGGTTTCGAGACCATTTCGCGTGTGCTGGTGCTTGTCACAATGTCGCTGCTGATAATTTTTGCCGCGTTTATTCTGTTCGCTTTCTTTGAGCCCGACAAGAATCCGCTGCGGCTGTTCTTTGACACCGTATCGATGTACAGCACTACCGGCCTTTCGATGACAGGCACAGCCAATCTGCAGACGCCGTCGAAGGTGCTCACCATGGTGATGATGTTCCTTGGCCGTGTGGGCCCGCTCACGCTACTGTCGGGAATCTTTGTGTCGCGCAAGGCGAAATATGCGAAGTATCCTTATAAGAATCTTACTATCAACTAATTGGAAACTAAAACAGACAAGATATGAAGTTTATTGTTATTGGCTTGGGTTATTTTGGTTCAACGCTGGCCATCAGCCTGACTGAACAAGGGCATGAAGTTATCGGCATCGACAATAAGTTTGAGCGCGTCGATGAGCTTAAAAACCAGATTGGTAACGTGATGGAGATGGACACCACCAACGAGAACGCCGTGAAAACCCTTCCGCTCAACGACACCGACGCTGTGATTGTGGCTATTGGTGAAGATGTCGGCTCGTCAATTCTGACTCTTTCAATATTAAAAAAACTGAACGCCAACAATATCATTGGCCGCATCATCAGTCCCATGCACAAGAGCATTCTGAACCAAATCGGTATCGAGAACACCGTTCACCCCGAATCGGAGACGGCAATTGCCATCAGTTTGCAACTTCAAGTTAAAAACGCACTGAAAATCACCGAGATTGATGCCAATAACGTGATTGTGGAGTTCAAGGTTCCGCAGAAATACGTGTCGCATACGCTTGAGACGGCCAATTTGGAGACTCGTTTCAAACTTAAAACGGTGGCAATCAAATCGGTGGGAAAGAAGGGGCTTATTCCGCGCGAGCAGACAATCACAACCCTTTCACCTGACGGCAACTACATTTTTAAAGAAGACGACGTGATTATCGTGGCAGGCCTGCTCGACAACATGAAGAAATTTGCGGCGGAGCAGTAGGCCGGCTACCGAATTACTGACATTAAAAAGGCGGAAAAACTTCCGCCTTTTTTGTCAATATATGAAATCAAACTGTTTCTCGTTGATGTTTCCACCTTCTGTGCGACCATACCCAGTTCTCGGGCGCATCTTTGATTGACGCCTCCAACAGTTGGTAGAACCTATCGGTGATGTAATGCTCGGGGCAGGAGTTCGGCGTTTCGGTTATTAGAGTTACGCGTGTGTCGAACTTGCTGAATCCCAGTCGCTTAATCTCGCAATAAAGCACCGCCATATTGAATTTTTGGGCAAGCCTTTCCGAGCCGATGAACACGCCGGTGTCTTGGTTCAAAAACGTCAGCCAGTAGTGGATTTGGCTGCGTGTGGGTGTTTGGTCGGCAACGCTCAGAAGGGCGAAACGGCGGCCGCTGTCGCGCATTTCAACCATCTTGCGCAGGGTGTCGCGCATCTCAATAGGCTCAACGCCCGTTTTAGAGCGCATTTCCATATAGAACCGTTCAAAAATCGGGCTGCTCAATCGTTTGTAAATTGCCGTCGTGCGGATGTCGAAATTAGCAATCTTGGCGCAACCATATTCCCAA
>JAEEGJ010011869.1_pt1 | contig 21864 bp, 16 predicted proteins | sample 8958761 | NCBI WGS metagenome assembly JAEEGJ01 (sample SAMN16246546, study PRJNA631951) | gut metagenome | biome: gut microbiome; feature: rumen; material: RS-attached | host: Bos | place: Iran: Karaj | collected 2018-10 | reverse complement strand
CCTTGATGCCTTCTTCGGCAATATAGTCGTGGAGACTCTCGTTCATACAGAGAGAGTAGATGGCATCCGCCATAGCGTGGATATCCCAGTAATCAACCTTGATGACATTGGTAAGGATCTCACCGCAGCCCGACTGCTTGGAAATGATACTTGGGCAACCACATTGCATAGCCTCAAGCGGCGCGATACCGAATGGCTCTGAAACCGATGGCATAACGAAGACATCTGAATTCTTATAACACTCATATACCTGCTTACCTCTCTGGAAACCAGGGAAATGGCATTTGTCGGCAATGCCGTAGGCGGCAGCAAGTTCAATCATCGCATTCATCATATCACCTGAACCAGCGAAGCAGAAACGAATCTTGTCGGTACGCTGAAGCACGAGCTTGGCAGCCTCTATGAAGTACTCAGGACCTTTCTGCATGGTGATACGACCGAGATACGTAACGACCTTCTCGTTAGGCTTCTTGTGAGGCACGATGTCGAGATACTCCTGTGAAAGAGGATAAACGGCATTGTGCATTGCAACGCACTTGCGTGGGTCCTGATGATATTGGTTGATGACTGTCTGACGTGTCAGTTCTGATACGCACATTATGCAGTCGGCATTATCCATTCCGTTCTTCTCGATGGAATATACCGTTGGGTTCACATTACCGCGTGAACGGTCGAAATCCGTTGCGTGTACGTGGATGCAGAGTGGTTTTCCGCTAACAATCTTGGCATGTACTCCGGCAGGATAGGTGAGCCAGTCGTGAGCGTGGATGATATCAAACTGCTCAGAGCGAGCCAGAACACCTGCGATGATAGAGAAGTTGTTTATCTCGTCGTGCAGATTACCAGGATAGCCACCTGCGAAGCCCATACAGCCGAGGTCGTCCAATCCCTGCATATAGCTGAAATCTGCATAGATATGGTCGCGAAAACGATAGTAGTCTTCTGCTGTATGTCCTACGATACGGTCCTTGATATTATCATACTGAACATCGCGCCAAACGATAGGCACCTGGCTCATATTCACGATTTTGAGGAATTTCTCCTCATCGCCCGTAGGCTTCGGCATACAGAAGGTAGTCTCAATGTCGCCCTGAAGACTCAACCCCTTGGTTATACCATAGGAGGCAACAGCAAGTCCACCGTATATCTTTGGAGGGAATTCCCATCCGAACATTAATACTTTCATAGATACATTGTGTCATTTACTATTTAACCATGTACTATTTACTATTTATTTACTATTTTAATGATATGTACTATTTTCATCTCTGCTAAAAACAGATTTCCGAATAGATTGTAAACAAATAGTACATAGTAAATAGTAAAATGGTAAATTAATTATATTGGTCTATTAATCTCCATGTGCGAAGAATCTCGGCAACGTTCATTGCGAAGGATGATGCTCCACGTCCGTTGAACGGTGGGTTGCCGTCGAACAACTCTGATATAGAGCCTAATACGTGATACTGCATCTCGTCCTCATAGCCAATCATCTGTCGCTGTACGAAACTGAGGCGTGAACGCTTGTAGAGCTTCAGGTATGCCTCCATGTAGAAGCCGCCGAGCCAAGGCCAAGCCGTACCTGAGTGGTAGGCGTAGTCGCGCTTTGTCTGTGGACCTACGTACATAGGGTTATAGCCGCCTGACTTTGGAGACAATGTGCGGAGTCCTTTTGGTGTGAGGAGCTCTCGTGTGCAGAAGTCGAGAACTGATTTCTTCTGTTCCGGCTCAAGTGGAGAATAGTCGAATGCCACTGGGAATATCATATTCGGACGAACGCTCAAGTCTTCTATTCCTTCCTCTACATAGTCGTAGAGATAGCCGCTTTCAGTAATGAATATCTTCTGGAATGCTTCCTTGGCAATATCGGCACGTGCCTCAAGCTCTGCTGCTGTCTTCTTGTCCTTGTTGGATTCTGCCATTTCTGCACAGAACTTCAGGGCATTATACCAAAGAGCGTTGATTTCGACAACGTAACCGGTACGTGGAACTACTGGGCGTCCGTTAGCGATGCTGTTCATCCAAGTCATTGGCTGCTCGCGTCCTTCGATGTGGAGGAGTCCGTTTTCCCTGAGCTCAAGGTTAGGATGCTTGTTGCTGTCGATGAACTTGAGTATGTCGATAAGCAGCTTTCCGTATTTCTTGAATGCTTTGGCGTTGCCAACCTCATGTGCATACTGCTGAATTGCCCATATTGCCCAGAGAAGCACGTCTGGCTGCTCTATTTCGTGGATAAGGCTTGAGAGTGGCTTGCCTGCCATGAAGTCTCGTATGCTCTTTGCTGCCGTGTCCATTACAAGCTCGAAGTAGTCATCCTCCTGAATGGCGAGGGTAAGACCTGGAAGGGCAATGAACGTATCGCGTGCGCGTACCTTGAACCAAGGATATCCGGCGAGCAGATAGCGCTCGGTGTCGCTTACACGAACATGGAACTGGTGGGCAGCACTTACGAGTGCGTGATAGAAACTGTCGATTGGTATGCGGAGTCCTACTTCCTCATTGAAGAGTTTCTTCAGGGAATCAGGCTTTATCTCCTCGATACCGGCAGAGATTACAATCTCGTCGCCTTTCTTTGCCTGAATCTCGAAATATCCCGGAACATAGAGGTCTTCCACTCCATGATAGCCTCTTTCCTGCTCTTTCTCATATACAAGGCTCTTGTTCCAATGTGGGTCGAAGACGAACTTGTTCTTCTTGGAAATCTGGATGTAGAGGTTAGGATAGTTAGGGTAGAGTTGTGTCTTGATACCTCCGTCAATCTCCGTATAATCCCTGTTGATGTTAGGGTTCTCAACCATACAGTTCTTCACGCTGCGGAAAGCCAGGAAAGGCCTCAGTTGCAGAGTCGTTGCGCTGTGGCAGTCGAGTAGGGTATAACGGATAAGAACGCGGGTAGAATACACTTGGAATATGATTTCCTTCTTGAGGATCACGCCACCTACACGATAGATAGTCGTAGGGACATTCTCAAGAGAAAATTCGCGAATGTATTTGTGACCGTTAGGGCTGAACACTCCGCTCTCGTATTTATGCACTCCGAGATTGAACTGGGCACCATGCTGTATCACCGAACAGTCGAGTGAAGAAAGCAATACATGGTTCTCTCCGTCAATCTCAGGTACGGGTACGACAAGCAACCCGTGATATTTGCGGGTGTTGCAGTCAACAACGGTACTGCATGAGTAAGCCCCCGAGCGATTCGTACACAACAATTCGCGTCGCAGGGACTCCTGCAAGTTAGTCATCTGAGCTTTTTCAAATTTGAGATAACTCATAGCTGCTATATTAAGGTTTAAATATTTATTTAACTTCAGGTTGTGATTTAGGGGGAATTTCCATTTCTGATAGTGTCATAGGCACGCGTAATTTGGAAATCTTCTACAAAAGTAAACAAAAAAATCTGCTTTTCAAAATAAAAAACAGATTATTTTCCAAAAACCAACAAAATTCCACTATGTTTGAAACATGTTTGTAACTTTTTCATGTTCCAAGTACCTGAAAAATGTGATGTATTCGTGTGTTGCTTTGAATATAATTGATAGGAAGATATGAGTTTTATGTTAACGTGAGTTCGATGACTTCTTATGCTTTGCGAGATTCTGCGAATACTTGCTTTAGCTTGATGAGCCTTAGCGAATAATTAGCTCTGAAGGAGCGACACCTAAAAGGGTAGTACGTAAGTGCTACCTATAATGATGTTTTTTTGTGAGCGCCGTAGGTGCGACACCTGATATATAATAAGTGTCGGTCCTTCAGACCTCAGATTACTGTAATGCCCATAAGATAACGGCTCTTACGAACCGCCCTTTTAGGTGTCGCTCCTTCAGAGCTTCTTCCTTCGTTGTGCCTTCGCTATGCCTTCGTTCTTCCTTCGCTCATCCTATAGTCATAGGAACGGACTTACAACGGATTCACAACGGACTTACAACGGACTTGCTTATGCTTTTTATATAGAGTCTTTCTGAATGCCAATCGTATATTTGTAGTACTTCTCAAATTTCGTACCATCAGGAGTGCAATATTTCCATTTGCCAACCTTACTGGCGAAATCGTTATCTCTACAGTCATAAAAAGTCAAATAACCTTCAGCACAAACTTTTCCATTTTTATATATATCTTTGACATATACAATCGAATCTGGAACTTGAAAATGATCGTGTGGTACTATTTTCTTGGAGTTTTTAGATGCGTTGTAGTATTTTGTTACGACATTATATTTGGGGTACTGGTCATAGATAATTCTCATTAAACTATCTTCAGGTGTCAGTTTGGGAGATTTGGCCAATGAATCTTTATGAAATTGTTCGTTAATCATTTGTCTTATGCTATCTTCATAACTCTGTCCCTTGTTTGTGGCAGAGTTATTTATGCATGAAGATATGATTAGCATTATGATTGGCAAAAATGCAGATTTCCTCATAACAATAAGTAGTTACTTCTCAATAATGAAATTTATCGCTTCCTGCTCTACGATTACCTTCATAGGGTCGGTAGATGTGTCGATATCAGAGAATGAATGGCCGTCGATGCTTATGGGGGTGTTCTTCGGAACTTTTATCGTGATATCGTGGCATCTGTATGGAAGAATCATCTTGTGGTTCAGAATCTTTCCACGTAAGAAGAGAGTAATGGCTGAGAAAAGCTGTGTGAAGGCAGAGTTCCGCATTACGGTTATATCTATCATTCCGTTGTATGGAACGGCATTAGGAGTCTGTCCGAAGCCCAATGCGCTACCTATGCACATGGTCATAACCCTGTGCTGCTCGGTTTCATAATTGATAGTATATTCCATCTTCCAGAACATGCGTTGGAAGAGTAGGAGAACGAGTGAAATGACGTATGAAACCTTTCTTGACCAGAATATCCTTCTTGTCTCTGTCCTAAGACGTTGAATACCGGCTACAAGTCCGATGTTGATACAGTTGAGGAAGTATCGGTTTCGTTTTTCGCCGTCTTTGTCGGTATAGATGAGGCAACCGGCATCAACCTTCTTTATGCGCCTTGTCGCAATCGATTCCACCGCAAGCTTTATGTCGTTCTCCGTAAGTCCCCAGAAGGCTGCAAAATCGTTCATGAGACCATTCGGGATAACAGACAATACCACGCGCTCGCGGACTTCTTTCTCTTCTCTCATCAGACAGTTCACGGCATCGCACAATGCAGCATCTCCACCACAGATGATGATGTCATCATATCCGTTGTGGATAAGCATAGAGACGAGTCTTTCCACGCTTTGGGCATTCTCGCTCTGCACGAGATCATATTTGATCCCATGACTTTCGAGACATTCTGCAATCTTCTTCCACCGTTTCTCTGGTGATTTGAATCCATCGCGTTTCGGACAATATATTAATCCTGTTTTCATAAGCCTAAACAAGCCTTCTAATTGCTTTTACTTTCTCTTCCATAGGAAGCATGGCATCAATCCAGTTTATCTTGCATCCACGTCTTTCCATACCACGGAACCAAGTCATCTGACGCTTTGCAAACTGGTGTATAGCGATTTCCAGTTCCTTGAGCATGTCTTCGTATGAACGCTTTCCGATGACGTATTCCGTAACGTACTTGTATTCAAGTCCGTAGTAAATCAAATCCTCTGCGTTTACTCCAGATGCAAGGATGCGTTTTATCTCGTCAACCATACCCTCATCCACACGATTCTTCAGTCGGGTGGAAATCTTCCTTCTGCGCTCATCGCGAGGAATATCAACGCCTATGATTGTTGTCTCGATAGGAGGGAAGTAGCGGTCTTCTGTCTTGTGCTCAAGATTATAAGCCTCAATCTCAATGGCACGTATGGCACGTTGCGGAGAATCCACATCCGTCTTGTTGTGCATATCGGAATTGTTCTTCTCCTTCAGATCCATGAGAATCTCCGTGAGTTCTTCCATCGACTTGTGGCTTAGTTCCTCGCGTAATTCCTCGTTCTTCGGAACTGGTGAGAGGTGGTATTCTCGGATAACGGATTCCACATACAACCCGGAACCGCCACATAGGATTGGCAATGCACCTCGTGAGGTTATATCCTCGTATGCCTTTAGGAAATCCTGCTGAAACTCGAATATGTTGTATTTCTCGCCCGGATCACAGATGTCTATAAGGTGGTAGGGGATTTTTAGGATGGTGGGTGTTGGGTGTTGTGTGTCGGTTGATGGTAGTTCCACGTTATAGTCGCACAAATCCTTGCCTGTGCCTATATCCATACCTCTATACACCTGACGGGAATCACCTGAGATGATTTCAGCCGGCTGTCCTTCAGCGAGAAAGGAAGCTGCAAGGTGGGCAGCGAGAGTTGTCTTTCCCGATGCCGTAGGGCCTATTATGGTTATCATCTTCTGTTTCATTGTGTGCAAAGGTAATAAAAAATAATGAAAGAGAAAAAAGTGCGAGTAAAAAATATTATCAAATTAGAGAATTAGAGAGATTTGTCGAAGACCCACTGACCAACGGGAAGTAATTTCTCTTTTGGAATTAATGCGAAAAAGAGACTTGCTTTAGCTTGATGAGCCACAGCGAATAATGGCTACTTACGTAGCATTGAGAGCTAACAAAGAAAAAGAAACAGATTAATACTGATTTATCCGAAATAAATTGCACAAATATTACAGTGCCAGCTATCGGATAAATCAGATACATCCGTTTCCCTTTTCTTTCGAACACAGATTGCACAGATTAAAGGGATTTTTTCGCAAGGCTCAACAAACTATGCGGACGAGTCCTGAAGGGACGCCACCTAATATGGCAGTCCGCAAGGGCTGTTATATTTGCCGATATATGGGGGATGAGGTCTGTAGGACCGACACCTATTGTATTTACCTATGTTTTTAGGTGTCGCACTTACAGCGCTCCTTTAATCACGCATCTACCGAATAACAGCCCTTACGGACTGCCCTATTAGGTGTCGGGCTTTCAGCCCTCGCAGTCTTGAATTATTCGCTGAAGCTCATCAACTGAAGCAAGTCGTTGAACTCACGTTATATTAGCTGTTTAACGAATAGTAATAAACAAAAAAAAGAGAGCATATCCGAAGATATGCTCTCGTATATTGGTTGGATTTCTCCAATCAAGTCTATTTGAAATCGGTTTAGATCTCAGAGAAGTACTTGATTGTACGAACCATCTGAGAAGTATAAGAGTTCTCATTGTCGTACCAAGAAACAACCTGAACCTGGTATGTATCGTCGTCGATCTTGCTAACCATTGTCTGAGTAGCGTCGAAGAGTGAACCGTACTTCATACCGATGATGTCAGAAGAAACGATCTGATCCTCTGTGTAACCGAAAGACTCAGTACCAGCAGCCTTCATTGCAGCGTTGATACCCTCTACAGTTACGTCCTTACCCTTAACAACAGCAACGAGGATAGTTGTAGAACCTGTTGGAGTTGGAACACGCTGAGCAGAACCGATGAGCTTACCGTTGAGCTCTGGGATAACGAGACCGATAGCCTTAGCAGCACCAGTTGAGTTAGGAACGATGTTGCAAGCACCTGCACGTGAACGACGGAGGTCACCCTTACGCTGAGGACCGTCAAGAATCATCTGGTCACCTGTGTAAGCGTGGATTGTTGACATGATACCTGACTGGATAGCAGCGTACTTGTTAAGTGCGTCAGCCATTGGAGCGAGACAGTTTGTTGTGCAAGAAGCAGCAGAGATGATCTTGTCGTTAGCTGTCAGAGTCTTGTGGTTGGTGTTGAATACGATTGTTGGGAGATCGTTACCAGCAGGAGCTGAGATAACAACCTTCTTTGCACCAGCTGTGAGGTGAGCAGAAGCCTTCTCCTTAGATGTATAGAAACCTGTGCACTCGAGAACTACGTCTACGTCGTTTGCCTTCCATGGGCAGTTAGCAGCATCCTTCTCAGCAGAGATCTTGATCTCCTTACCATCAACGATGATAGAATCCTCTGTTGCCTCTACAGTGTGCTTACCCTCACCGAACTTGCCAGCGAAACCACCCTGAGCAGTATCATACTTGAGAAGGTGAGCGAGCATCTTTGGAGATGTCAAATCGTTGATTGCAACAACCTCGTAACCCTCAGCTTCGAACATCTGACGGAATGCGAGACGACCAATACGGCCAAAACCGTTAATAGCTACTTTTGTCATTTTTGTTTAACTTTTTATTATTAAATAAAGGTGAATATAATCTTTTTGAATATATCTCTTTCTAAAAACACTGCAAAAGTACTAAAAAAATTGGAAAACGCGGAAAAAATGCGAAATATTTTTGAGAATATACGAATTATTTCTAAAAGTTTTGTATTTTTGCAGCAGAATTGCTATTTACACATTTCAATTTTTTTTAATATTATGGGAAAATTCATTGAAGAATTCAAGGCATTCGCCGTTAAGGGCAATGCAGTTGACATGGCTGTCGGTGTAATCATCGGCGGTGCATTTGGTAAGATCGTTAGTTCAATCGTTGATGACATCATCATGCCTCCAATTGGATATCTCATCGGCGGTGTAAACTTCTCAGATCTTAAGGTCGTGCTTCCTGCCATCATCGAGGGACAGGAGTCTGCTACAATCAACTATGGTAACTTCATTCAGACTCTCATCGACTTCTTGATCATCGCATTCTGTGTGTTCATGCTTGTCAAGGGTATCAACAAACTCAAGAAGAAGGAAGAGGAGAAGCCTGCTGCTCCAACTCCTGCTCCAGAACCATCAGCAGAGGAGAAGCTCCTTACTGAAATCAGAGACCTGCTGAAGAATAAGTAAGACCCTCCAAAGCCCTCCCCAATGGGGGGAGTCCGATGTTGATAACATCGGAGTATGTGACTTGGGTTATATAGTAATGCCGCTCATAGGTTTTCCGTTATGGATTCCTATGAGCGGCAATCTTTATATAATAAAAGGTGTAGCCTGTTTTTATAAGGAAAGGACTATAAAACATCCTTCCCAAATGTTTAGGCATTATGCTTTCAGAACGGATGAAATGTTCTGTTCCCTATGCGTAATCCTAACCTCCACCCCGAACTTCTTGTGGATATGCTCTGCAAGATGCTGGGCACTATATACGGAGCGGTGCTGACCGCCTGTGCATCCGAATGAGAACATAAGACTGGTGAAGCCTCGCTGGATATATCGTGCCACGTGGGCATCGGCAAGCTTGTAAACGGAATCGAGGAAGGTGAGGATTTCTCCGTCATCTTCAAGGAATCGGATTACAGGCTCATCCAATCCTGTAAGTTTCTTGTAAGGCTCATAACGTCCAGGGTTGTGAGTGCTTCGGCAATCGAATACATATCCACCACCATTACCGCTATCGTCCTCTGGAATGCCTTTGTGGAAAGAGAAACTGAACACCTTTACAACCAAAGGACCCTTGCCGTCGTATTTTGAGAACGTGGCAGGACCATCCTGCGGATTTGCCTCATACACGTTCTTGTCGGTGGTCTTGTAGCCGTCGGCACGAACGGAAACCTCTTCCTTTGCAGGGGCAAACTGTGGCAGTTCTGTCAGTTTCGTCAGAATCTCAAGCAGATAAGGGTAGGGGAACGCCTCCGGATGCTTTAGCAGCGAACGGAGGTTATCCATTGCCGGAGGAATGCTGTCGATGAAATGCTGCTTCCTCTCGAAATATCCTCTGAAACCGTAGGCTCCGAGCACCTGAAGCGTGCGGAAGAGTACGAACAGACTCAGACGGTTGACGAAGTGTCGCTCATTAGGAACCTCGGTATAGTTCTTGAGAGAGTTGTAATACTCATAGATCAGCTGACGGCGCAGCTTGTCAGGATATTTTGCCGAAGCCTGCCAAAGGAACGATGCGAGGTCGTAGTAGAAAGGACCGCGACGGCCTCCCTGGAAGTCGATGAAATAAGGATTCCCCTCTTCATCGAGCATGATGTTACGAGCCTGGAAGTCGCGATAGAGGAAACAGCATGAAGATGACTCAGGTATGTTGCTGTCCTCATTGTCATAGACAAGATCGTTGGCAAAGCGACGGAACACAGCCTCAAGTTTCAGCTCATGGAAGTCAAGTCCTGTGGCCTTCAGGAAACAATACTTGAAGTAGTTGAGGTCGAAGAGAACGCTGTCAACGTCCATCTCCGCCTGTGGATAGCATTGTGAGAAATCCAGTCCTCGAGCACCACGAATCTGCATATTAGGCAGTTCGCGGATAGCCTTCATAAGCAGTTCCTTCTCCTGAAGGTTATATCGGCCGCCAGCCTCACGACCGCCCTTTATGGCATCATAGAGGGATGTATTGCCAAGATCCGACTGTAGATAGCGCATCTCGTCGTCGCTAACTGCGTGGATATGAGGAACGGGCAACTGTCTCTTCTCGAAATGACGCGCGAGATAGATAAAAGCGTGGTTCTCTTCCCTTGAAGTGCCTATAACGCCAATCACGGACACCCCCTGGGCATCCGTGAAACGGTAGTATATCCTATTGCTTCCAGCACCTGGAAGCTGTTCGATATGGGCAGGCTCAGCACCTGCCCATGTCTTGTATAGTTCTTTTAGAAGATGCATATAGTCTTACATCATGCCGCCCATACCTGGAGCACCGCCCATTGGCATTGCTGGTTCTGGAGCTGGCTTGTCAACGATAAGGCACTCTGTTGTAAGGAAGAGACCTGCGATAGAAGCTGCGTTCTCAAGGGCAACACGAGAAACCTTTGCTGGGTCGATGATACCGGCAGCACGAAGATCCTCGTACTCATCCTTACGAGCGTTGTAACCGAAGTCACCCTCGCCCTCGCGAACCTTCTGAACAACAACGGCACCCTCGCCACCTGCGTTGAATACAATCTGACGGAGTGGCTCCTCGATTGCACGCTTAACGATATTGATACCTGTCTGCTCATCGGCATTAGCACCCTTCAGCCCCTCAAGAGCCTCGAGAGCACGGATGTATGTTGTACCACCACCGGCAACAACACCTTCCTCGATAGCTGCACGGGTAGCGCAGAGAGCATCGTCAACACGATCCTTCTTTTCCTTCATCTCTACCTCAGAGTTTGCACCTACATAGAGAACTGCAACGCCACCAGCCAACTTAGCCAGACGCTCCTGAAGCTTCTCCTTGTCGTATGAAGATGTTGTGTTTTCAATCTCCTTCTTGATAGCGAGTACACGATCTGCGATGAGATCCTTGCTACCAGCACCACCAGCGATGATTGTGTTGTCCTTAGAAACTGTTACCTTATCTGCAGAACCGCACATCTCAAGTGTTGCCTGTTCGAGCTTCAAGCCCTTCTCCTCAGAGATAACAACGCCACCGGTAAGGATTGCGATGTCCTCAAGCATTGCCTTACGACGGTCGCCGAAACCTGGAGCCTTAACAGCACAGATCTTCAAACCACCACGCAGACGGTTTACTACGAGTGTTGTGAGAGCCTCTGAATCTACGTCCTCTGCAATAATCATAATTGGACGACCGCTCTCTGCTGCTGGCTGCAGGATAGGGAGGATTTCCTTGAGGTTGCTGATCTTCTTGTCGTAGATGAGGATGTATGGATTCTCCATTACGCACTCAAGCTTCTCAGTATCAGTTACAAAGTAAGCAGAGAGATATCCACGGTCGAACTGCATACCCTCAACAACACCGATGTGGGTGTCACGGCTCTTTGACTCCTCGATTGTGATAACACCATCCTTACTAACCTTACGGAAAGCATCTGCAAGGAGTTTACCGATCTCAGGATCGTTGTTTGCAGAAACAGTTGCAACCTGCTCAATCTTATCGTAGTTGTCGTTTACCTGCTCAGAGTGAGCCTTGATATAGTCAACAACAGCAGCAACAGCCTTGTCGATACCGCGCTTCAAATCCATTGGATTAGCACCTGCGGTTACGTTCTTCAGACCCTCTGTTACGATAGCCTGTGTGAGGATAGTTGCGGTTGTCGTACCATCACCTGCATCATCGCCAGTCTTGCTTGCTACGCTCTTAACGAGTTGAGCGCCAGTGTTCTCGAACTTGTCCTCAAGCTCGATTTCCTTTGCAACGGTAACACCATCCTTAGTGATCTGTGGAGCACCGAACTTCTTCTCGATAACTACGTTACGGCCCTTAGGACCAAGTGTAACCTTTACTGCATCTGCAAGCTGATCAACACCTCTCTTGAGGAGATCGCGTGCATCAATATTGAATTTAATATCTTTTGCCATGATTGAAGCCTAACCAAGCCTTCCCAAAGGGAAGGATGTTTTTATTGTATTTATCCTTCACAAGGGAACTCCTTGGTTTTATTTTTAATTGTTTGTATTTAATATGTTTCTATTGTAATATGTGAAAAGCTTTTTTGCCTACCAATTTCCCTTACGGGGATGGGATGTTATCTTAAAATGTATCAAACATCCTTCCCTTTGGGAAGGCTTGGTTAGTCTAAGATCGCAATCACGTCGCTCTGACGCATTACGATAAACTTCTCGCCCTTATACTCGATCTCCTGACCGGCATACTTGCCGTAGAGTACGTTGTCACCAACCTTGAGTACCATCTCCTCGTCCTTTGTGCCGTTACCTACAGCAGCTACGGTACCCTGAAGAGGCTTCTCCTTTGCTGTGTCTGGAATGATGATACCACCAATCTTTTCTTCTGCCGGTGCTGGAGTAATCAGCACGCGGTCTGCTAATGGTTTAATGTTCATTGTCTTAATGATTTTATGTTGTTATTATTATTGTTTTAGCGTAGAGGTCTATAGAATAGAGACTCGCGTTGTCATCAAACGATTAGCGAAAAACGTGCCAAATGCCATAAACTCTAAATTCTGCCAGTCTTTATACGACAAAAATGTCAGCCGAGATATTTCGACTGACATTTTGTCTTTACTTACTTCTTGCTGATTTCCTCAATCTTTTTCTTGAAACCGTCGATGTTGCTTATATGACCGCGGTCAAGAGGTTCCATATTGCCATTCTTGTCGAAGAGCACGTAGAAAGGATAACCGTCAACGCCAAGATAGCTGACTACAGCTTCCTGCTGTTTACGAGGAAGGTTGTAGTGTACATAATTAGGCTTTGTAAGTCCAAGTTCTCCAATATAAGTCTTCCATGTAGATTCCTCAGAGCCGAATGAAAAATAGAGATATACGATGTCGTAATCCTTTACAGCCTCCTTAAGAGCTGGTGATGTCTTGATTGCCTGAACGCAAGGTTGGCACCATGTACCCCAGATGTCCATATAGACAATCTTACCCTTGTATGGCTCAATGAGTTTCTCAACAATAGCCTTACCATCTGTCAGACCTTCAACATTTGATGATGGTGCAATAACCTTCTTCACAGCCTCTTCATTCTGTTTTGCAAGCTCAAGATAGTGATTGTTCAGGTCTGTAACCTGCTGTTTGAGGTTGCCGTCCTTGATTTTGTCAAGAAGAAAGGCTGCATCTTTTGGTATGGTTTTGTCTCGTGTAATCATATGGCAAAGAAAAGACGCACGGTTGAGATCACGCATCTGCTGGTTGCTGTATAATGAGTCGATAACTTCATCGTATGTCTGATATGGCTTTGGTGCCCACTCGGTATAAACCTTGTCTATGTCTTCTCTTTCCTCAAAGGCTAGTATCTCCTTATCGCTACATATCTTTTCTATTTCTGCGTATGCAGCCATATATTCCTCCCGAGTTTTGCAGTTATCGAGTTTCTTCATCTCCTCTTTACTTTGCTGCCATCTTTTTAGCAAGTCTCTATCGCTGTCGCTAAGCTTTATCTTACCCTGCTTTTCAAAAGAATAATAGAGTTCTGGGGCTGGGCGATATTTTTGTTGAACGTTTGAAGCGGTGAGTAAAAGTTTCGTAAACAAGTAATCAGGGAGAGTCTGGCTGAGTGATATTGGCAAAGTCGGATTGATTTTGATAATCTGGTCGGCAATCTCAGGTGCCTGGATTAGATCGTGTGCAGCCCTCAACTGTGCCTCCTGAAGGATGTAGTCACGATAGCGCTTGCTAAGAGTTGGGTATTTGGCGATGTAGTCATTGTACTTGACCATTATGCTGTCGAATGACTTTTTTATATCGTCAGTAAATCGGGATGTTTTCCTTTCGAACTTGCAAGGAAATGCCTGGAACTCATTCTGCAGACGGGCATCATCACCCATGAACAGACATTTGTCGGTGTTCCAGTTGTGCATCACGAAATAGTTCTTGCCAGGCTCAACAAACATTCTCGTCTCATATACAAGCGCGTCGTTTGCAACCTCATGATATGTGATGCATTGGGTGCCAGAAACCTTCACCTTGATAGAGAAACGGCCTTCCTCGTCTATTGTTGCATCTTTGTAGTCTGCAAGTTCGCCGGTCAAAAGGTCCATGACCTTGATAGAGACACCGTATTTCGTACCTTCTTCAGGAATCTCCTTGGGGAAGTCCTTTATCCAACCCGAAATAACTACCTCGCCCTTCTTCAAATCTGTGTTGAAGGCGGTGTTGTCCTCGGTAGGGTAGGCTGGAATTGTTGCACCGAAGCACTCGAGAGTCATCTTCTCGCCATTTATGGTAAACTGGCGCTTGCCAGCCTTCTCCTTGCCGATGGCAATAGTGAGTTTGTCGCTGCCGTTGCTGAGCACAATCTTCTTGTCGCTCTTCTCTGCGTATGAGTATGCCTTACCGCCATATACTGCACCTGAGTCATAGAGACCGAGCACCCAGTCGCCCTGCTCGTTGCGCCAGTTAGAGTTGAAGAGTGAGATTTCCATTGTCTTTGGCTCTTGGATGTTCCAGATACGGAATCCGTAAAAGTTGTAACCTGTATATACATGGAAACGCTCTGTAGTTTCTGGAACTGGCTCAAAGTGGAGTGCGAGGTTCAGAATACCGTTCTCAGGAACGGTTGTCCGCTCATCCAGTATGCATTCCGTCTCATAACCTCGTGTCGGCTTTCCACTCTTGATGGCGTAAATCTTGCCGTTCTGATCCTTGAGTATGGTGCTCTTCGGGAAGCCAATCTGTGAACCTGGTGCATTCTGCTGGCGTAGGTGGAGGATTGTCTCGTCTTGCTTGAACTCCACATCCTGTGCTGTGAGGCTTAAGATGTCGTTGTCGCAGAACGATGTTGTTGTTTTCCACACTTTCTGTGCCCAACCGCAAGTTGCGATGAGCAACAACATTAAAGAAATAATAGTTTTTTTCATAAGTTTAGTTTCTGTTATTGTAATTTTTAACCGTTTTTATCAACTGTCTATATTTATAAAGACGTAATACTCGAAAAATAGATTTAAATTTTCCGCATTTTTTTTCATTTTTTTATTTCTACCCAAAATTCCATCGTTATTATTCCGCTCTTCCTTCGCTTTACCTTCGCTCTTCCTCCGTACCAAACTCGATGTAACTCCTATTGTCCACCGACTTTGCACCGACTTTGGTACGGAGGAAGAGCGAAGGCATAACGGATAATCTTCGCGATTAATGTGAGTTTGACGGTTTGCTTTTGCATTCGTTTTTATTAGTTTTGGGGTTTTACACATTTAATCCTTTATATAGGAATACACACGAAATCTGATTTCGTTCATTAAAATCTTATTTTTTTCTTGCAATTTGTTTGCTTTTATTTTGTGGCATGCTTTGAGAGATATTCCACACGCTCTTCTACGTTTTTAATTAATTCCTTGTTGTCTGGAGTGTCTGCAAGATGATGTGAGACGTCAAGGAACTTCTGCGAGTATTTTATCTCCCTTTTATCGTCTTTCATACCTTTACACATCTGGGCGATATTGTAATAGACGAGCGGGTTGTCCGATTTGTATTTAGTACATTCCACAAAAGCCTTGGCTGCATCCTTGTATTTCTGCTGACTATAGTAAGCCTCACCAATACTGTTATATAGCGAATAATAAAAGTCATTCTCAGGAGTGATTATCTCTATCACTTTCTCAAGATTGCTAATGCCCTCCCTATATTCTCCGCATGCAATATTGGCATTTCCAAGATAAAGATAAGAGGAATATTCCTTGCCCTTTCGCTTCTCTACTGCCTTTCTGAGATAAGGACGAGCATTCCACGCGCTATCAAGTTTGAGAAGCGAAAAGCCGATTATCAAAGCTGATTCATAGTTATCAAAACCGTTTGCCTCAAGTTTCTTGTATGTTTCAATAGCCTCCTTGTAATTGCCAAGAAGATGTGCTGCATAACCATATTGTCTCATTACTGCTAGATTCGTGGAGTCCCTTTGCATATAGTCGCCACAGAGTTCTAATGCCTTTTCCGGATGCTCATTATCATTAAAGTATGATGCCATAGAAACGACAATCTCGCTATCGAATGGATTGGTTTCGAGAATCTTATTGCCAATCATTATTATATCATTTTCAGATTCTATACTTCTGCTGGCAAAATATAGCGACCGCATATCGTTGTATGTCATGCTGTCTGGTTTTGACGAATAGACATGGACAAGCGTATTAAACCAAGCCTTGTTGTTTCCTGTGCGATGATATATCTCTGCCATATTTCTAACAACGGGAAGGTTATTGTTTACGAATGTCGTATCTAATTGCTTGTAATACTGTAAGGCATGAAAATAATCGTATGCTTGCACACAACTATCTCCTTTTGCAGCCAACGCTCTTTGTTGGACGTCAAAATCCTTGTCCTCTGCCTTTGTCGTAATAGGGTAGAGGAGTATAAGGAATAAAGATATAAAAATCAGTTTATACATAGGCTTTTAAGATTTGTACACACCTGTCATCTCGACAGGTGTGTATGTTGAATTTTTAGTAATAGTAAGAGTATTATTTTTATGCATAGAATTATCGGAATCTGATATCTCTTTCCGTTTGAAAAATTATCATTTGGAATCCATTATCTTATCCACCTCTTCGGCAGGAAGGATTTTCTTCAATGCCTCAGAGAAATTATTTAGGCCTATGCCTTTGCTTAATATCTTACCCTCAGAATCAATAATGATGAAGGATGGATAACCAAAAATATCGTATTTCTTTTTTATGTCAATAGCGAGATTATGATCGTTCCAGTCATGCCAAGTCACTTCTCCGAATGGTTTCTTCTTCCATTCAGACAGTTTATCAGCTGAAATGGTTATCATCTCAAACTTGTCCTTGTATTGCTTATAGAATTTCTCCAGATATGGCTTTGCTGCCAGACAACCTCCGCAACCTATTTCGCTAAATTCAAGAACGGTATATTTCCCCTTACCCAAGAACTCGTTAAGATGATGAGGCTTGTCGTTATAGTCATACAACTCGAAATCTACCATCGTGTCACCTTCTGCAAGATTTTGATTTCGCAGTTTGCCGTATTTATCCTGAGTCTTTTCAAAATTTGCCTTGCAAATATCCCTTATCTCGACAGAATCAATCATCGGATTATCCTTAAGATTGCTAATGTCATAAGAATAAAGAGCCGGCTTTATTATATCCTCAGTCCATCCAGGATGAAGGAATAGCGTTTTTCCATCATCTGACAGCATAATTTCCCGATAGTAATTATCAAGATGAATTACTTGATGCTTTACTCCGTCCCAGTCATATACCTCTACGGTATTGCCATATCTTAACAGGTCATTCCCATTACATTTATCTCCTTTAATGTTTGTATCTCTTACAAGCATATATATCCTATCGCTATTCACACAACAGTTTATACATTCTGTAGCTCGATCAGGAACAAATGTATATGAATACAAATTATTCAGTACGTTTACCTTGGTTCCTTCTATATTGAAAATGAAAGCAAACTTTCTGCAATTGTTATAATACAGTACTTTGCCTTTCCCATTCCCTAATATGTTACCTGCCAAATAGCGTACACATATTTCTTCGTCACTTAAATCCCTGCCTATAGGACAATAGTCTAAAGGTATAAATGTTTGATTCTTTAGATTATAAATAGCGTACACGCGTTTAAGGTCGTCTTTATACATTCCTAACATGAGTAAGGTCGTGTCGGATAAAGCCACATGATTTCCGCCCACAAACCCATACACATCCTTCATATCGTATGTTTCCCATTTTGTACGATCCATAATAGCGGCAATGTTGTCTGCATTCTTGACTTTTATCAGAGATTTAAACCCTCCTGCATCAAAAGTTGCAGGACAAGGGCGGTCCAACATTAATAGTTCTCCGTTATTGCCATGTGAAAATGCAGGCCACACCAATGCATTATTTTTGCCTGCCCCTGATATTCTCTCGGCTTTCTGCCATTCATTTCTGGTTAGCTTTCCTCCATAGTAGATATTCTCACCCGTACATGCGAACAAGGTTTGTCCATACAAGTAAACTGGCCATAGGTCCTCATTTCCAGAGGCAAACTTTACTTCCTGTCCTCGCAAGAAAAACTCACCCTCTACATCTTGTTCTGAGCATGCGCAGAACAAGACGGATAATAAAATCCAAAACAAATTTTTCTTCATTGTATTTGTCAGTTAATTGTGAAAGTTAAATTAAGAGTATTATTTCTTTTTAGAGATAATTTCCTTCATCTCGTCAAATACCTGTTCTGCAAAACCAACATATTTCTTCACTATCTTGCCTTCTGAATTTATGACGAAGAATGTCGGATTACCTAAAACATCGTATTTTTTTCTTATCTCTCTTGCGAGATTATGGTCGTTCCATTCATGCCAGCTTACCTCTCCATTAGGTTTCTCTTTCCACTCCGACAATTTATCGTCAGAAACGGTTATCATCTCAATTTTGTCTTTGTTCTGTTTGTACAATTTCTCAAGATATGGTTTTGACTTCTGACACCACCCACAATGCAAATCGCTGAATACAAGAATGGTATATTTGCCCTTGCCTAAAAACTCATTAAGATGATGTGGCTTGTCATCATAGTCATATAGCTCGAAATCAGCCATCATATCTCCTTCTTTCAAAACATCTTTCTTGCCGTATTTTTTCTTAGTCTTTTCAAAGTTTGCCTTGCAGATATTCCTTATCTCAACAGAATCAATCATCGGATTATCCTTAAGATTGCTAATGTCATAAGAATAAAGAGCAGACTTTATTATATCCCCGGTCATTCCCGGATGAAGGAATAGTGTATTCCCATCACCTGATAACATGATTTCCTGATAGTAATTGTCAAGATGAATAACCTGATGTTTTATTCCGTCCCAGTCATACACCTCAACGGTATTTCCGTATCTGAACCTGTCATCCTCATTACATTTTTCTCCTTTAATATTGGTGTCTCTTACAAGCAAATAAATTCTATCGCTATTCGCACAACAGCCTAGACATTCTGTACCTGGAGCTGGAACAAATGTATATGAATACAAATCCTTCAGTATGTTTACTTTTGTTCCTTCAACATTGAATATGTTAGCGAGCTTTCTACTTCTGTTATAATACAACATTCTGCCTTTCCCATTTCCCAGAATTTTACCTGTCAAATAGAGCATGCAGATGTCTTCATCACTTAAATCCTTGCCTTTCGGACAATAGTCTAAAGGTGTAAGTTTTTGATTCTTTATATCAATAATAGAGTACACGCGCTTAAGGTCGTCTTTAAACATTCCTAACACGAGAATGGTTGTATCGGATAGGGTCACAAAACTTCCGCCACCAAATCCTAATACCTTCTTCAAATCGTATGTATCCCATTTTGTCCGATCCATAATATCGGCAATGTTGTCTGCATTCTGGATTTTTATAAAGGATTTGAAGCAATTTGTGTCAAACAATCCGACCATAGGCGTATTCAACACGAATAGTTCCCCATTATTACCCTCTGAGAAATCCAAACCCTCTAGGTCATTGTTTACTCCTGCTCCTGATATTCTTTCGGCTTTCTGCCACTCTTTTTCGGTTATTTTCCCGGCATGAATACTATTATCATCCGACCATGCAAACATAGTTTGTCCATACAAGTAAACTGGCCATAACACCTCATTTCCAGAGGCAAACTTTACTTCCTGTCCTCGCAAGAAGAATTCCCCCTCTACATCTTGCTCTGAGCATGCGCAGAACAGTATGGATGCTATAAATAAAAACAAGTTTTTCTTCATGTTATTTACGTTTAGTTATTAGAATCTTTAGTTTCGCAAATTATAGGAGTAATGATTATCCGTATTTCCCCGATAGTTGCTCATTCCCCCTATTGAGGGCTATCGTGTGATTGCGGATAATCATTAAGGAGTTCTTTGATTTTCTATTTAAGACAGAAAGTGATAGGCATAGTGTATTTCACGCGGACATTCTCGCCTTTCTGCTTTCCAGGCTCCCAGTCGGGCATGCTTGCAACAACTCTTTCTGCCTCGGTTGTGAGGGCGTTCTTGCATTCGTCAGAAATCTCACCATCTGCTATGAAATCGGCAGCCTTTACTTCTGTGACCTTTCCGTCCTTCTCTACTACGAAGCTTATAATGGCTTTTCCTGTAGCCCCTTTTTCCTCTGCAACCTCAGGATATTTCATGTTTTCTTTCATGAACTTCATCATGCTTTCCAATCCATCTGGGTATTCTGGCATGATTTCCACTTTCTCATAAACTTCATTTGGATCTGATTCAGAAGAGTCAGAACAAGCGATTGCGCATAAGCTGATTGCGACTGCTGGGATGAGATACAAAACCTTTGTACGCATCCATAGATTTGATTTTTTCGTCATAGTGATTAATTTTTAGTAAACTTTTTATGAAATTTCCACCCTGACCTGCATGAATATGCATGTCTAAAAGGTGTTATTTTAATATGTTATGGAAATTGATTCCTGCTTAATTGACTACGAAAGTAATTGGCAGAGTGTAATTCACTCTTACGTTTTGTCCGTTCTGCTTTCCGGGAATCCAATTTGGCATAGAGCTAACTACACGTTCTGCTTCTTTGTCAAGAGCAGGGGCAACTCCCTTTGCAATAATGGTATTGCTGACTTTTCCGTCTGCTTCTACCACGAAAGTGCAAACAACACGTCCCTGTTCGCCTTTTGCCTCTGATTCTTCTGGATACTTTATTGCTTTTGTAAGATATTGTATCAAAGCTTGCATTCCTCCAGGGAATTTGGGCATTTCTTCTACAACGTCATAAGCTTGTTTTTTCTCTTCTACAACGTCATAGACTTTGCTTACCTTCCCAGAATTCAATTTTATTGTTTCTCTTATCTCTTCGGCATACTTCTTTTCCCTTTCTTTCCTTTCTGCAAGTATCCTGGCAATTTCATAAGGTGGAATCCTCAGGGTTTGCAGATATGCAAGCGTTTTTCTAATTCGGATAATCTTTTCATTTGTTTCCATGACCTTTTCTGCAAGTACGTTAAGGTCAGGAGTAGCAAAGGCACTAAGGGCGATAGCTGACACAGGAATAAGCAACAGAGCCTTAGTGCGCATCCAAGGATTTGACTTTGCCCTGTCCATCATAGTAATACGTTTCTTCAACAGACTATGATTGAAGCTGTTGGCAAAGGCATAGTTCGTGTTTGCAATGGCTTTTCTAATCAGAAGCGTCTGATATTGACGAATGTTCACGCCACTTGTAAGAACTGCATCGTCAGCCTCATATTCATGCACATCACGAAGTGAACTGGCAATAATCCATGCGAGGGGATTCCACCATTGTATTGTCTGTACGATATTGACAAGAATGATGTCATAAGAGTGATGATGCTCTATATGCCCCATCTCATGACGCAGAATCTCAGTCGCATTATTGTTATAGTCGTCCTCGCTTATCACGATTGTGTTCAGCCAACTGAAAGGAGCAATGTCTTGTGCATGACAATAGATGGTTGTGCCGTATTGCTCGTCCTTCCATAGAACGCCGTTGCGGATGGTTCCATAGAGAACAGCCAGTTGAACCATCTTCCAGATGAAGGTTGCAGCCATTCCGATTATATAGACGTAGAATGCAACCGCGAACCAGTTGATTTCCTCTATTGTCGTGATGTTATTTGCACTTTCTACTACTGCTGTCGGCGTTCCAATAACTATCATTCCATGCTGTATAGGGTTGTTCT
>JAEEGJ010011868.1_pt1 | contig 21865 bp, 18 predicted proteins | sample 8958761 | NCBI WGS metagenome assembly JAEEGJ01 (sample SAMN16246546, study PRJNA631951) | gut metagenome | biome: gut microbiome; feature: rumen; material: RS-attached | host: Bos | place: Iran: Karaj | collected 2018-10 | reverse complement strand
TCGATCTGCAGCTTTTTGCACATAAAAAGGGCGTTGGTAGCTCCCGCAACGGTCGTGAAAGCGAATCCAAGCGTCTGGGGCCCAAGCGTGCTGACGGTCAGTTTGTCCTCGCGGGCAACATCCTCGTCAGGCAGCGCGGCACTCACTTCCATCCCGGCACCAACGTCGGTATCGGTAAGGATGATACCCTTTATGCCAAGATCAACGGCGTCGTCCGTTTCGAGACCAAGCATGGCGGTTATAAGTGCGTAAGCGTTTATGAAAAGGAAGAGATCGCGTAAACGGATCTTGTTCTGAATGATCAAAGAGCATCGGAAACCCGATGCTCTTTTTCGTTATTGTTTTTCAGTTTCAATGCCCCAGAAGACCGCTTATGAATATCTCGATGCCTATGCCTATCAATATCACTCCGCCCAGCACGGACGCTTTCCAGGCGAGCTTCGTGCCGACCTTCTTGCCGAGCACGAGCCCGACCATACAGATGACGAAGGTTACGAACGCTATGAGCGCCGCGCATACGATCGCGTGGACAAGATCGTAATCGGCGATGGTGAATCCGACGGACAGCGCGTCGATGCTCGTGGCGACGCCCTGCACGATGAGCCCCCAGAAGCCGACGGCGGGCTTTTCCTCCTCGGAATTGCGGTTTTTGATCCCGTCATAGAGCATCTTGCCGCCAATGAAGGCAAGCAGTATCAGCGCGATCCAAGGTATGAATTTGTCTATCACGTGGAAGTAGCTGACGGCGGTGTGCACGAGGAGCCAGCCGAGCATCGGCATCAGCGCCTGGAAGAGCGCGAAAACGCCGGCGATGGAGCACATCCTGCCGGCGCGCATTTTCGGTTCGTTCAAGCCGTTTGCAAGGGACACGGAAAAGGCGTCCATCGCAAGACCGACGCCGAGGAGTATGCTCTGTGCGAAAAACAGTATTGTCCAATCCATGATCATTTACCCAGCTTATTGACGGCCTTGTTCTTCTCCCGGAAAACGAATTTACGCTGAAGCAGGAAGCTGAACGGATAAAGCGAAGCCTGAACGACGAGCTGCGCGAGGGAGAGGGGAAGACCGTTGTTGTTGGCGACAAGCGTCAAAAGCCCGTAGTTTGCTGCCATCATAAGGAATATGACCAGATAAAAACGGAGTATCGCCGCTTTGGAGCCCTGCTTGAATACTATGTTGCGGTTGAGTATGAAATTGAGCGTCGAGCTGACAGTCCTCGCGATTATGAGCGCGACGAGATGCGTGTCGACGCGCGTGCCGAACAGGAGCATCCTGAATTCGTCCGGCGCGACGGTCTCGGTCGACTTGAGGCTGTTGAACACCTGAGCGAGCACGAGAAGCAGACCGTAGTCCACGATAAAGCTGCTGAACGACGAGAGAATGAACCCGAATATCATCTTGTTGATCAGCCAGGAATCGCGGAACACGCGGAAGTGAGAGCTGCGGTTGCCTTCGATATAAACGGTCTCTATCGGCACCTCGAGGATATCGATGTGCTGTTTTACGCAGTACAAAAGCTGAGCTATCTCAAAGTCATAGCGTTCGCCCTTTACGGTGAGCATCTCATGTATGCGCTTTACGGAAAAAGCGCGCAGACCGGTCTGCGTATCGTAAGCGCGCACGCCGGTGGTTATGGCGAATACTATGCGGGTAAAGCCGTTCCCCCATTTGCTCTTGAACGGCACCTTGCCGGTAAAATGCCTTCCGCCGATAACGAGGCTGTCGGGAGAAGACTCCCATGCGCTGATGATCTTCTTGGCGTCGTTGGCAAGATGCTGCCCGTCCGCATCGACGGTGATGATGCCGTCATCCTCCGAAGCGATGCGCTCGATATACTCGAAAGCGGTCTTCATAGCGTGACCTTTTCCGCGGTTAAGGCTGTGATGGATCACCTGAACAATATCGGGATAATCCTTTTCGAGCCTGCGGAAAATAGGCGCGTAGCTTTCGCCGCTGCCGTCGTCCACAACTATGAATCGATTGTTTTCGCCCTTCAGTCCGTCGATAACTCCGAAAAGCTTTTCGTCGGGACAGTAGGCGGGAATAACTATATACATCAGTCCCCCAAAATGATCGTCGGTCAAACCCCTGTCACGGGGTGAGCTCGTTCATACCCGGCAAGGTCTCTGAAGCGCGGGAATTCAGCTTCGTGAAATAGTATGTGAGGATATCCTCGATCGCACCCGCGGAGGATGATCCCGAAAGCCCGTTCGGAACGCAGACGACTATCGCGATATCCGGATCGTCGTTCGGCGCGAAGGCGACGAACCAGCTGGTATTCTGGATATCGATCGTAACGCCGCCGACCTGCGCGGAGCCGGTCTTGCCGCTGATGTTCTCAAGATAGCCGAGATCGGCGAACTCGCGGCTGAACGCTGAGCCCGCGGTACCGCCGTCCTCCGGCGAAACGACGCCCTTCATTCCCTGACGGATCGCTTCCCAATAGGAATCGGGAGCGTCGATGTGATTGAACACGGTGGGCTCCGTCTGCATAAGGAGCTTGCCCTCCGGCGAGGTGACGGAGCTGACTATGTGCGCGTCGTAAACGGTGCCGCTGTTGGCTATGGCGGAAACGTAACGCGCCGCCTCGATGGGAGTTATCAGCATGATGCCCTGACCGATGCCGGTTCGTATGGTCTGCGAGGGTTTCCACTGAAGCTCCGTCAGCATGGAAGTGATCTCGCTGTCCCAGCCCTGCGCCCTCGATATGCCGTCAGGTATGCCGAGGTACTTGGAGAGGATCTGGCGCACCTCCGCGCCTTTGCCCTTCAGGGAGCCGTCCTGAAGCGCCATAAGATCCTGCGCGCATTTTGAGATCGATTCCTCGTTTATCTCAACGCCGCGCATATTCTGATATCCGCGCAGCAGCCTTGAAAGACTGCGGTACACGAGCAGGGGGATGGAGGTATCCTGATCGTTGTACGCGCGGGTATTGTCGTACATGGACTTCTGCCCGCCGACGATGCCCTTGGCTTCGCCGGTAAGCTCAATGCCGGTCTTCGACGTGAAACCGAGCTTTTCAGCCCAGGAAACGAGCTTGTCGATGCCGAGCCTGTATGAGACCTCGTAGAAATAATAGTTACAGGAGTTGGTCAGCGCCTTTATTATATCCTGATCCTGATGCCTCATCGGGTTCGTCGTCCAGCATTTTGCCTTCGTATCTACTTCTTTGCCCGTTTCTTCATCAAAGTATACGTAAGGAGAATTGTCGCTTATGGTCTCCTCGAGACCGATCGCGCCTTCCATCAGCCCGGCAAGCCCCGTGCACATCTTGAATATGGAGCCGGGAGCGAGCTTCTGCGATATCGCCTTGTTCCTTGCGGGAGTGGTCCTGTCCGCGTAATCGTTATCCGTATTGGGATCGCCGTAAAGGTATTTCGCCTGCTCCTCGGTCAAGCCCTGTATGAACCAATTGGGATCGAAGCTGGGATAGCTCGCCATCGCGAGCACCTCGCCCGTGTTCACGTCCATAACGATTATGGCGCCGGTCTCGGCAAGATCTATCGTGCCGTTTTCCGCCTCGTAGTCGGAGTACTTCGGATCCATCACCCCGTTGTTGTCGGGATAGATCTTTTTGAGCTCCTTTTCCTTTATGTGCTCGATTATATCGTAAAGCGCCTGATAGGCGACTATCTGCATGGGCAGATCGATCGTAAGCGTAACGTTGCTGCCGTCCGTCGGCGGGACGGAGGAGATCTCCCTTATAATGGCGCCGCTCGAATTGACCTCAAGCACGCGGCTGCCGTGATGCTCCTTCGTGGCGCCGGTAAGGTATTCTTCCATGGTCGCCTCAACGCCCGATACGCCGAGACTGTCGTCATACGAATAGCCGAGCTTGAGAAGCTCGTCGGCGTTCTCCGCGCTCATGCGCTGACAGTAACCGACGATATGCGCCGCCTTCTCGCCGTAAGGGTAATGGCGGATGGTGGACTGAGAGGTCTGAAGCCCGGGAAGCTCCGCCGCCATCATCTCTATCTGCGCGACGACTTCGAGACTCACGTTGTACGCGATCGTCACGGGCATATAAGAGCGGTAATTGTTGAGCAGTACCTCCTGCCTGACGGATATGACCTTGTTTGCCTCGTCAAACGAGAGCTCCTCGGGGATATAGAGCTTCTTCCTGAGCTGAAGATATGCGTCGTCCGCCTTTATCCAGGTGGACATATCCTCCTTATCCTTCATCGGGAAGCCCATCACGTTGCAGAAATTCTTGTATCTTGCCTTGACGAAGGTCTCGCTCGTGACGCCGAAATCGTAATAGAGCCCGCCGTCGTCGTTCATGCGGATATACGAGGTGTCGATGACGTGGCTGCCGCCGTTCTCGATTATGCGGATCGCCTTGATTATCGCCTCCGTGTAAACGGCGCTCCAATAATTCGTCCTGTTGTTGGGATCGCGGTAGAACTCGACGTTGAAGCATGCCTCGTCGTAAGCGAGCACAAGACCGTTCCTGTCGAGGATATCGCCGCGCTTGCCCTTGGTTATGACGGTACGCGTCGAAAGCGAGCCGGCTTCCTCGGCAAGGGACTCGCCCTGCGCGATGGTGACTCGGAACAGCTGGAAAATAAGCGTGCCCATCATGGCAAGCAGCAGAGCGGCTATCACTATGAGCCGGGATATCGGCTTTTTGGGACCGTCGGTCTTTCTCATTTTTCAGTCGGTCATTCCTCAAGCTTTATCGCTTCCTGCCGCCATAGCTGACGGTAGAGCGTGTGCTTGAAGAAAAGATGTACCAGTATGCACACGCCCCCCGTAAGCAGGAAGCAGGGGAGTATGTACGTAGCAAACGCCATGAAATACGGCGGACGCGACCCTGCGAGCACCGCGGCGATAAGGAGGATATGCTCCTTCAGGAACGAGCATATCATTGCGACCGCCGTGGGGATGATAAGGTTATCCGCAAAGAACTTGCGGTAGAACATTCCCGCCGCGGCTCCGGAGAGCATATAGGTAAGGGCGGTGAGCCCGACTATTTTGTTGAACAGTATGTCGGCAAGAAGCCCCAAACCGAAGCCGATCGCGCCGGCGGGCACGGGACCGATCAGTACGCCGAGGGACACTATCACCGCAAGCATTACGTCGGGCCGCAGACCGTAAAGGTTGACGACGTTGAAAAACATCGTATCAAGATAAAACGCCGCAGCGAGGGACAGCACCAAAAGCCATTTGCGCATCAGCCCTCACCTCCCGTGCCGGTGATTATCATGACCTCCTCCAGGTGCAGGAAATCAACGGATGGGGTGACGAGCGCGTTTGTGCCGGAGGTGTCGGTGTCGAGCATGACCTCCTTCACCGTGCCGATCTTGATGCCCTTGGGGTAGATGCCGCCGATCCCGCTCGTCATTATGACGTCGCCGGGTACGAGGTCGGTAAGACCCGTAGGCAGATAATAAAGCTCGAGCTCGCCCGAGGGCTTGGAGGCGGAGAACACGCCGCGCACCATGCAGTTGTCGCGCGTCCTTTCAACGGCGGCGGCTGCGGTGACGGTCGAATCTATTATCGAGGTCACCTTACACCAGTTTGCGCCGACGTCCGTGACTTTACCCACGAGCCCGTCGCCGGAGATAACGGGCATGCCCGGCTCGATGCCGCGGCTGCGTCCGACGTTAAGCGTAATCTCGTCGAACCATACGCCGTTCGATTTGCCGATGACCCTTGCGGTCACAAGCTCGAAACTGCCGAGCGAGCCGGAATAGTTGAGCATGGAGCGGAGTCTTTCGTTTTCCTTCCTAAGCTCCTCAAGATCGAGCTTCGCCTGTTCGTATTGGGCAAGCTCCTGTTTGAGCCTCGCGTTCTCGAGATCCGCGTCCGTCTTGTTGAAGAGGTTTTTGAAGAAGCCCGAAACGCTGTTCGAGACCTTGTATGCGGCGGTCTGAACGGGACGGGAGACGACGCCCACGGCGTTTTCGAGCCAGGGGATAGTGCGCGAGCCGGCCGAAAAGAATGCCAGCACGAGCAGAAGCACCACTGCCGCCGCCATTATTATGATGGGTTTATTTGAAAAGGTCTTCTTCAAAACGGAAACCTCCGAATGTACAAATCTCTACATCTACATTATAACATCAAAACGTGCTCTTGGCAATAGAAGCTTTGCTCCTGACCTAAAATAAACTTGCAAATGGGTAAAAACTGCCATATAATACTTAGGATAGGGGAGGTGTGAGCGTATGGAAAAATATGTACTTGCTCTCGACCAGGGAACAACGAGCTCCCGCGCGATATTGTTTGACCGCAACGGCGGCATTCACGGTACGGCGCAGCTCGAATTCAAACAGTATTATCCGCATGAGGGATGGGTCGAGCATGACCCGATGGAGATATTGAGGAGCCAGAAGCTCGCGATAACCGCCGCCATGGAAACGGGCGAAGTGCCCGCCGGCAGCATCGCAGCCATCGGCATAACGAACCAGCGCGAGACGACCGTCGTATGGGAAAAGGCGACGGGCAAACCCGTCTACAACGCCATCGTATGGCAGTGCAGAAGGACTGCCGATATCTGCGAAAAGCTCATCGCCTCCGGTCTTTCCGATTACGTTACGGAGAAAACGGGTCTTTTGATCGACGCCTATTTCTCCGCCACCAAGATCAAATGGATACTCGATAACGTCGAAGGGGCGAGGGAGAAGGCCGAACGCGGCGAGCTCCTGTTCGGAACTATTGACACCTGGCTCATCTGGTGGCTGACCGGCGGCAAGGTCCATGCGACGGATTATTCCAACGCCTCCCGCACCATGCTGTTCGACATAGACAGGCTCGAATGGGACGGGAAGATAATGAACGCGCTCGGCATCCCCGCTTCCATGCTGCCGAAGGCGCTCCCCTCGTCGGGCGATTTCGGCTGCGTCGCTCCCGGCATACCCGGGCTCGAGGCGCTCGCGGGAGTGCCCATTTCGGGCGTCGCGGGCGATCAGCAGGCGGCGCTGTTCGGGCAGGGCTGCTTCTCGAAGGGTCAGGCGAAAAACACCTACGGCACGGGCTGCTTCCTTATGATGAACACGGGCGAAAGCTCTATGAGGAGCCGCAACGGTCTCGTCGCCACAGTGGCGTGGGGCTTGAACGGCAAGGTGGAGTATGCGCTCGAGGGTTCCGTATTCAACGGCGGCAGCGTAATAAAGTGGCTGCGCGACGGGCTCGGGCTCATCAAATCCGCTCCCGAAGTCAACATCCTTGCGGAGTCCGTCCCCGATTCGGGCGGAGTGATACTTGTTCCCGCCTTCACCGGCCTCGGCGCGCCGTATTGGGATATGTATGCGCGCGGCACGATGGTCGGCATCACCAGGGGCACTACCTCCGCACATATCGCAAGGGCGGTGCTCGATTCGATCGCGTATCAGGTCAAGGACCTCATCTCCGCCATGGAGGACGACGTCGGCTTCCGGCTTTCGGAGCTCAGGGTAGACGGCGGCGCGTCCGTTTCCAACGTGCTCATGCAGATACAGTCCGATATGCTCGGCGTTGCGATCAACCGTCCCGAGGTCGTGGAGACCACCGCTCTCGGCGCGGCTTACCTTGCGGGGCTTTACGTGGGCTATTGGAAGGACCTCGACGATATAGAGGCGAACCGCAAGGTCGAGCGCGTGTTCACCCCCGCCATTGAGGAGGCGGAGCGCAAGCACCGCTATTCCGAGTGGCAGCGCGCTGTGGAACGCTCCCGCAACTGGAGCAACTGATATTAAACCGAAGAAATAAACCGAAAGGAATCAGATATTATGGAAACCAGACCTTATGTAAAATGGGAACTCATCGGCGACTTCATGCGCGCCGCTTTCAAGGCCGTCGGCATCCCGGAGGATGACGCCGCCATCTGCGCCGACGTCCTTATGGAGAGCGACCGCCGCGGCATTGAGAGCCACGGCTGCAACCGCTTCAAGCCCATTTATATCGACCGCATCCGCGCCGGCATCCTCAATCCCGTTACCGAGATAGAGGTGCTCAAGGAGACCCCCACCACAATGGTCACCGACGCGCACGACGGCATGGGCATGGTCGCATCGTATCACATGATGGAGAAGCTCATCGAAAAGGCGAAGACCTACGGTCTTGCGATGGGCGCGATAAGGAACTCCTCCCATTACGGCATCGCCGGCTACTGGGCGACCATGGCGACCAAGCAGGGCATGATCGGCATGACGGGCACGAACGCGCGTCCCTCGATCGCTCCCACCTTCGGCGTCGAGAACATGCTCGGCACGAACCCGCTTACGATCGCGCTTCCCACCGACGAGGAATTCCCCTTCGTCATCGACTGCGCGACCAGCATCACCCAGCGCGGCAAGATAGAGTATTTCGCAAGGAACGGCAAGGACACCCCCGCGGGCATGGTAATCGGCAAGAACGGCGAGGCGCTGACCGACAGCGAGCAGATACTCGTCGATCTTACCAAGGGCACGGCGGCGCTCGCGCCGCTCGGCGGCATCAACGACGATCTCGCGGGATATAAGGGATACGGCTACGCCACCGTCGTGGAGGTGCTCTCCGCGGCGCTGCAGGCGGGCAGCTATCTCAAGATGCTCACCGGCTTTGACGAGAACGGCAACCGCCGTCCGTACCATCTCGGTCACTGGTTCCTCGTCGTCGATCCCGATGCGTTCATGGGTCAGGAGACGTTCAGGGAGATCTGCGGCAATATCCTGCGCGAGCTGCGCGCTTCCGAGAAAGCGCCCGGACGCGACCGCATCTACACCGCGGGCGAGAAGGAGTATCTCGCATGGCTCGACCGCAAGGACAAGGGCGTTCCCGTGGGCGAGGGCGTGCAGAAGGATCTTACCACCGTCCGCGACTGGTACGAGCTGCCCTTCAAGTTCGATTTCGAAAAATAATTTAAGGAGCTTTACATATGGATTACGCAAAAGAATCTCTGCGCCTGCACGGCGAATGGAAGGGCAAGATCGAGGTCGTTGCGACCGTGCCCGTCGAGACCAAGGAAGACCTTTCCCTTGCTTACACGCCGGGCGTGGCTCAGCCCTGCCTCGAGATACAGAAGGATATCAACAAGAGCTATGAGCTCACCCGTCGACACAACCTCTGCCTCGTCGTAACGGACGGCACCGCGGTGCTCGGTCTCGGCGATATCGGTCCCGAGGCGGGCATGCCCGTTATGGAGGGCAAATGCGTACTCTTCAAGACCTTCGGCGGGGTCGACGCGTTCCCTCTCTGCATCAAGAGCAAGGACGTTGATGAGATCGTCAACACCATATACCTCATCTCCGGCTCCTTCGGCGGCGTCAATCTGGAGGATATCGCCGCTCCCAGATGCTTCGAGATCGAGAAGAAGCTCAAGGAAAAATGCGATATCCCCATCTTCCACGACGACCAGCACGGCACCGCGGTCATTACGCTTGCGGGGCTTATGAACGCCGCCAAGGTGGTGGGGAAGAGCTTCGATTCCCTTAAGGTGGTCATCAACGGCGCGGGCGCGGCTTCCATCGCGATCTGCCGCCTGCTGCTCTCCTCCGGCATAAAGGATATCACCCTCTGCGACCGCACGGGCATCATCTATGAGGGCCGCGAAAAGGGCATGAATCCCGTCAAGGAGGAGATGGCGCTCGTCACCAACCGCGCGAAGAAGCAGGGCTCCCTTGCGGACGCGCTCGTCGGCGCGGACGTGTTCATCGGCGTTTCCGCTCCCAACACCGTATCCGTCGATATGGTCAGGAGCATGGCGAAGGACGCGATCGTATTCGCCTGCGCGAACCCCACTCCCGAGATCTTCCCCGACGACGCGAAGGCGGGCGGAGCGAAGGTCATCGCGACGGGCCGCAGCGATTTCCCCAACCAGATCAACAACGTGCTCGCGTTCCCGGGCATATTCCGCGGCACCTTCGACGTAAGGGCTTCCGATATCAACGACGAGATGAAGATCGCCGCGGCGAACGCGCTCGCGGGGCTTATCTCCGACGAGGAGCTTTCCGCCGATTACATCATCCCCAAGGCGTTCGATCCCAGGGTCGGGAAGACCGTTGCGAAGGCGGTCGCCGAAGCCGCGAGGAAGAGCGGAGTCGCAAGGATCTGAGGTTGAATAACCGAAGCTCCCCACAGGAAAAACACGGTACAGCGGCAGCCATGCACCTGTACCGTTTTTTTGCGATATATTCGTCAAAACAAGACAACTGCAGTTGACAAAACGACTGCGGCGTATTAAGATAATCATTACGGTTTTCCGACCGCGTTTTTTTTCGCGCCGGTGAGCCGCGCCGATTTGTCCGCGTATGAAAGGGGTTTATTTCGAATGGAAACGCTTAGGATCATAAATACCGTGCTGGGTGCGATCGTTACCGTTCTTTACGCATACCAGTTCGTTTTCATCCCCCTTCAGTGGATACTCTGGGGCAGGAAGAAAAAACGCCTCAAAAACATGCCCAAGCCGGAGCTGACGGGCAACCGATACGCCGTGCTCATCTGCGCGAGGAACGAATCGAACGTCATCGGCGACCTTATCAACAGCATCAAGGAACAGACCTACGGGCAGGATAAGCTTACGATATTCGTCGCCGCGGACAACTGCACGGACGATACCGCCGAAAAATGCCGCTCCATGGGCGCCGTGGTCTATGAGAGGTTCGATAAGGAGCACGTCGGCAAGGGCTACGCGATGGATCTTCTGATGCGCTCGATAAAGCGCGACTATCCCGATGCTTTCGACGGGTTCTTCGTGTTCGACGCGGATAATCTCCTTACCAAAAACTATATCGAGAAGATGGACCGCAAGGCGGCGGAGGGCTTCGACATAGTCACCAGCTACCGCAACAGCAAGAATTACGGCGACAGCTGGATAAGCTCCGGCTACGCCACCATGTTCATGCGCTCCAGCCGGTATCTCAATCATACGAGGAGCCTCCTCGGGACGAGCTGCTACGTTTCCGGTACGGGCTATATGTTCACCAAAAAGATAGCGGACGAGTTCGACGGCTGGCCCTTCATGATGCTGACCGAGGATATCGAGTTCTCCGCATACGAGATACTTGAGGGCAAGCTGATCGGCTTCTGCCATGACGCCGAGTTTTTCGACGAGCAGCCCACCAAGTTCCGTCTTTCGTGGAGGCAGCGCCTTCGCTGGTCGAAGGGCTATCTCCAGGTGCTGCGGAGATACGGCGTAAAGCTCTTCAAAAAATCCCTCCGCGGCAGCTTTGCCTGCTACGATCTCAATATGTGCATATTCCCGGCGTACCTTGTCACGATATTCTCCGTGCTGGTCAATATCTCCATATCCGTGACCAAGGTCGTGTCCGGGCAGAGCACCATCCCAATGGCGCTGCTTTCCACCGTCGGCTGGCTGTTCGGAATGTATCTGCCCATGTTTGCCGTCGCGCTTGTAACGATACTGACCGAATGGAAGCACATCCATTCCAAGGGGTACAAGAAGGTGCTCGCGATATTCACCTCGCCGATATTCATGCTCTCGAACGTTCCGATAGCGTTCATCTCGCTCTTTTCAAAGCCCGAATGGAAGCCGATAGAGCACTCCGTCAGCGCAAAGGATATCGACGGCAGGAGCTCTTCGGAGAGACTGCCGACCGAATGACCGCAACAGATCGCCAAAACCGGGAAGCTTTAATGCTTCCCGGTTTTAATATACCTTACAAGACCATTGAAAACCGACGAAAAACAATGTATAATTAACATGGAAATAAATGTGGCCGCGCGGCGGCGCTAAAAATGCAGTGTTGGAGGAAAAAGATCATGGAAAAAATCGATCGTCTTGCCGTTACTTCGATGAGGATGCTCTCCGTTGAGGCCATCCAGAAGGCAAAGAGCGGGCATCCCGGGCTCGCGATAGGCTCTGCGCCCATGGCCTATACGCTTTGGAAGAACATGAGACACGATCCGAAGCATCCCGAGTGGCTCGGGCGCGACCGCTTTGTTTTGAGCGCGGGGCACGCATCCATGCTGCTCTATTCGCTCATGCATCTTTTCGGGTATCCCGTTTCCATTGACGATATAAAGGAATTCCGTCAGCTCGGCGCAAAGACCGCCGGTCATCCGGAATACGGCAATATCCCCGGCATAGAGGCGACCACAGGTCCCCTCGGGCAGGGCTTTGCAATGGCGGTCGGCATGGCGATGGCGGAGCGTCACATGGCTGCGCGCTTCAACCGCGAAGGCTATAACGTGATCGACAACCGCACCTATACCCTTATGGGCGACGGCTGCATGATGGAGGGCGTCGCGTCGGAGGCGGCTTCCCTTGCGGGGACGCTCGGGCTCGGCAGGCTCATTGCGCTTTACGATTCCAACCGCATAACCATAGAGGGCTCCACCGATCTCGCCTTTACCGAGGACGTTAAAAAGCGTTTCGAGGCGTACGGCTGGCAGGTGCTTGAAGTCGCATCCGGCGAGGATATGGATGCCGTCGCAGGCGCCATCGAAGAAGCGAAGGCGGATGAAGCGCATCCCTCGCTCATAATCGTTCACACCAACATCGCGGAGGGCACCGCGAAGCAGGGCTCCGCTTCGAGCCACGGCTCCCCCCTCGGCGAGGAGAATATTGCCGCTTATAAGGCGTCCCTTAACTGGGAGTATCCCGAGTTCACCGTTCCCGAAGAGGTCGTGGAGCACATGGCAAAGCTCGGCGAGGGCTTCTCGAAGCTGTACGACGGGTATCAGGAGCTGATGAACGGCTACAAGACCGCCTATCCCGAGCTCTATGAGGAGCTCACCGCATGGGAGAACGGCGAGATCCGCTTTGACGTAAACGATCCCGCGCTGTGGGAGTTCGACGACGCCGCAAAGCTCGCGACGAGGAAATGCTCCGAGATCATGCTTACGAGGCTCACCGAAAGGATGCCCAACCTCATCGGCGGCTCTGCTGACCTCGGTCCCTCCAATCTGACCTACATGAAGGCGTTCGGCGATTTCAGCAAGGCGGATTATTCCGGGCGCAACTTCCGCTTCGGCATCCGCGAGTTCGCAATGGGCGCGATCGCAAACGGCATGGCGCTCTACGGCGGACTTCGTCCCTACTGCGCGACCTTCCTCGTGTTCGTCGATTATCTGAAGCCCGCGCTCAGGCTCTCCGCGCTGATGGGTCTGAACGTGCTCTATATAATGACTCACGACTCCATCGGCGTCGGCGAGGACGGTCCCACCCATCAGCCCATCGAGCAGCTCGATATGCTGAGGGCAACGCCCAACACCTACGTCTACCGTCCCGCGGACGGCAGAGAGACCGCAGCCTGCTATATCGCATCGCTTGATAAGAAGGCGCCCGCGGTCATGGCGCTCTCGAGGCAGAACCTGCCCCAGCTTCCCGGCACCGGCAGTGAAGCCATGAAGGGCGGCTATATCCTGAAGGACTGCGAAGGCATGCCCCTTGTGATACTCATGGCGTCCGGCTCCGAGGTGGAGCTTGCATTGAAGGCGGCGGAAAACATGGCGCGCGACCGCATCCGCGTGCGCGTGGTATCGATGCCCTGTATGGAGCTCTTTGACGAGCAGCCCGAGGAATACAGGATGAGCGTGCTTCCTCCTGAGTGCCGCAACCGCGTTGCGTGCGAGGCGCTCGGCGGGATGAGCTGGTACAAATACATCGGTCTTGACGGCAGGCTCGTCTCTATGAAGGGCTTCGGCGCTTCCGCTCCCGGCGGGAAGCTGTTCGAGCATTTCGGCATCACCGCCGAGGCGATCGAGTCCGCCGCAAGGAGCATCATCGAATAATATCTTACGGAGACGATAAATGGCATTCCCCAAGGAACTCATACGCAATTTCTGCATAATCGCACATATCGACCATGGCAAGTCCACCCTGGCGGACAGGCTCATGCAGCTTACCGATACCGTCGCCGAGCGCGACATGGAGGAGCAGCTTCTTGACTCCATGGATATCGAAAGGGAAAGGGGCATCACGATCAAATCCACCGCGGTGCGTATGTTCTATACCGCGCGCGACGGAAAGACCTACATGCTCAACCTGATCGACACTCCCGGTCACGTGGACTTCACCTATGAGGTCAGCCGAGCGCTCGCCGCATGCGAGGGCGCCGTGCTCGTCGTCGACGCGACGCAGGGAATAGAGGCGCAGACGCTTGCGAACGTGTATCTCGCACTCGACAACGATCTTGAGATAATCCCCGTGATAAACAAGATCGATCTCGCTTCCGCCGATCCCGAGAATGCCATACATGAGATAGAGGATATCATCGGACTGCCCGCGGAGGACGCCCCGCAGATATCCGCAAAGACGGGTCTTAACGTCGTGGAGGTACTCGAAAGGATAGTTTCCGACGTTCCCGCGCCGAAGGGCGATCCCGAAGCTCCCTTGAAGGCGCTCATATTCGACAGCCTGTACGATAACTACATGGGCGCGCTTTCCTACGTCCGCGTTATGGACGGTACGGTGAGACCGGGCGACAGGATCCGCTTCATGCATTCAGGCAATGAATTCGACGTTACCGAGGTCGGTATTTTCGATCCCGGACGCATGCCCGTAAAGGAGCTTACCGCCGGCGAGGTCGGCTATATCTCCGCGTCCATCAAGTCCGTCGCCGAGACGAAGGTCGGCGATACCATAACCCTTGCGAACCGTCCCGCCAAGGAGCCGCTCCACGGCTACAAGCAGGCGAACCCCATGGTGTTCTGCGGCATCTATCCCGCAGACGGCGCCGATTATGAGGCGCTCAAGGAGGCGCTTGACAAGCTGATCCTCAACGACGCTTCCATTTCGTATGAGCCTGAAACATCCCAGGCTTTGGGCTACGGTTTCCGCTGCGGCTTCCTGGGGCTTCTGCATATGGAGATAGCGGAGGAGAGGCTCGAGCGCGAATTCGATCTCGACCTCGTAACTACCGCGCCCTCCGTCATATACCGCGTCATTATGCTCGACGGCTCCGTCAGGCTTATAGACAACCCCTCCAATCTGCCCTCTCCTATGGAGATACAGCGCATGGAGGAGCCGATGGTCAACGCGCATATCATGACGCCGCCCGAATACGTCGGCTCCATAATGGAGCTTTGCCAGGAGAAGCGCGGCATATTCGTCGATATGACGTATCTTGAGGAAAACCGCGTCAAGCTCACCTACCGTATGCCGCTGAACGAGATCATATTCGACTTCTTCGACGGCTTGAAGTCGAGGAGCCGCGGCTACGCTTCCTTTGATTACGAGCTCGGCGAATACGAGGAGAGCGATCTTGTAAAGCTCGATTTCCTGCTTAACGGCGATATGTGCGACGCGCTCTCGACGATAGTCCATCGCGACAAGGCGTATGCAAAGGGACGCGCCGTCGCCGAAAAGCTGCAGGAGGTCATTCCCCGCCAGCAGTTCGAGATACCCATCCAGGCGGCCATCGGCGGCAAGATAATCGCGCGCGAAACGGTGCGCGCCGTCAGGAAGGACGTTCTCGCCAAATGCTACGGCGGCGATATAACGAGGAAGAAAAAACTGCTTGAAAAGCAGAAGGAGGGCAAGAAGCGCATGAGGCAGGTCGGAACGGTCTCCGTTCCCTCCGACGCGTTCATGACCGTGCTTCGTATCAACTGATGCAAGGGCTTTACATCCACATCCCCTTCTGCAAAAAGAAGTGCCGCTACTGCGATTTCGTCAGCTTTCCCGCCCTTGAAAGGGAGGATCTGTATTTCGTCGCGCTCGTCGCCGAGATGCGTAAATACGCCCCTCTTATGAAGGACAGGGCTTTCGACACCGTATTCATTGGCGGCGGCACGCCCACTGTGCTCAAGCCCGGCAGGACAGCCGCGCTTCTGAACGAGGCGAGGAAATGCTTTTCCATAAAGCCCGAAGCCGAGATCACTTCGGAAGCGAACCCCGAATCCGCCTCGGAGGAAAAGCTGAACGAGCTTTACGAAGCCGGCGTGAACCGTCTGTCGCTGGGACTGCAGAGCGCAAACGATCTCGAGCTTCATGCGATCGGCAGGATCCATTCGCGGCAGGACTTCATAAACGCCGTATCCGCGGCGCGTAAGGTCGGCTTCACCAACATAAACGCGGACGTTATGCACGGGCTTCCCGGGCAAACGGAGGAGAGCTGTATCGATACCCTCCGCCTCGTGACGGAGCTTGAGATCCCGCATATCTCGTCCTATTCGCTCATCCTCGAGGAGGGCACGCCCCTTTATGACGACGTCCGGAACGGGCGCGTGATGCTGCCCGATCCCGACGATACCGCCGATATGGAAGACGCGGGCTTTGAGTTCCTCGCCCAAAGGGGCTATGCCCGTTACGAGATATCGAACTTTGCCAAGCCCGGCTTCGAGTGCAGACATAATCTCAATTACTGGGATAACGGCGAATATCTTGGGATAGGCTTAAACTCCCATTCCGCCCTCCGATTAAAGGGCGACTGGACGCGGTTCAACAATACGGACGATCTGAACGAGTACATAAACGAGCTCGGCGAAGGCAAACTGCCCGTTCGGAATACCCGAAAGATCGAGCGCGACGAGGAGATGTTCGAGACGATAATGCTCGGTCTCCGCAAGATAAAAGGCGTTTCCCGCAGGGAATTCGAGGAGCGTTTCGGATGCGATCCCGTCGAGAAGTATGCGCCCGCCGTTTCCGAGCTCGAGATGGACGGCTGGCTCGAGGCGACGGAGGACAGTATGTACTTAACGAAGCGCGGGCTCGATTTCCAGAACGAAGCGCTGATAAAATTCATGGAACAGTAAGATGACGGAAAACAATTCGAAAACAGGTATCATATTCGATCTCGACGGCACCCTCTGGGATTCGTCGTATCAGGTCGGCATAGCATGGAATCTTTCGTTCAAACGTTACGGCGTGGATCTTGAGCTCACACAGGAGCGAATGGCGGTCATGATGGGCCGCACCGTGCCCGAGATAGGCGAGATACTTCTTCCCGACATAGAGCTTGAAAGGCGCAATGAGATACTCCACGCCTGCTGCGTGGAGGAGAACCGCCGGCTCAATCTTTACGGGGGCGTGCTCTTCGACGGGGTCGAAGAGCTCCTGCCCGCGCTTGCCGGGCGATACGAGCTCTTTATCGTGTCGAACTGCCAGGATGGGTATATCCAGTCGTTCCTAAACTATCACGGCTTTGCCAAAAACGTGACCGATTTCGAGTGCATCGGGCGCACCGGGCTCCATAAGGGGGACAACATAAGGCTCATTATGGAGCGGAACGGGCTTGCAAAGGCGGTTTACGTCGGCGATACGGAGCGCGATATGCATTCCGCGCATTCCGCCGGCATACCGTTCATACACGCCTCTTACGGCTTCGGAAAGGGCTTCGCCGCGGAGCACGCGATAAGCTCCTTCCGCGAGCTGCCCGAGCTGCTGGATAAGCTTCTGAAGGAGTGATAATATGCGCTGCATGTGCAGAAAATGCGGGACTTATATGGTACAGGCGGACGACGGCAAGCTCGGCTGTATCTGCCCGGAATGCTTCAACCGCTGCCGGGACTGCCTCGGCACGGACTCGTGCCTGACGCGCGAACAGCTTGCCGAAATGAAAAAAGACCCCTTGATGGCGGAGATATTCTTTGCCGATCGCGGGGAGAATGAGGAAGAGTGATGGAAAGATCCTGCGGAGCAGTGCTCTACAAGATGATCGAAGGTGCGCCGCACTACGTGCTGGTGCTCGGTTCCGTGTACGGTTTTCCCAAGGGGCACATGGAACACGGCGAAACGGAGGAGGAGACCGCCCTCCGCGAGGTCGAAGAGGAGACGGGCGTCAAGCCCCGGATCGATACCGGCTTCCGCCGCGTGATAGAGTATGAGCTCCCCCAAAAGCGCGGCAGACGCAAAACGGTGACTATTTTTGCCGCCGATTACGAAGGCGAAGCAAAGCCCTGTCACGAGATCCGCGGGATCGCCGTCAAGCCCTATGAGGAGGCAGCCAAGATGCTCAAGCATGAGGCGCTCCGCAAGGTGCTTGCCGACGCAAACGAATACATACTCGCAAAACAGTAAACAACGAAAGCATATGCCGCGAACGGGCGCGTCCTCCTTATCGGGAAGCATCCCTTCGCGGCTTTCTTTATGCCCTCCGATTCTTTTTTCCGCTCCCGAAGAATACTGTTGAATGTAATATCTCTTCGGGAGGCAATGGAATGTTCGATCATTCAAACAGGATTATCCTGACAGGCAGAATAAGCGATCCGCCCGTTTACGATCATGAGGTGCTTGGCGAAGCATTTTTTAAGATGTACGTCGCAGCGAAGCGGCTTTCGGGCACGGAGGACGTGCTTCCCGTCACCGTGTCGGAAAGACTGCTCGGCGAAAACGAATACGACGAAGGCGCTCCGGTCTCGGTATCGGGACAGATCCGATCTTACAATCAGCGCGCAGAGGACGGCAGCCATCTGATACTGACGGTATTTGCGCGCTGTCTCCTTACCCCGGAGGACGGGGAGGACGTTAACGAAGCGGAGCTTATAGGACGTATCGTAAAGCCGGTGGTATACAGGGCGACGCCGTTTTCGAGGGAGATCGCAGACATGCTCGTCGCGGTCAGGAGACGCTACGGCAAAAGCGATTATCTTCCGGCGATAGCATGGGGGAGGAACGCCCGTTTCGCGGGCACGCTGACGCCGGGCGAGCTCGTTGCGATCAAAGGACGCATGCAGTCGAGACAGTATCAGAAGACGCTGCCGGACGGCAGTACCGTCGAACGGACGGCATATGAGATCAGCTGCGCATCTATCGAAAGACCGGGGTATTGAATAACGAACGAAAAAACCGGGTGAACTCCTCACCCGGTTTTATGATCTGTTCTTCGATTTCGAGCGGAAATACCCGGCTCACACGTCCAGCTTCGCCCTGTCCTTGAAGGAATCGTCCTTGTTGAAATCGGCGAATTCCGATATGTACTCCTTGCGCGGGGCGACCTTGTCTCCCATCAGCAGCGTGACGAGGTGCTCGACGTTGGCGGCGTCCTCGATAGTCACCTTCACCATCGTGCGGTTGCGGGGATCCATAGTGGTCTCCCAAAGCTGCTCCGGGTTCATCTCACCAAGACCTTTGTAGCGCTGCGTATGGAAGGCTGTTGCGTTCTCGTCGCCTGCTACGTACTTGTCGATAAAGGCCTGACGCTGCTGGTCAGTATAGCAGTATTCCGTCACTTTCTTATAAGTACACTTATAGAGTGGTGGGGTAGCGATATAAAGATGACCTCCCTGGATTACTTGCGGCATGAAACGATAGAAGAGCGTCATGATCAGCGTGTCGATGTGCGAGCCATCGACGTCGGCATCGGTCATGATGATAATCTTGTCGTAACGCAGTTTCTCGATATTGGCTTCACGGTCACCCTCGCCTTCAACGCCGAAGCGCACGCCGATACTCTGGATGATGTTCATTACCGATTCTGACTCAAACACACGGTGCCACTGAACCTTCTCCACATTCAGGATCTTACCTCTCAACGGCAGGATTGCCTGGAATTCACGATGACGACCTTGTTTAGCTGAACCACCAGCAGAGTCACCCTCGACGAGGAAGATCTCACACTCTTTGGGGTCTTTCTTGGAACAATCAGCGAGTTTGCCAGGCAGACCACCGCCTGTCATGGGACTCTTGCGCTGCACGCTCTCACGGGCCTTGCGGGCGGCGATACGGGCCGTAGCTGCCAGCACCACCTTGTCGCAGATCATCTTGGCCTCCTTCGGATGCTCCTCTAAGTAGTTGGCTAAGGCCTCGCCTACGGCCTGCTGAACCGCACCAGCGACCTCTGAGTTGCCAAGCTTGGTCTTGGTCTGTCCCTCAAACTGGGGCTCGGCCACCTTGATGCTAATCACTGCTGTAAGGCCCTCGCGGAAGTCTTCGGGTGCAATTTCAATCTTGGCTTTCTCGATCTGCTTCGAGATCTGTGGGTCGCTATCTGCGTATTTCTTCAAAGTACGGGTGAGGGCAGCGCGGAAACCAGCCAGGTGGGTACCACCCTCAATCGTATTGATATTGTTCACGTATGAGTGGATATTCTCCGAGTAGTCGGTGTTGTACATCACGGCCACCTCGATGGGGATACCCTGCTTTTCGGTCTTCAGATAGATGACATCGTCGACGAGGTGTGTGCGGTGACGGTCCACGTAGCGCACAAACTCCTTCAGACCGTCCTTGGCGTGGAACACCTCGGGCTGCTTCAGGTTGCCTTCCTCATCAGGACGCAGGTCGGTGAGCGTGATGGTAATGCCGGCATTCAGGTAGGCCAGCTCACGCATACGACGGGCGATGATGTCGTATTTGTATTCTGTCGTGGTGAAGATGGAGCCGTCGGGCCAGAACTGCTGGCGGGTACCCGTCTTGTCGGTATCGCCCACGATCTTCACATCGTAGAGGGGCTTACCCTTCTCGTATTCCTGCTGGTAGATATGGCCGTTGCGGAATACCTGCGACATCATGTGGGTAGAGAGGGCATTCACACAACTCACACCCACACCGTGCAGACCGCCGGATACCTTATAGGAGCCCTTATCGAACTTACCTCCGGCATGGAGCACGGTCATCACGACCTCGAGTGCACTCTTGTGCATCTTCTCGTGCTCATCCACAGGGATACCACGACCATTGTCCTGGACGGTGATGGAGTTGTCTTCGTTGATAGTTACTTCAATATGTGTACAATAGCCGGCCATAGCCTCGTCGATAGAGTTGTCGACGGTCTCATTGACCAGATGATGGAGTCCTTTCTCGCTGATGTCGCCAATGTACATAGCAGGGCGCTTGCGCACGGCCTCTAAGCCCTCGAGTACCTGAATGTTACTCGCGGAATAATTTTGTTCCTGATTCAGTTGTTCGTCTGTCATTTTGCTTCTAATTGAAATATGGGTGCAAAATTACAAAAAAAATATCAGATAAACATAGTTTATCTGCAAAGAAAACTTAAAAATAAAGCCGCAATCCTTAAGAATTGCGGCTTCTATTGTTTTTTAACAATCAACCTATTAAAGTTTGTTGACGTGCTGTGCCAGACTTGACTTCAGGTTTGCGGCCTTGTTCTTGTGGATGATGTTGGTCTTAGCCAGCTTGTCCAGCATCTTCTGTACCTTTGGATACAGGGCTACAGCCTCTTCCTTATTAGTCATAGCGCGAAGTTTGCGCACAGCGTTACGCATAGTCTTTGCGTAGTAGTGGTTGTGAAGGGCTCTTTTCTTTTCCTGACGGATGCGCTTCACAGATGATTTGTGATTTGCCATTTTTTTGTTTAATGTTTAATAATAAATAATAATGAATTAAAGCCTGTGGGTCTTGCGTCGTTTTGACCGCCCGGGCAGCCCCGAAGGACCATCACCACCTTTCCCTGTTTCTAACAAGTAGCACTTGGCTGTGCCGATGGCGAATTTAATTGTTTTTGTAGTCCCTAGGAGAGTCGAACTCCTCTTTAGAGAATGAAAATCTCTCGTCCTAGCCGATAGACGAAGGGACCATCGCCGTTTTTTGCGGGTGCAAAGGTACTGCTATTTTTCCAATTGACCAAATATTTCTTAAAAAAAATGTCGAACGGTAGCAAATTTTTCACTTTTCACTTTTCACTTTTCACTCTTTTTAGTACCTTTGCAGTCGTATGTTGACAAAGACGCCAGCCATTGTGCTCCATTCGCTAAAGTATGGGGAAACGCGACTCATCGTCGATATGTTCACCCGTAGCTACGGTAGACTTTCGTTTATCGTCAGCCTGCCCAAGTCGGCCAAAGGGAAGATGAAAAAGCAGTTCTTCCAGCCGTTGACAATATTGGAGATAGAGACTGATGTCCGACCAAAACTCCAGTTGCAGAAACTTTCCGACGTGCGCCTGCTCCATCCCTTCTCCACCATTCCCTTTAATCCGCACAAACTTTCCATCGCCCTTTTCATCGCGGAGTTTCTCTATTATGCTCTGCGGAGTGAACAGCAGAATGTTCTGCTTTTCGATTATGTCACCGATAGTATCCAGTGGCTCGATGGACAGGACAGCCG
>JAEEGJ010011867.1_pt1 | contig 21865 bp, 15 predicted proteins | sample 8958761 | NCBI WGS metagenome assembly JAEEGJ01 (sample SAMN16246546, study PRJNA631951) | gut metagenome | biome: gut microbiome; feature: rumen; material: RS-attached | host: Bos | place: Iran: Karaj | collected 2018-10 | reverse complement strand
CTGTCAATCTGTATAAAACTGCCACTCAGCCATAAATTCTGCTCAGAATTTGGATTGTGCAAAACTCTTTTACCTGTCAATTGAGCTAGCAAACCTCTTCCTGCCATAAATTCTGGTCAAAATTCAGATTGTGTAAAATCCTTTTACATGTCAAAGAGGGGAAAACGTGCCAATCTGCCACAAATCTCCGCTGGGAAAAGACTCTTTTGCTTGCTTTTCTCATGTCCCGGAGAAGATAACCTACCGTTTTGCCACAGATTTCAGCCAGGAAAAGACCCTTTTGCTTGCTTTTCTCATGTCCCGGAGGCGATAACCTACCGTTCTGCCACAGATTTCAACCAGGAAAAGACTCTTTTGCTTGATTTTCTCATGTCCCGGAGGCTAGAACCTACCATTCTGCCACAGATTCCAGCCAGGAAAAGACCCTTGTGCTTGCTTTTCTCATGTCCCGGAGACGATAACCTACCGTTCTGCCACAAATTCCAGCTGGGAAAAGACTCTTTTGCTTGCTTTTCTCATGTCCCGGAGGCGAGAACCTACCATTCTGCCACAGATTTCACCCAGAGCAGACACAGCGACAAGACAGCAAGGAGCCAAAGAGAACCGTCCCCATTGACTCCAAAAATGAGTCAATCTGAACCGTCCCCAGTGACTCAAAATGAGTCAAACTGAAACGTCCCCCGTGACTCAGATAATATCAGAAAAGAATATCCTTAACTCCCTTTACACTGATATAGGCGATATTTTCACTGATTTAACTCAAAAAAATGAGCCCCCGGGGACAAGGCGTTCCCGAGGGCTCTATATATAATTAGGAGTTATGTTATATCTGTATTACTGAAGCTTGGTTGTCTCGCCTGCTTCGAACATTTCCTGTCTCTCGTCGATGATCTCCTGGTAACCTGCATCGAGGTACTTCTGTGAAAGCTCATCGTAAAGAGCATCGAACTCATCAGGCTTGCACATTACAAGCTGATCACGGTACTCAGGATAGATCTCTTCCTTGAGTGATGTGCCGTACTCTGTTACTGACTCAAGAGCGCCACCGAAGAGGCAATCTACGTTTACGCTGCCAGCCTCATAGAGTGCAAGCTGTCCCTTGTAGTTAGCAAGGATGTCCTCGTAGAAGTCCTGAGGAAGTCCCTGAGGATTGATAGCCTTGATATCAGACTCGATGTCACCGAATGACTTGGAAGCTGTAACTACCATCCAGTAGTCAACGTTGTTGTTGTGACCCTGCTGCTCAGGAAGACCTGACTGATCACCAACTGCTACAGGATTTCCGTTCTCGTCATAGTTGAAGTTAACACCCTCGATACCCCATGTCATTGTGAAGAGGTTCTCGTCCTGAGCCATCCACTCAAGGTACATCTCACCGGCCTTAACCTCGTCTTCTGTTGCGTTGTTAGCAAAACCAACCATTGCGCCGAAGATGTTGTTAGGTCTGAATGCGTTGCTTGATCCCCATGTCTCATCCTTTACAAGCTTGCTGTCGCAAACCATTACGCCAAGCTCTGCATCAGGGTTGTTCTCATAGAAAGAATTAAGAACATCCATTGTTGATGAAACGTAACCTGACCACTGGAATGCCTTACCGTTGATGAAGTCAGCGTTTACATCATCTGTGCTTCTGAGGTAGTACTCAGGGTTGAGGTAACCATCGTTGTAGAGCTCGTTGTTCCACTTAAGAAGTCTCTTCTGAGCTTCTGTTGAAAGAGCAGGAACCTGGTAGTCACCTGTTGTTGCCCATGTAAGCTCATCCTGAGGATAATCTCTGAATGAGTAGTTCTGGTCAGCGCCGGCACCTGCTACCTTTGATCCGCTCATAGGATACTGATGTCCGTTCTCAACCATCTTGCCAAGAGCCTCAAGGAGCTCTGTGTTTGTTGCAGGATATGATCCGTCATAGCCGGCTTCCTTGAGCCAGTCTTTACGATACCATGTTACGAATGTGTAGTTTGTGTTACCGTAAGGTCTCTTACCAAGAACGATGTAGTCCTCACCGTCAAACTGTGTGTAGCCTGTAAGGCCGTTCTCTTCCATGTTTGCCCAGTATGTAGGAGCGATTGTCTTGAACTGCTCGAGATCGATGGGCTGAAGGTATCCGTCTGATGCCCATGTAGCAAGCTTGTCATAGTCGTACTCCATGCAAAGAGTAGGAAGTGTGTTTGTTGAAGCAAGCATAGCGTAGTCAGTCATAACGTCTGAACGTGTGATGCCTACATATTCAACCTTGATGTTGTACTTGTCACCGAAGTTCTCCTGAACCCAGTTTGTCCAGTAGTTGTTCTCAACGTCTGAGCATCCGTTTCCGTTATCTCCTCTGTCGTAAACAGCTACTCTAAGAGTAACCTGATCAGCAAATGGCTCATATCCGTCAATTCCGGGAACCACGTCTGCTGCTGCCTCTGTTGCTTCTGTAGCCTCAGCTGCAGGTGCCTCAGCTGCCGGTGCTTCTGTAGCAGTCTGTGTGTCATCAGACGCTGTAGGAACAGGTCCGTTGTTGCCACAAGCTGCAAGCCCCATTACCATACTAGCTGCAAGTATGGCTGATAATACTTTCTTCTTCATAGTAATCCTCCTTTTATTTTAAACAAAATTGTTTTCCCATAGTGTATTAGCCCTTCACAGCCCCTATCATAGTACCTTGTACAAAGTATTTCTGAAGGAACGGATATATTATGATGATCGGTACAGTTACGAACATAATGCATGCTGCCTGCAGAACTTCGGGTGTTGCCTGTGAGATTCCGCCGGTATCTGCCAGTGATGCGTTCTGAGCCTCTGTGGCAGATGCAACAAGCTGATAGAGTTTGTACTGGATCATCTTGAGCTCTGAAGATCTTGTGTAGTACATGTTATCTGCGTATGCATTCCATCTTCCTACTGCATAGAAGAGTGACAGTGTAGCCAGGATTGGCTTTGAAAGAGGAAGCACGATCTTCCAAAGGATCTGGAAGTTTGTTGCGCCATCCAAGAATGCTGATTCCTCCAAGCTGTCAGGAATTGTGCTCTGGAAGAAGTTCTTCATGATCAGCATGTTGTATGGTGAATAGATAAGTGGCAGTATCAGTACCCATGCTGTATCCAGAATTCCAAGCTGGTAATAAAGGATGTACTGAGGGATGATACCTGCTGAGAAGTACATAGGCACCATGAGGATGAATGCCAGAACTCCTCTTCCTTTAAGTCTCTTTTTTGAAAGCGGATACGCTGCACAGGTGCAGACGATCATTCCAAGAAGAGTAAATACAAGTGTAATGATCACTGAAAATACCATTGAGTAAGTCATTGAACTGTCTGCAAATACCTGCTTGAATGCATCGAAGGTGATGTCCTTTGGCAGGAAGTAAACCGACTGACTCATTACTGCTGTGTTACCTGAAATTGATTTAGCTGCTACGTGTAAGAACGGAAGCACGCAGGTTGCACAGAGCAGGATGATGACAAGCATCATGATGGCGTCGCTTATTCTGAATTTATTGACAGCATGCGCTCCGCCGGCGGAGAAACTCTCTTCTGCCGCATTTATTTCTTTTTTCTTAGCCACGATTAAGTTCCTCCTATAGTAGTCCGTCTTCGCCAAGCTTCTTGGCTATTCTGTCTGATAAAAGAACCAGTGCAACACCGATAACTGATTGGAAAAGGCCGACGGCAGTAGCCATACTGAACTTGTTATTTCCAATACCTTTATTGAAGATGTACACAGCCAGCTGATACTGGAACTCTTTTACCTGTGTATTTCCAAGGGATGTAAGTCTCTCAAGGTTACTTCCCATTACACGTCCAAGGTTCATGATGAGCAGTGTTACGATTGTGCTCCTGATTCCCGGAAGTGTTATATGAAGCATTCTCTGCCAGCGGTTTGCACCGTCGATCATGGCCGCCTCATACTGTTCTCCGCTGATACCGGTGATAGCTGCCAGGTAGAGGATCGTGCCCCATCCCATGGACTGCCACACTCCGATGAGCAGGTAAGTTATTGCCCAGTGCCATTTCTCATTGAGGAACGGAATTCCCTGGGTGATCATTCCCATCTTCATCATGGCGATGTTTACAAGACCGCTTGTTGGCTTGAACATTGTAAGTGCCACGCTTCCGATGATGGCCCAGGATAAGAAGTGAGGAAGGTAAAGAATTGTCTGTGAAACCTTCTTGAATCTCTTATACCTGAGTTCGTTGAGGATCAGTGCCAGGATGATCGGCATCGGGAATCCAACGAAAAGATCAAGTAAGTTAAATACTATTGAATTTCTAAGAGCTCTTGAGAAGTCCGCATCTCTGAATACTTTTCTGAAGGTATCTAAGCCGACCCATTTAGAACCCGCATAGCCTTTGGCAGGTTTGTAATCCATGAAGGCCATTCTCAGACCCGGATATGCGCCAAAGCTAAATACTACAACCAAAATAAGTGGAATGAGCAGAAGAAGATATAACTGCCAGTCTCGTTTTAGAGAATGCTTCCAGCTTGAACTGGTAGCGACTGCTCCCCTACTTTTATTTTTTGCTCCCATATCTCTCTCCCCTTTCTATGGACAATACTAAAGTAATTTATCTCTCCCATCTAATCACTTAGTCAAAAAAGCTATGCATTTTCACCCATTTATTTTTCGAGTTTATTGTTGATATGTTTATTATTTACACTTAATCGTTTTCGATTTTATACATTTTGTACAAAGCCATTTCTCCTCAGGACACAAAACAAAAAGAGCCTCAAGGACTCTTTTTATTCATCCATTATTCACTATATATGTATATTCACTTTCTTGATTCCGTAAGCTTCTCAGCCTGTGTCCAGCCTGTATACTTCATTATCGAGGCATTGTCGATCTTGACCATCTTGCGCCTCCACTCTCCGGGCTGAGCGCCCATCTTCTCAGAGAAATGCCTGTTAAAGCTGGATACTGACCGAAATCCCACCTGCTCTGATATAGAAAGGATCGACTCCTCTGTGGTCCTAAGAAGAATGCAGGACTGAAGGATCCTCGTAGTGTTGAGATAGTCCAAAGGACTTGTCTGCATGATCTCGTGGAACACCCTTCTGAAGTGGGTCTGGCTTAAGTGGCACATATTCGCCAGATCTTCTATAGGGAAGTTTAACATGTAGTTTTCCCTTATATATTCAAGTGCCGGCATGATGGCGATATCGTTGTCATGGGCAGCTCTCTGGGCGATGCTCTGCTTCTTTTGCCCCGCATAGACTCTCATCAGTTTCATGAAAAGAGATAACATAAGACCCTTAACTGCTATCTGATAATTCATCTCCTTGTTCACAAGCTCAGACAGTATCTGGGTTACAAGGCTGTAGATCTCCTTTTGCTCGGAGCCGTGCAGTATCATCTGAAGATTCTGAGTCATATCATAATATATCTCCCCATATGGCGAAGATGCGCCAAATATCCCTTTAAAGAGATCATCCGGGTTCAGGAAAATATATGACCACAAGCTCGATTCACCCTTGGTACTGTAGGATGTATGAGCAACGTTCCTTGATATAAAGGTAACATCCCCCGCCTTAAAGGGCACAGGCTCATCCGCAAACTCAATAAATCCGCTGTCCTGGTGGCATATACCTATCTCCAGGCAGTTGTGGAAATGGAGCTTGCCGGACTTGACGTCGGATATATACCATCTGTCGCCGGTCAGCACCAGTACGGGAAAGTTAATGGGAAGTTCGTAATTTCTGTATTCAATTACTGTTTTCTTGGGCTTTGACATAATCTTTTCCTTAATTTAATAAATATACAGTTCCATTTGGCAAAAAACACGCCTAATAGAAATTCTAACCTCAAATAGTTGAAATTGCAAAGTTTTTGTTAGTATATGGAGAGATTTTTCGACCATATGAAAATATACTTTTTGTAAAATAACCATAAAGGGGCGAAATTATGGGCAATCTTATATATGACAAAAAAGAAATAGAAAGCACGATCGACGCAATAGTAAAGCGCACCATGAGAATGGACCTGACCTGGGACTGGCCCGGAGGAGTGGCTTATTACGGCGTTTGCGAGGCTTTTAAGGCCACAGGAAATGAGGAATACATCCTTGCTCTCAAGGATAGGATCGATGAGTATATTGAGCTCGGCGTTCCATCTTTTACAGTAAATACCTGCGCCATGGGACATGCTCTTTTGTCACTTTATGAGTACTCAGGCGATGAGAAATATCTGGATATCGCAAAGAGCAAGATCGACTATCTCGAGAATGACGCCCTTAGATTTGGCGACAATGTCCTTCAGCACACAGTCTCTGTAAACAACGATTTCCCGGAGCAGTGCTGGGCTGACACGCTTTTTATGGCAGCATTTTTCCTGCTTAGAGCGGGAGTTCTTTTAAAAGATGAAAAACTAATTGATGATGCTCTAAACCAGTACTACTGGCACATCAAATATCTCCAGGATCCGGCGACAGGTCTTTTCTACCACGGTTACAACAACATCACCAAAGACCACATGTCAGGGTTCTTCTGGGGAAGAGCCAATGCCTGGGCAGCCTACACAATGTCTGAGGTTGGTCGCATTCTTCCGGAGTGCTACTTATACCCTAAGTTCCTGGATATTGTCGGCTCACTTAACGAACAGCTTGCAAGCATCAAGCTGCTGCAGACTGAGGACGGTCTTTACAGAACCATCCTTGACGATGAGGAGTCCTATGAGGAGATATCAGCCAGCTGCGGAATTGCTGCTGCCATGATAAACAAGGGCAATCCTCTTCACATCAAATACATCAACAAATCAACCAAGGGTATCCTTAAGAACGTATCACCTGACGGAAGAGTTTTAAACGTCTCCGGTGGCACAGCTGTCATGAAGGACAGAGACGGATACCGTGGTATTTCCAGAGACTGGATCCAGGGTTGGGGACAGGGTCTGGCTCTTGCATATTTCGCAGGCATCTTAAACTACGACAAGATCAGAAGCGACGGAGCACTATAATTGTTATGGGGGTTAACATGATGGACAACATCGTAAAGCACACACAAGGGGGCTTCACTCTGCCCGGGGAAGCAGGATACGAAGAGCTTACCCTTGATTTGGCTAAAAAATGGGGCGCAGATGTTATCAGGGACAGTGATGGCACTGTTCTTTCAGATGAGATTACAAATTCAGGATACGGGATCTACTCCACTATCTGCATAATCAGGGATCACAATGAATGGGCGAGGAAGAACCCGGACAAGCTCCAGCAGACCTTCCTCACAACAGCTCCCAAGGTTGCAGAGGATTCAATTTTAACCTTCCACCTGATGGATGATTTCTTTGATCAGCAGTTTAAGATCAACGACAGCGCTGACTCAATGAAATACTGGCAGGTCTATGACCGCACCACAGGAAGGGAAGTCAACAGAAATTTCTGGACCTATGAGAAAGAGGCTCAGAATGTCATAGTTAACAACATCATTCCATGGCACAAATATACCGTGAGCTTTTTGGCTTACAGAATCTGGGAAGAGATTTCCATGTACAACCATGTGACCAACAACTGGGACAAGGAGCATCTGATGCAGATCGATCCTGTATATCCCCAGACCAGAGAGTACCTGAAGGACTGGCTTACAAACTGGTGCAAGGAGCATCCTGCCACAACAGTTGTACGTTTTACATCCATGTTCTACAACTTCGTATGGATGTGGGGAAGCAGCCCAAGAAACCGCAATCTTTTCACCGACTGGGGTTCCTACGACTTCACCGTAAGTCCCAAGATGCTGGATGACTTTGCGGAGAGCTACGGATATAAGCTCACAGCCGAGGATTTCATAAACACAGGACTCCTTCACCCAACGCACCTTCCGCCTGTAAAGACACAGCGGGATTACATGAACTTTGTAAATCAGTTCGTTGTCTCCTTCGGAAAAGAGCTTGTGGACATCGTTCACAGCTTTGGCAAAAAGGCATATGTCTTTTACGATGACAGCTGGGTTGGAATTGAGCCATACGGTAAGCGCTTTAAGGAGTTTGGCTTTGACGGACTCATCAAGTGCATCTTCTCAGGCTATGAAGTAAGACTCTGCGCAGGAGTTGACGTGCCGGTTCATGAGATAAGGCTTCACCCTTACCTGTTCCCTGTGGGTCTGGGCGGACTTCCGACATTCTCAAAGGGCGGCGATCCGGCCAGGGATGCAGCTCTTTACTGGAGAAGCGCCCGTCGTGCTCTTCTTCGTGCCAAAATAGACAGAATAGGTCTTGGCGGATACCTTCACCTGGTGCAGGATTTCCCGGACTTTGTAGAATATATCGCAACAATCTCAGATGAGTTCAGACAGATAAAAGAGCTTCATGAAGAAGGCGCACCTTACGTCCTCCCGATCAAGGTCGCAGTACTTCACTCCTGGGGAAAACTACGTAGCTGGACTTTATCAGGCCATTTCCATGAAACCTACATGCATGACCTGATCCACATAAACGAGACCCTCTCCGGTCTTCCCGTTGATGTTACATACATCGATTTCGACGACCTAAAGAGCATGGATCTTACAGATATCAACGTCATCATCAACGCAGGTTCTGCAGGAACAGCATGGTGCGGCGCAGAGAGCTGGAACGACCCGGTTGTGGAAGAAGTCCTCACCGAATGGGTTAGCGCAGGCGGATGCTTTATCGGCGTCAACGAGCCATCATCAACAGGCGAGAAGGATTTCAGATTCAGAATGTCAGGCGTCCTTGGCGTAAACAGAGACAGCGACTACAAGTCCTGCATGGGCAAATGGGCCTTTGTGGATGACAACTCAGAAGGCATTATTCCTGAATGCAGCAACATTCCTCTTCGTGGCAAGGTTCACCTCACCGACGGCGAAGCAAAAGTTATAAGGTCAAAAGACGGTTACCCTCTGCTTACAGTTAATGACTTTGGAAGAGGAAAAGGAATCTACCTCTCAACCTTTGAGAACGCGCCCGAGAACTACAGGCTTCTTCTCAACATTCTGCTGTATGCTTGCGGACTTTCCTTTGATCACAAGTATGTCACCGACAATCCAATGGTTGAGTGCGCATTCTTTGAGAGCAGCAAAAAGCTCATTGTAATCAACAACTCAGAGAGCAAGCAGTCAGCAACCATCGTCACAGACAGCGGTGAATTTAAGGCAAAAGACATTGCTCCGCTTGCCACGGCAATCTACGACCTTTGATATTAACAAACGGGGAACGACCATGTTTTCAATAAACTTCAAACTTCAGAATAACGATAGCCTCTACTCGCAAGGGAGAGGCTATGGCTTTTTTACACCGGAAATGGCAGTTACTTCATCAGGTACTGCCCATGAGCAGTCACTAAAGAGCGGCGGCTGGAACACAAGACACTTCTATGAAGAAGTCTCTGATGAAGGCCGTAAGGTTCAGATCGTGAAAGTGACGGTTCCTTCCTTTGGAACCTACAGGGTCTGCGTGAGAATAACGGCTCTTGAAAGAAGTATCGAGCACCTTACACTCTTTTCCTCAAGAAGAGCCATGATAGCAAGAGACGTAACCGTGCCCTGTGGCAGCACCTATGAAAAGACCTATCACACCGCCGTTACGCCCTTCATTCCTGCACTTTCCGCAACAAGGTGCAACGACAAGGACATCTTCATAAGCTACACCGGCAGCGACGTTTCGCCGGAAAATGTATCGCTGGAAGTATCTGTAACTGAAGAGAGCGTCCCCGTTATCTGGATCGGCGGCGATTCAACCGTGACCGATCAGAATGCAGGAATTCCTTACTTCCCCTTCGGAAGCTTCTCCGGATGGGCACAGACGCTGCCTCGCTTCATCGAAGGCGCTGCAGTCTGCAACATGTCACACTCAGGGCTTACTTCGAACTGCTTCAGGGACGATGGCCATTACGACATAATAAGAGAGATGATAAAGCCCGGCGACTGCCTGATTATGCAGTTTGGTCACAATGACCAGAAGCGCAGGAACCTCGCGGCTTTCGGCGGATATGCGAATAACCTTAGAAGGTTCGTCAAAGAGACCAGGGAAGCCGGAGCAGAAGCTATCCTCTGCTCTCCCATCAGCCGCATCCCCCTTGAGCTCTCAGAAGAGGATGCCAAGACTTTTAACATGGACAGGCACTACTCGCTCCTTGCAGACCACGCCAGGGCTACAGAGACTGTGGCAAAAGAACTTGATGTGCCCTTCATAGATCTTCACGGTCTGACATTCGAGAAGTGGCTTGAGTTTGGAGACAGTGCAAAAGACTTCTTCATGCCCGGCGATGTGACCCACACCAACGAGTACGGCAGTGTGATGATAGCCGATATCTTCATGAAGACTCTGCGCTCCCTGGATAAGGGAAAAGACACTCTCCCGGGAAGGTGCGACAACGGACTTACCTGCAGTTTTTGGAGTCCTGATTCTGATACAAAAGTTATTCCCGCTCAGGAGCCTGAACCGGATATCTTTTCAATAGCACTGCCCTACCTTGATATTGCAGGATTTGAAGATAAGGAAGGTCTTGAGAAAGCCTTCAGATACTGTCTCCTCGATCCCTGTGTTATGTTCCTTCACCCGGATGCACCAATGCCAAGGGCTCAGCTCCTCATGGTGCTGTTCAAGGCACTTCGCATCGCAGGAACAAGGCCTTACAGAGGCAAGTACTCTGACCTTAAGATTGATGAATGGGACAGCGGATATGTTGAGACTTTGATATCCGAGAACCTGATAGATCCTGCAACTACTAAGAGTGAAGGCGACAAGCTCTTTTTCAGACCTGACGAATCTCTGACCTACGAGGAACTGGACAGCTTCCTTATGAGGTTCTATGAAAGTGATAAGGACAAAAGAGATATCCCGCTTGATGAATGCGTAAGAAGGGCCATGGAGCTTGGCATTGACGAAAGAAAAGAAGCAGCCCCCGGAAAGTGGATTTCCCGAGGGGAAGTTTATACAGCTCTTGCCAGATTCATTGATCTGGAAGAAGACATAAAGACAAGGAGTATCAACTTTGAAGCATGAATTTTTGATGGACTTTAGAGCCACAGCAAGTGAAGCAGAAGTTTTCTGGGACCTTCCCGAGGATGCTACAAAAGAGTTTTCATACAGCATACTTGCAGACGGTGAACCGGTCGGAGATACAGATAAAACCCACTTTACTCTTAAAGGTCTTTTGCCTGAAAAAGACATTGAGGTGGAGGTCATCATGCACTCTCCCGATGGGGATTCACGCTCCCTTGGAAAGATCACGGTCAGAACCTCTCGCCTTAAGAAAATGATCGATGTTACTTCGGCGCCTTACAATGCTCTCGGCGATGGCAAGACCTTAAACACTGCAGCGCTGCAGAAGGCTCTTGATGACTGCGATGAGAATTCTTACATATATGTGCCTGCAGGAACCTACCTTACAGGCGCTCTTGATATGCACTCAAACACAGAGCTCTTTGTTGATAAGGGTGCAACCCTGCAGGGAACAGAGAGTCCTTCCGACTATCTGCCCAAGATAAAAAGCAGGTTTGAGGGCTATGAGAGGCTCTGCTACAGAAGCCTTTTAAACCTCGGACAGCTCGATCACGACGCCTCCTATAACTGCGAAAACGTTGTGATCAGGGGCGGTGGAAGCATCATGGGCGGCGGATGGCTCCTTGCAAAGGCCTGCGCCAAGATTGAGGCTGAGGACCTCAAGGAATACATCGCTTCCCTTGGCGATAAGATAAAAGAATACGAGAAGCCCGAGACCATCTCCCACAGAGTCAGGGGCAGGCTAATCAATATGAGCAATTGCAAAAATATCTGGATCACAAATCTGACGCTGGGCTTTTCTCCGTCCTGGAATCTGCACTTCGTATATTCCGATCAGGTCGTTACAGACCACTGCACCATCAAGTCTCAGGGCGTGTGGAACGGCGATGGCTGGGATCCTGATTCATCCACCAATTCGACGATCTACGCCTGCAACTTCTACACCGAGGATGACTCCGTTGCCATCAAATCAGGCAAGAACCCTGAGGGTAACGTCATCGGCAGACCGACCAAGAACATCAGAGTCTTTGACTGCATCTGCCACATCGGCCACGGACTCTGCGTCGGAAGCGAGATGAGCGGCGGCGTGGAAAATGTCTTTTTATGGGACTGCGACATGAGGCCCACCTGGTCAGGGATTGAGATCAAGTCAACCAAAAAGCGCGGAGGCTACGTTAAGGGCGTATCCGTAAGGGATATTGCAGCTTCCCACGTAATGATCCATTCCGTGACCTTCAACGACGACGGCGAAGGCGCAAAGACCACTCCCGTTATCGAGGACTGTCACTTTAAGAGAATGCATCTTCTTGGAAGATTTCTTGATAACAACGCCGGCAAAAATGACTGGCACGACTGCCCTTCCATCGAGCTGTGCGGCTTTGATGAGCCCGGGCACGAGCTTAGGGATATAAGCTTTAAGGATATCGAGATTGAAGAACCTGCAGAGGGTGTTGAAGATATTCATGTGGAGTATGCGATCGACCCTGTTTTTGAAAACATAACCAAGTGTCCAAGAACCGGTATGGGAACTGTATAAGGAGGTGTGAGTATGGAAAGATATGCATGGAAAGGTATGGTTTTAAAGGGCAAGAAAGACGAGTACATCAAAAGACATGATGAGATCTGGCCCGAGATGGTAGAAGTCCTAAAATCCGCAGGAATCTGCAACTACAGCATCTACATGTACGAGCTTGATGATGCTGAGTTTGACGCTGAGGTATTCGGATATTACGAGTGTGAAAAGGGCATAGAATATGCCGGAAAATATCAGGCAGAAAGCGAAGTTGTAGACAGATGGGATGAGAGCATGAAGGGAATTTTGATCCTGGAAAAGGACGAAAAGACAGGAGCCCAGAAGCAGATGAAACAGGTCTTTCGCCTGGACTAAAAAAGCAAAACCGTCACTCTTATTCAGAAGTGACGGTTTTATTTTGTCTTATGAATTTATACAGCAGAAATTGTAAGCTTTTGTGGCTCCACATTTCTGATCTCGCCCTTTCGGCCGCGACAAACCATTCCACTGTCAATTGAGATCATGGTAGCATGTGCCTTCATGGCTGCATGTATCTGCTTTACCGCCACCTCATAATCCTGTGGAGTCATTGGAATTACGTATTCATGATTCAGATGCTCTGTAGAGATTACGGCCGATCTGAATCTTGGAACGTATCTTATACCATAGAAGGTACATATCTCCGTATTCAGCATTCCACTGTTATCTGAGCATTGCATCGAAATATACATAATTTCCTCCTTCTTTAGATCTTAAAGTCTCTTACAAAGTCCTCAATAGTTGCTGCTGCACTTGATACTGTTGTTGCACTGTCATCAACACCCTGGCTCTCGTCTGCAACCTGCTGAGCGCTGACTGCGAGATTGTCGGTTGTTGCTGTAACTTCCTGTGTACTTGCCGACTGCTCCTCGGAAATAGCTGCAACGGATGTAGCTATTGTGTCTACGTTGCCGATCTTGTCGATCATCTCTCTGAATGTATCGCTGGTCTCATCAAGACTTGAGAAGATCTCTTCAAAGGTCTTTCCTGCAGTCTGTACAGCTTCTGAACTTGCTGTGATCTCATCCATGTTAGCCTGGGATTTCTCCGAAAGGTCTTTTATCTGCTGAGTGATCTCAGCTATGATCTTGCCGATCTCTGTGGTTGATTCTGCTGAGTTAGCTGCCAGCTGTCCGATTTCCTGAGCAACTACCGCAAAGCCCTTACCTGCCTCTCCTGCTCTTGCTGCCTCAATTGAAGCATTCAGTGAAAGCAGGTTTGTCTGGGATGCGATGGAGTTGATGATCTCGATGATGGAGTTGATCTTCTGAGCAGACTCGCCGACTGCCTGAACGTCGCTGTTCATATCGCCCATGGATGAGGAAATCTTCTCCATGCCTCTCTGTACAACTTCCATGTCGCGCTGTCCGTCTTTTGCCTTAACAACCAGGTTGTTAACGGTTTCGCTGGCTGCATTGCCCTGCTCGGTAAGGTCTGCAACTTCGTTAGCAAGCTCTGTGGCGTTCTCTGCAAGCTCTGCAACTGCGCTTGCCATTCCGTTCATGGCATCTCTGATCTGTCCCATGTTAGTGGACTGCTCATTAGCCTGAATGTTAAGCTTGCCGGATGCATCCTTACTGTTCTCAGCTTCGATTGCAAGTCTGTCTGTCTCGTCCTTGATATTTCCGAGAGTTCCTCTCATGTGACTAACAAACTCTCTCATGTTGTTATTCATAAGGCCAATCTCGTCATCGCCGCCCTCAGGAATCTCCACGGTGAAGTCACCGTCAGTGATCCTTGTGATATTCTCGGTCAGGGCACCAACAGGCTTTGATACGATGTTTCTGATCAGCATGTAAAGAACTACTGAAATAGCGATGACCATGAGGATCATGAGGCCATAGCATATGATCTGGAATCTGTTAAGGCCTGCTAATACGTCGTTCTTAGATACAGAACAGATAAGTGTCCAGTCAGTTCCGGGGATCACACTGGCGCGAACATAATAAGTATCGCCGTGTTCATTCTTGAGCTCAGTTACTTCTGTCGATCCGCTCTGTGCAAGCTGATATGCATTCTGGAGGAACAGGGCCTCGGGATGTGCACTGACGCTGGTTCCGTTAAAGCTTGCATCAAAATACGAAAGAATGGTGTCATTATAAAGAAGCATTGCCCCGCCGGTCTTAACAGGCTTGATAGCGCTGATCTCCTCAACGATACCGTCAAGGGTATAATCCGCTGCAGCCACACCTGATCTGGCATCTGCGATTTTAACCGTTCTGGTAAAAGACACTACGGTGCTGCCGGTGTCTGAGTCCACATAGGGTTCGCCCGGAAGAAAAGTCTTATGCTCAAGTCCCTCGATGTACCAGCTTCTCTCCTGTGGTACGTAGTCGGGATCCGGAACCCATCCTGAAGGATCGATCCAGTCTCCTGTAGCTGTCGCAACATACATACCGTTTGGCATGTATTCTGACTTTGTCAGAGTAGGAATAAGGAAGCTCGCCATTGCATGGTCATTGGGGAATGACACTGCACCAAGGGCTTCTGCCGATGCATCCAGATACTCAACGATATTGGTTATCTCACGTCCGATCTTCTCTGTGTAGTATTCGGACTCTTTTTCAAGGTTGTTCTCTGCAAGCTCGACAATGATGCTCCTTGCCTGGGTAGCTACGATAAGCATGATCACAATGATTGAAATTGCAATCATCGGGATAACGATCTTTAATAGCTTCCCACTGACGCTCTTTCTTGCCTTCTTGACCTTATTCTCCATATGAAATTTACCTTTCTTTAAATTAATTGCTAATTTAATAGTTTTAGACCGGGGCATAGTTATGCCCTCTCAAGATACATTATAATGCATATATATGAGTTTTGTTCGTTTTTACAATAATTTAATAAACAGCCTATCGTTAACACACAAACAAAAAAATCCCTCGCCGATATTGACGAGGGACTGTCTTTTTAATATTCAATTTCCCATCGATGCGATCAGAGCATCAATCTCTGCCTGAGATAGCATCTTGCCTGATTCCGCAGGGGAAGGAGCAGCTGCAGGTGCAGAAGCTGCGGGCGTAGGAACGGAAGCCGGGCTGAAACCACCGCCGCCACCGGCCTGTGAAGACTTTCCCATAATGCTGGCAAGGAGTGCCTGCTGTTCAGGGCTTAATCCATTTGCATCCATCTTCTGATTTCCTTTCGAATCTTACCTACAGACATTTTACTTAGTCACTATATATATCGTCAAATAACATTTTTATAAACAGTCTATTAACTCTAATTCTTCTCCCTTATAAGGCCGCTCTCAAACGCCTTTAAAAGATCTTTAAGATCATCGATCTGTTTCTGAAGACCCTTTCCTATATCGGTATCCTGCACCAGGATCCTCTTCTTGGTCTTCTCGGTGATCTGGATAGTAGGCGTATTCTCTTTTCCCTTAACAAAAGGCTTGTGCTGGGCAAGCGCCAGATGATGGGAGTTGAAGATCAGCGTGTAGCCTGCAATTCCGGTCTGCTCATGGTAGGCTTTGGAGATTCCGCCGTCGATAATATAGAGCTTGCCACCGGCCTTAACGGGGCTCTCGCCCTTGGCTGTCTTAACCGGAACATGGCCGTTTATGATGTGCGCCCATTCAGGGTCAAGGCCGAACTCCTTGAGGATCTTGTCTGCGTAAGGCTCCATGCCTGAAAATTTGTAATAGGGGTTGAAGTTCTCCTTGGTGAGCTCTTTTTCCTGCTTAAGGAACATGCGCTCAAAGGTTGTGATCTTGTCTTTTCCGAAAAGGGGCGAATATGGGCCGCACCAGAGATACCACATGAGGTCCACTGCATCCTGCTTCTCCTTCGGATAATCCCTGCTATCGAGGAAGAACGCATCGTGGGCCTTTTTGTTGATGTAGTCCATAAGCTCTTTTCCCATAAAGCTTCCATCGGAAGTGGTCATGGGCACAAAGTTTCCGTTCTCGTCCATGGGAATGCAGCCGTGATAAAGAAGGTTCTCGTTGACGATCCTGTACATTCCGCCGTGGGAGTAGAGGAACTGCACGTGCTTAATCAGGAGCTGCGAGTGCATGAAGGAAAATCTCAGGGTCCTGATGAGGGTCTCTTCTGCTTCTGTGAGCTTGTAAGGGTCCTTCGGGTCTATGGTTGGGAAGTTTGCATCGTTGAGCTTATAGGTCTTTTCCCCGATGGTGACTTCGCCCTTGTCGTAATCTATCTTGTCCAAAAGGAGCCTGGATTCAAGGCCGTACTCGGGGTGCTTTTTGATGAGCTGGCCTTCGAGTTTGAGCTGGATGATGCTGATGGCCTTGCACATCTTGGCGGCAAGCTTGGGATTTACCGCGTCGTACTTGTTCTCATCAAGGATGTGAGTTTTGAAGCACTCGCACGGGTCATCGCCGTAAACTTCCGCTGCGAACATGGAGAGGGGGCGGAGGTTGATGCCGTACCCGTCTTCAAGCGCATCGAAGGTGTTGTAGCTGGTTCCTATTCTGAGCACATTGGCGATGCAGGCCGTATTTCCGCAGGCAGCGCCCATCCAGTCAATGTCGTGGTTGCCCCACTGGATGTCAACATCGTGGAAGTTCATGAGCTCTTCCATAACAAGATCAGGCCTTGCACCTCTGTCAAAGATATCTCCGATGATGTGAAGGGAGTCGATGGTCAGGTTCTGGATCAGCTCGCAGAGCGCAATAATGAACTCGTCCGCAAAATCAATCTCGATGATACCGTTTATGATCTCACTGTAATAGAGCTTCTTGTTGAAGTCGTTCATGTCAAGGTGAAGGAGCTCGTCGATGGCGTAGGCGTAGTCGGCGGGCATCTTCTTGCGGACCTTGGACCTTGTGTACTTGGAGCTGACAACACGGCAAATAGAGATAAGCCTGTTTATGGTTATCTTCTGATGCTCCTGGAGGTCCTTCTGGGTGTAGTTCTCATCATGTCTTATTTCATCAATTACTTCTCTGGGATAATAGATTAGATTTGCGAGCTGAAGCTGCTCGGCCTCAGTCATCTGATTGCCAAAGGTCTCTTCGATCTTGGCTCTTATGATACCGGAGGAGCTTCGAAGCAGGTGTGAGAAGGCTTCGTACTCTCCGTGTATATCGGAAAAGAAATACTCAGTTCCCTTGGGAAGCGCACAGATAGCGCGAAGATTGATGATCTCCGCTGCAGCCTTCCTGGAATTGGGAAACTCCTTGCTAAGTAGACGCAGATACTCGATATTCTTCATAATATCCCCCGTTGACGATTTGATATTGTGAAAGGCGAAAGTTCGGCTGGGTGGCCAGAGAGGCAATTATGTACAATTTTTCCTCATGTTAAACCAAGCACTCCACCGAGCCCAGGGCACCAATCTTTACGTGCATAGGCACTTAAGATTGGTTGGTCTCAGCTCCGTGGTTTAAAAATCGCAAAATCTTGTACATAATTGCCTCTCTGGCCACCCAGCCGAACTTTTCGCCCCTTACGCGATTACGATCTTGTATCTAAATTATCCATGCGAAAACGTTTACTGGTCTTTGAGTCTGGTCAAGTTTTCTCGTTATCTTTTTGTCGTATCTGGTTTCACACCTTTTTTCCGGTCTTGCAGATGTCCTTGAGGCAGCACTCTGCGCAGTTGGGGCGGCGGGCGATGCACACTGCTCTGCCGTGATCAACGAAGCGATGGCACAGGCCGTTGCCTTCTTCAGGTGGAATGATCTTCCACAGCTCTTTTTCCACCTTGGCAGGTTCCTTGATATTGTCCACAAGCCCAATGAGGTTGCAGAGTCTGATGCAGTGGGTATCGGTGACGATAGCAGGCTTACCATAGACATCGCCGAGAACCAGGTTTGCACTCTTCCTGCCAACTCCCGGGAGCTTAAGAAGCTCTTCCATGGTATCAGGAACCTTGTCGTTATAGGTTTCATGCAGCATCTTCATACATGCTGAAATATCCCTTGCCTTGGAATTACCAAGACCACAAGGCCTTACGATTTCTTCAATCTCTTCCACCGGCGCCTTGGCTAGTGCCTCAATGCTCGGGAACTTCTCATACAGGAGCGGGGTTATCATATCCACTCTCTTGTCCGTGCACTGCGCTGCAAGCCTTACGCTCACCAGCAGCTGCCACGCCTTGTCATACGCCAGTGTGCAATTGGAATCCGGATATTCTTTTTTTAGTCTCTCGATCACCTCAAGAGCAAGCTTCTTCTTAGTCATAGCTTAATGATAATGAACCCCGGGGACGGAGTCAATGGCTCATTTTTTGAGCCCTAGGGACGGAGTCAGTGGCTCATTTTTTGGTCCCTGGGGACGGGGGTTAGGGACCATTTGGGGTCCCTGGGTGATTATGTCGTAGTGGCATTTTGTGAGTTGCAGGAATTCTTCCCATGCAATTGCACAAATACATTGATTGCAGTGGTTTATAGTGTGTAGAAAAACGCGACTCGTCCACTGCATTTGCACATATTCACTAAATGTATTGGAAGAAAAGGAACAAGAAAAGAAATTCTTTCCACTGCATTAATCTCTCATGGCTTATTGCAGTGGATGATGAAGATCAAATAACAAATATTTCTCCACTGCATTTACTTCCTATGGCTTATTGCAGTGGATGATGAAGATCAAATGACAAATATTTCTCCACTGCATTTACTTTCTATGGCTTGTTGCAGTGGATGATTGTGAACAATGAAGCTCCCTCATGATCCCAGTATTATAACGAGCATCGATTTACCACTTCTTGGCCGGGCACCTGGCGCCGTCAGCCAGTGCTCTAATCTCAACATAGCACCCACACTTAAGGCAGGTAGCATCAAGAAGGTTGTCACAGCTCTTACACTGTGACAACCTCTTTTCATATTTCTCATCAGAAGCCTTCTCATCATCTGACATCAGGCTTCTTGTCTTCTCTAGCTGTGATTTGATGTCCTCATTGCCCGCCATGTCGCGCAACAGGCATCTCTTGCAGCTGTTATCCATATATTGACTCCTTCTCATCCCTTCACTGCGCTTGCGACAAGTTCTCCGCCTTGTACGTCAAACTCAATTATATCATGAGGAGCTACCCTGTCTTCAAGGATAAGCTTAGCTGAAAGCGTCTCAACATATTTCTGCACGAATCTCTTAAGCGGTCTTGCGCCGTAGATCGGGTCGTAAGCGTTGTCGATGACGAACTGCCTTGCTGCGGGAGTCAGGCGAACGCTGATCTCTCTGTCGGCAAGTCTCTTGTTGAGGTCGTCAACGATGAGGCCTACGATGTTTCCGATGTTGTCCTTGGTAAGAGGCTTAAACATGATTATCTCATCAAGTCTGTTGAGGAACTCAGGCCTGAAGTGTCCACGCAGATCTTCCATGGTCATGTTCTCAGCATCCTCGCTGATGGTTCCATCGTCCCTGATTCCATCAAGTAGATACTGAGCACCGATATTTGAAGTCATGATGAGGATAGTATTCTTGAAGTCCACAGTCCTGCCCTGAGAATCCGTAACACGTCCGTCGTCCAGGATCTGAAGCAGCACGTTAAAGACATCCGGGTGAGCCTTCTCGATCTCGTCGAAAAGAACTACCGCATAAGGCTTACGTCTTACAGCCTCTGTCAGCTGTCCGCCCTCCTCATATCCTACATATCCGGGAGGTGCTCCGATGAGTCTGGACACGGAGAACTTCTCCATGTACTCACTCATATCAATTCTGACCATGTTGTTCTCATCATCAAAGAGCGCCTGTGCCAGCGACTTGGCAAGCTCTGTCTTACCAACACCGGTAGGTCCCAGGAACAGGAATGAACCAATTGGCTTACTTGGATCCTTGATGCCTGCCTTAGATCTCATGATAGCCTCAGAAACCTTGGTTACAGCATCGTCCTGACCGATGACACGATGATGAAGTTCATCTGCCAGATGCAGAGTCTTGTTCCTCTCACTCTCCGTCAATTTATTTACAGGAATGCCGGTCCATCTGCTGATGATGCCTGCAATCTCCTCATCGGAAACTCTCTCATGCACAAGCGAAGTCTCATTCTCGCCGGCCTTAGCCGCCTCCTCAGCTTCCTCCAGCTGCTTCTTAAGAGCAGGGAGCTTAGCATACTGAAGCTCTCCGGCCTTCTCATAATCGCCATTCCTCTGGGCAATCGCAATCTCAGAATTGATGGTATCTATCTGCTCACGCATTGCTGCAAGCTTATCAACCGCCTGCTTCTCATTGTCCCACTGAGCCTTCCTGGTGTCGAACTCCTCACGCAGCTCTGAAAGCTCTTTCTGCAAATTCTTAAGACGCTCAATGCTTAAGGAATCATCCTCCTTCTTAAGAGCCGCCTCCTCGATCTGCATCTGCATGATCTTACGGTTCATCTCATCAAGCTCCGCCGGCATTGAATCCATCTCGGTCTTGATAAGCGCACACGCCTCATCCACCAGGTCGATGGCCTTATCAGGAAGGAACCTGTCCGAAATATATCTATTTGAAAGAACAGCAGCGCTCACCAGCGCAGAGTCCATGATCTTTACTCCGTGAAAGACCTCGTACCTCTCCTTAAGGCCTCTCAAAATACTGATGGTATCCTCGACGGTAGGCTCATCCACCATAACCGGCTGGAAACGTCTTTCAAGAGCCGCATCCTTCTCGATATACTGCCTGTACTCATTAAGCGTCGTTGCACCGATGCAGTGAAGCTCGCCCCTTGCCAGCATAGGCTTAAGCATATTTCCGGCATCCATGGCTCCGTCTGTCTTGCCGGCGCCAACTATAAGATGAAGCTCATCGATGAAAAGAATGATCTCTCCGTCTGAGCCCTTTACATCCTCCAACACAGCCTTGAGTCTTTCCTCAAATTCTCCGCGGTACTTGGCTCCTGCCACCAGAGCGCCCATATCCAGGGAAAAGATCTTCTTATCCTTCAAGGCTGTAGGCACGTCGCCGCTGGCAATTCGCTGAGCCAGAGCCTCGACTACTGCAGTCTTACCAACTCCGGGCTCACCGATAAGAACAGGGTTATTCTTGGTCTTTCTTGAAAGAATCCTGATAACATTTCTGATCTCAGTATCTCTGCCGATTACAGGATCAAGCTTCTGCCTTCTGGCCTTGTCCACCAGCTCCGTTCCATACTTATTAAGGGTATCGTAGGTGGCCTCCGGGTTATCTGTGGTGACATTCCTGTTGCCCCTTACCTCTGAAAGAACCTGGAGGAATCTGTTTCTGTCGATGCCAAATTCTCTAAGTATCTCTTTGACCTCACGATTGGGCTTCCTGATAACAGCCATGAAGAGATGCTCCACGGACACATACTCATCTCCAAGCGCCCTGGCCTCATCCTCAGCAGATAAAAGAGCCTTGTTCAGGTCAGATCCAATATATGGATGTCCTCCCTGAACCTTGGTCCTCTTGCCGATACCCTGCTCGATCCTGTTAAGAAAGGCATCCTTGTCGATGCCCATCTTCTCCACAAGCTT
>JAEEGJ010011865.1_pt1 | contig 21869 bp, 23 predicted proteins | sample 8958761 | NCBI WGS metagenome assembly JAEEGJ01 (sample SAMN16246546, study PRJNA631951) | gut metagenome | biome: gut microbiome; feature: rumen; material: RS-attached | host: Bos | place: Iran: Karaj | collected 2018-10 | reverse complement strand
TCCGCACCTACTTGGAGAAGGACGGCGTGCAGATCAACTCCTACAAGGAGCTGATGCCGCGCATGAACGACATTTTCATCAAACTTGTAACGGAAGGGGAGGAATAGGCCATGAATTTCAAGACGATAGGCATTGTCATCAGCCGCGAATACCTCAATAAGGTCAAGAAGAAGAGTTTTATCTGGACGACGCTCCTGGTCCCCATCCTGGTGGCCGGCCTGACCATCGGCGTGATGGTGGCCCTGATGAACACCAAGGAGAAGACCAAGAACATCGCCGTCGTGGACGCCTCCGGCATCGTCCTGCCGTATCTGGAGGACACGGAGACCATCCACTACACGGACCTTACCGCCGTGCCGATCGACAGCGTCAAGGCCAACCTGGCCACGCTCGGCTATGACGGCGTGCTCTCCGTGGGCGAACTGAACGTCGAGGAGAAGACGGTTCCCGCCGACCTCTATTCGCCGAAACCCTTCGGCATGGAGCTGACGGAGAACATCAGCAGTCGGATCAACCGCGCCGTGGAGGACTACCGTATCTCCACGTACAATATCGAAGGCCTAGACCAGATCCTCAAGGACGTCAAGGCCAACATCCACCTGCACTCCTACACGGTGAGTGACGACGGCGAGGAGAAGATCTCCGAGGCCGGCGTCTACAGCATCGTGTCCATGGTGCTGGGCATCTTCCTGTTCATCTTCGTGACGATGTTCGGCAGCATGGTGATGAGCTCCGTGATCGAGGAGAAGGCCAGCCGCGTGGTGGAGGTGCTCGTCAGCTCCGTCAAGTCCACCGAGCTGATGTTCGGCAAGATCATTGGCATCGCGCTCGTCGCGCTGACGCAGTTCCTGCTCTGGATCGTGCTGTCCGTGGCCATCATCAGCATCGGCGGCGCCGCGTTCGGCCTCGGCAAGCTGGGCGGCTCCAACCCGACCGAGCTCGTGAGCACGATGGGCGGCGTGGATGCCGCCCAGGTGGAGGAGATGACCGCGCAGCTCGCCGACCAGGGCGAGATGGGCACGGTGGTCAGCTCCCTGATGAATCTGCCGTACGGCCAGATTCTCGGCCTGTTCTTCGTGTACTTCATCTTCGGCTACCTGCTGTATGCGTCGCTCTTCGCGGCCATCGGCTCCGCCGTGGAGAACGAAGGCGACACGCAGCAGCTGCAGCTGCCGCTGACGATCCCGCTGATGCTGGGCTACATGATCGCCCTGTACGCGTTCCGTGCGCCCGACAGCTCGATCGCCTTCTGGGGGTCCATCATCCCCTTCACCTCGCCGATCGTGATGATCTCGCGCCTGCCGTTCGGCGTTCCGGCGTGGGAGATTATCCTGTCCGTCGCGCTGCTGGTCGCCACCTTCGCGTTCTGCGCCTGGGCCTCGGCCAAGATCTACCGCGTCGGCATCCTGATGTTCGGCAAGAAATCTACCTGGAAAGATCTTTGGAAATGGTTAAAACAAAAGTAATTGCACTGGCCGCGTTGACGTTGCTCGCCTGCTCCTGCCACGAGTACACGTACACGTGGGAGAAGTACCGGATGGACGGCCACCGCACCGGCGTGACCGCCCCCAATGCCGAGAACGTCCCCCAGACGCTCGGCACGGTGAATGATTCCATCTACAACGCCCCGAACGGGACGGTCTGGCAGCAGGGGAGCGCCACGTACGCCGTGGCGAACGACCTGATCGCCGTGCAGCCGCTGATGAAGGACCTCAAGACGGTGGTCGGCTCCGCCACCCGCGACATGGTGGCCTACGCGCCGGAGAGCGAGCTCTCCAACTGGTGGGTGGACACGATGATGGCGGACGTGGCCCGGCTGACCAAAAAGAAGGTCGACGTGGGCGTCCTGAACTTCGGCGGCATCCGCACGAGCCTCTCGCAGGGCGAAATCCTGCTGGACGACTTCGTGTCGATGTTCCCGTTCAAGAACGACCTTGTGTATGTGGCGCTTAAGGGCTCCGACCTGCAGGAGGTGTTCAATACCATCGCCGCTTCCCGGCCGTTCGTGCTGGGTGGTGTGAAGATGGTCGTGAAGCAGCATCAGATCGACACGCTGCTGGTGGGTGGCAAGCCCATCGACCCGAACAAGGTCTATGGCGTGGCCACGGTCGACTTCCTGCTCGACGGCGGCGACGGCCTGACCGTCGGCAAGAACGCCAAAGAGCTGAAGGACACGGACGTCCGCGTGATCGATGCGGTCCTGGCGGATATTTATAAACTGCAGGCAGCCGGCAAGCCGCTGGAGTATTTCACCGACGGCCGTCTGGCCTATGATGTATGGGAGGAGGACTGAGTATGAAAAATTCTTTGATAATCCTTGTGGCGGCCCTGGTGGCCCTCTGCGCCTGCAGCCAGCAGCCTAAGCTGGTGATCCTGCATACCAACGACACCCACAGCCATTTTGAGCCCCTGCGCGGCGGCGTGGACGACGGGGTGGGCGGCGTGATCGAGCGCGCGGCGTACGTGGATTCCATCCGCAACGTCTACGGCGCCGACCGCGTGCTGCTCCTGCACGCCGGCGACTTCAGCCAGGGTTCTCCTTACTTCACGGAGCTGGGCGGCGTCCTGGAGATGAATACCATCAACGATTTCGGTTACGACTGCCTCACGCTGGGCAATCACGAGTTCGACAACGACATCGAGGCCCTGACCGGGCGCATCAAGATGCTCAAGCCGGAGATCAAGGTCGTGTGCGCGAACCTCGATCTGTCTCCCTTCGAGCTGGGCGAGTATGTCAAGCCCTACGCGGTTTTGGAGCGGGCCGGCCTGAAGATCGGCGTCATCGGCCTGGAGTCTGAACTGGCCACCAACGTGACCAAGACGGTGGCTTCCCGCATGCAGCAGCTCGACAATGTCGAGGTGACGAACAAGTGGGCGGACTACCTGCACGAGACGGAGAAGTGCGACCTGATCATCCTCCTGTCGCACGCCGGCTACGATGTGGACCAGCAGATCATTCCCGAGACCCGCTGGGTCGATCTGGTGATCGGCGGCCACACGCACACCTTCGTGGACGGTTTCCTCTATGTGGAGAATGCCCGCGGCAAGCAGGTCCCCATCATCACCGACGGCAAATGGGGCATGGAGATGGGCATGATCAAGGTAAAATAGGGGCTTGGTTTCCCGCACTTTTTTATAGCAAATCTTGCCGATATCGGCAAGATTTGTTGTTTTCTGCACTGTGGAAGTTTTATGCAAAACATAAAATTATTTTATGAATTTCGTAAAATTGGCATTATCTTTGTCTGCCGATACTGCAAAACAAAAAGAATAACGATATGAACAATTCCACGCAAAAGAGCATCAAGCGGCTCTCCGTCGCCATCCTCGTCATCGGTGGCCTGGCACTGATTTACACGTACGTGCAGATGATCTCCCAGTTATGGCTGGACAACTTCATCACGCCCATGATCTGGAATCCGGACATCAAGGGTTGGCAGGTTTTCATTCTCGCGGCCCGTTTTGTCGGTCTCACGCTCCTTTTCGTCCTGTGCTGCGTTTTTCTGTACCGGACCAATAGGGGGCTGGAAGAAGGGGAGATCTTCCCCAAATCCAACGTCTCCCTCATTCGCTGGACGGCGGCGGTTGCTGCGTTGCTCGCCGTTGTCCATTGTAATTACGGTGCTGTGGTGAAGGGCGAATCGGAGTTGATGCTCGATTCAAGTGTCATCCTGATTCCGCTCATCGTCCTTCTCTTTGCGGGACTCTACAGAATGGCCTATCTGGCAGCAAAAGACAGCAAGCTCGCGATATGATTACCGTCAACCTCGACAAAATGCTCTGGGAGCGCCACATGAAACTCTCGGAGCTGTCCGATAAGATCGGCATCTCGATGACCAACCTTTCCCTGCTCAAGACAGGAAAAGGCCGGGCCATCCGCTTCACTACGCTCAACAAGCTCTGCAAGGTGCTTGACTGCCTCCCGGGCGACCTCCTGGACTACCAACCCGATCCGGAAGGAGTTGAAATGGAGGAGGATATCTTTGCGGATTAGTCTGCCTTTTTCTGCGAAGCCATTTCAAAGAACGCTTTGGGTGAAATGACCGGAATGCGCTCAGGGAGATGCTGGTAGTTGGTCAGCAATTTCAAATCTCCGGTAATGAACCACGAACAGTCATTGTCCTCGGCACATAGTATCTGTTCAAGATCTTCAAAGTCCTCAGGCTCTGTCTTGATGGCCTCGTCGGCGTTTGTTGGTTTGATTGTTACGAGTTTGACAATCTTGAGAAGCTCTTTCGCTTGTTCGTAGAATCGTTTTCTGTTTTCAGTGCCATATTTTGTCTGCGTATAGGCGATGTCGGTCAGGGATTGGACTGAAAAGAATCCGGTAAGTCCGGAAGTTTTCTCTATGGCGTTCAGGATCCTTACTGAATAAGGATAGTTTTCACGGGACGGTCCTACTAAAACGTCCATGATGATAGTCGTGTCAAGATATATTCTCATAGTCCGAAAGTAGCTGCAAGTCTCGGATCCGATTCAAGTTCTTCACGGGAGGGGACAGTGATTGTTCCGGCCATCGAAAGAAGAGCAGGGTTGATCTCGTCGTTCGGGTCAATGTACGGAATATCACTGTTTACGTCTTCCGTTAATACGTGTTGAACATAGGCGTTGAACGAGACACCGCGACTTTTTGCTTTCTTTTTCAGTTGAATTATCAGATTCTCAGGAAGTCGGATTCCTGTTTGTTTCTGCACTTGCGTGTTCATAGCCAACTCTGTTTTTCGCAAAGATAACAATATATGTTGTCAAAACAAATAAAGTGACAACATGATGGGCCCACAAGTGCTCGGCATGATCAAAACAGGTCCGGGAGTTTCCGGCGGACGTTGAAGATGCGGGTGTCGGTGCGGTAGTACCAGATGTCGAAACACGCGTATTCGTCGTGCTTGAAGCGTCCGCGGCGGTGGCTCGTCACGTAAGCGGGGTCGAAGCCCAGCTCTGAGAGCTCTTCGAGCCCCGCTCCTGTTTTTCCTTCATGAAGCAGCGCTTCCAGGATGGCATAGTTTCCGGTGAGCGCTGCGATCGTGTTGGCGCGCAGTTGACGCCTGGTCATCTGCGTGCGGTTGTTGTACTTGTTTTTGCAGCTCAGACTGCAGAAACGTTTGTCTCTCCGGCCGCTGATGGCCGTTCCGCATTCCAGGCAGTTGCCTTCCGTCTCGATGTGTAGTTTGTAGCTCATGGCCCAAAGATGATTCGTTGCTTTGACATCTCCAAGGCTTTTGCCGGCACGGATGTCAGATTTTGACGAATTTTATTGATTCTGATATATTTTACGGCCGTAAAATAAATCTTACAGCGAAAGAAATCGCATACATTTTCCGGCGTCGGACCGAAAGAAACCGATGCAATCGGAAAGATTCGTATTTATTTGCCCCTCCCTGGGCCTGGCGGGCTTGCCGCTTGCCCGAAAGCATGTTCCTTTGTATCCGGGACTCGGACCGCGCGGCCGGGATCCCGCAACCTTAAAACACAGAAAAACTGTTATGGAACAATTAAACCGAGTAGAACTCAGAGGGATTGTGGGCAGTGTCCGCATCCAGACGTACGACGAGAGCAAGATGGCCCGCATCGGCCTGGCTACCAATTTCGCTTACAAGGACCGGGAAGGGGCGGCCGTGATCGACACGAGCTGGCACAACGTCATTGCGTGGGAAGGCCGCAACATCCAGGGCCTGGACAAGATCGGAAAGGGGACCAAACTGCATGTCCTCGGGCGCATCCGCTACCAGAATTATACGGGCGTGGACGGCATCGACCGTACCGGGACGGATATCCTGGCCAGCCAGATCAAGATCATTGACGATCCTTCCCAGATGTCCTATGAGATGTAGGAACTGCCCTTCGCTCGTTGCTCTCCTGTTCGCCGCCTGCCTGCTGGCAGGCCCTGTCGCGCAAGCGCAGGCGCCCGCCGGGCAGGCGGCGAACAGTCTGCAGGCGCTGGAGCGCCGGGCCCGCGTGGCGGTGGATCAGAACCTGGCGGATTACCTCTTCCTGGGCACGGTCAACGCTGCGCTGCAGTTCTCCGTGCACCGGAACTGGACGATCGGCCTGGGCGCCCGCTACAACAACTGGACGTGGCGCCACCGGCAGGACACGCAGTTCCAGTCCCGGCAGCAGTCCTATTATGTCAGCGGTCGCTGGTGGCCCTGGTACACCTATTCCGGCTGGTGGGCGGGCGGCAAGCTCCAGTATCAGGAGTACAACCGGGGCGGCATCTTCGGCCCCGAGACCGAAGAGGGCGACGCCCTCGGCCTCTCGCTGGGCGGCGGCTACGCTGTGCACGTAAACCACTGGCTCAACGTGGATTTCGGCCTGTATGGCTGGGGTGGCGTGACGCGTTACGTCTCCTACGCCTGCCCGTATTGCGGGCAGCGCACGGGTGAGGGCGTCAAGGCCTTCTTCCTGCCGGACGAGGTCCGCGTGTCCCTTCAATTCATTTTCTGATGGGACGGAAGAACAAGTACCTGCTGCCGCTCCTGCTGGCAGCGACCCTGCTCCCGGCCTGCGGCACCCGCCACAAGGCCCACGAAGTGTATCGCAAACAGCTGGCCGCTTCGCTCCAGCTGCCCCGGCAGGTAGACTATTTGCCGGAATACACGGACGTGAAGGCACCCCGGCGGGATACGATCCGCGTGACGGATCTGGACGGCCGGGAGATGATTCTGATGAAGGCCGTCCGGGACGAGCAGAGCGGGGAGATGGTGGCGGCGGAAATGCTGGATGCGGCCATGGTGACCGCGCGCTTCCGCAACATCGCCGAGCGGCACGGAAAAATCGACCTGGAATTCCAGGTGATCGTGCCGCCCGAGATGCAGGATTCGCGCTGGCAGCTGCGACTGCACCCGGACATGTTCGTGCTGGAGGACAGCCTGCGGCTGGACGACGTCGTGGTCACGGGCGCGGAGTACAGGAGGTCGCAACTACGTGGTTATCAGCAGTATGAGCGCTTCCTGTCCCGGATTGTCAGCGACACGCTGGCCTTCGTGGACCTGCGCAACCTGGAGATCTTCGTCGAGCGGAACATCCCGCAGGTCTACGCCCTCAAGACGGATACGACCTTTGTGTCCGACGAGGTGTTCGAGAGCTATTTCGGCGTGACGGAGCAGGAGGCGATCGAGCACTATACCAACAAGTTCCTGCGCTGGCGCAACGAATGGCGCAAGGCGAACAGGCAGAAGATGTACGAGAAGTACGTCAAAGTCCCCATCGTTACGGACGGCATCCGCCTGGACACCGTGATCCGCTTCGACAACGGCACCTTCCTGTACAACTACGTCCAGACGATCAATACGCGCCCCAAGCTCCGCAAGGTGGATGTGGTGCTGTCCGGCGAGATCTTCGAGCGGGATAAACAGCTCTACACCGTGCCCCGCTGCGAGCCGCTGACCTTCTACATCTCGTCCGTGTCGGCCTTTGTCGACGGGACGGAGCGCTACAAGACCGTGGTGGTCTCCCGCAACGTGGAGGCGAACACCGCCTGCAACATTGATTTCCGGACCGGCCGTCACGACATCGACGAGCGCCTGGGCGGCAACGCCCGCGAGATCGCCTACATCAAGGAGAACCTGCGCAACCTGCTGCTGAACGACAGTTTCGAGCTGGACAGCGTGACCATCGCGGCCTCCGCGTCGCCGGAAGGCTCGCTGGCCGCCAACAATGCCCTGACCCTGCGGCGCTCCCGGGCCGCGTCGGACTACTTCGAGAAGTACATCCGCTTCGTCCGGGACTCCGTGCGCCGCGAGGACGGCCTCTTCCTCACGGTGGGAGACGACATGCGCGAGGGGACGCTGCGCGGCAGCGGACGCGCCCGCAAGGAAATCCCGTTCCTGTCCCGTCCGGGCGGGGAGGACTGGCCGAAGCTGGATGCGCTGGTGGCCGCCGACACGCTCCTGACGGAGGAACAGAAGGTCCGTTACGCGGAATTTGCCGCGCTGGCGAACCTCGACGAGCGGGAGAAGCGGATGAAAGGGGAGTCCTGGTACCGCTATGTGGTGGACACGTATTACCCGCGCCTGCGGACGGTCCGTTTCACCTTCGCCCTGCATCGCAAGGGCATGGTGAAGGACACCATCCATACGACGGAGCTTGACACCGTCTACATGAAAGGCGTTCAGGCCATCCGCGACCACGATTACCAGGCAGCTCTGGCTTTCCTGGCGCCCTACCACGATTACAACACCGCGGTGGCGTATGTGGCCCTGGACCGCAATCTCTCAGCCCTGGAAATCCTCGAACCCCTGCCGCGCACGCCCCAGGTCAACTATATGCTGGCCTTGTTGTACGCGCGCCGGGGAGACGACCAGGCGGCGGTACAGCACTATCTCAACGCCTGCGGGCAGGACCGCAGTTACATCAGCCGCGGCAACCTGGATCCGGAGATCTCCGCACTCATCAAGCGCTACGACCTGCACAAGGAGCCGGACGACGATTGGGGCGACCTTATTCAATGATGAAAATAATGATTTGTATTACCCTTAAAATTATTTAGTTAACTACGATGAAAAACGTTATTCTAGCCAGCCTGGCCGTATGCGGCCTGCTGTTCAGTTCCTGCGGGAAAATGATTCCGGACGGCCCCGTCCCGGGAGAAGTCCAACTGTCCGTCCGTTTTGACGCGCCTGCCACCAAGGTGAGTACGCAGAGTGCCGCCAACGAGAAGGCCATCCAGAATGTCCAGATTTTCGTGTTCCGGGCCGGGAACGGCGCCGACGCCGGGAACCTGGAGATTGCGGCGTCGTCCGGTTTCGACAGCCCTCTTGGCGTAACGAGCGGGACGTTTAACGGACTGACCCTGAAATGCTCCACCGGCCAGCGGGAAGTGTGGGCGGTGGTCAACGATTCCGAGGACCGCACCGCCACGCCCGGTGCCGTGACCACGAAATCCGACTTCCTTGCGCTGACGCACGAACTGCAGCGTTCCAGCGCCACGAAACTGCTCATGATCGGCCATTCCGGGACGGACGCGGCGCCCGCCGTGATGCTACATGAAGGCCAGGAGGAGCTCACCATCAACGTGCATCGTCTGGCTGCTGCCGTGATCCTGGAGAGCGTGAAAAACGATTTCAGCTCGCCGGCATACCGGCAGGCGGACATGTTCAGGCTGGAGAGCTGCTACCTGATCAATGTGCCGGGCCGGATCAATTTCGGCGAAACCTCCGAGCCGTCCGCCCTCCCGGCGGAGCTGTGGTATGCCCGCCTGGCGGCCGAAACGGCCTCGCCCAAAGCGGATCTGCTGTACGACGGCCTCTCCGGGCAGATTGTGAATTACAATACGACCTATTCCGTGCCGCACACCTTCTACACCTATCCTAACAACTGCGCGGTCAGCGAGGACGCCTCCTGGTGCCCCCGGGCCACGCTGCTGGTGCTGGAGGCCTCGATCCGCTATGCTTCCGGCTGGGTGAAATACTATTATCCCGTCCAGCTTTCCACCGGCCCGCTGAGCTCGAACAAGCAGTACCACGTGAACCTGATCATCCACCATCCCGGCTCGCTGGATCCCAACCGGCCGGTGCGCTTTGACGACGTGACGCCGATCATCCGCGTGACGGACTGGGTGGACGGTGACCATTACGACGTGGTAATATAAGTACTTGAGTCATGGCCGGAATCAGATACCTTATGGCGCGTGCCATTCTTGGGATGGCGGCACTCTCGCTTGTGCAGGGGTGCAGCGTCAAGGAGGACCGGATCGAGTGTCCGGTCTACGTGACCGTCATGACGGACGAGTTCGTCCGCCTGGGCATGAGTGAAGGCCTGGTTTCCTTCTCGGGCACGCACGTCATCGATCGGGAAGACGTCAGTTTCCTGTCCATCCTGCGCAGCGGATACTGCCAGGCCTGTCCGCGGGAATACGCGCGCGCCGCGGTGTTCAGCGGCGCGGAGAATTACATCCTGGTCGAAGAAGCGATGCGGGTGATTCCCGGCTGCCAGGCGGGACCGCTCTGGGCCTATGGCGAGAGCTTTTCCGCGCAGTCGGACGAATACGTGATCGACGCGACCCCGCACAAGCAGTACTGCCTGGTGCAGTTCCTGTTCGACGATTCGCCGAAGGCCGACCCGGATTACCCGTGGCGCTTCCGGATCAAGGCGGGCTGCTCGGGGATGGACATCTACACGCTGGAACCGCTGGAGGGGGCCTATTCCGCCTGCGTCGGCCCGGACGCGCTGGGCGAATGGTATGGCGTGATTCCCCGCCAGAAGGCGAACGACCTGCTGCTGGAAGTCTATCTGCCGGAAACGGGCCACGAAGAAAAGGGGCGGGTGGACTACGTGATCGACCTGGGCGCGAAGTTCGAAGCCATGGGCTACGACTGGACGGCCGAGGACCTGCGCGACGTCTCCGTCAAGGTGGGATTCACCTCCGCCGGCATCACGGTCAGCGTGGAAGAATGGGAAGGGGACAATACGTATGAAAACATTGAGATTTAATAGGATGAAAAGATTGAAACGATACCTTCCGCTCGCCGCGGCGTTGGCTTGCCTGCTCGCCTGTGGCGCCTGCAAACCGGAGACGCTGATTACCTATTACGGGTCGGAACAGGGCGCTGAGCAGGGGAGCTGGGCGGACCTGCCCCTGACGCTGGGGCTGGCACCGGAGGAGGCCGACACCAAGGCGTCCCTGCTCCGGGACGCGGAGGCGCGTGGAACCGGCGCGCTCGTGCTGGTGTACCGCAGCGACACGCGCACGCTGGTCACGTCCTGCTATTATTCGCAGGACAAGCTGGACAACCAGACGCAGGTGCCGCTGAGCCTGCGCGTGCCGCTGGCCCTGTGCGATTTCTATATTCTGGGCAACCTGAACGCCATCCGCCAATCGGACGGCGCCGCCGTGAATCTGCTGGACGCGCTGGGCGCTTCTTTCCCCCTGGAGGAAGATGCGCTGGAGTCGCTGGTCTACCGCCTGGACGGCGGCGAACTGATCAGCGGCTTCCGCCGGGAGGCGTTCGCGGATGTCGCCGCCTGCGGCATCCCGTATGCGCTGATCCGGAAGAACATCAATACCGTCGCCCTCGTGGGCGCGGGGCAGGGGCTGCTCGACGCGGACCGTTGCCGCCGCCTGTTCAGCAAGGTGACCGTGCGCATTGACCACGGCGCGTTCGACGGCGGCGGTGCGAACCCGGAGTTCTTCGTGAACTCCCGGCTCTACCTGCGCCAGGCGAATGGGCGACTCCAGCCTTTCTCGGACATGCCGCAGAAGGCCGCGGAGGCGGCCGATGTGCTGGTGCAGAGCGATTACGACCCCGACATGCAGTCCACCAACGCGTCGGTCACAACCTTCAGTTTCTACGTGCCTGAGAACATGCAGGGGACGCTGCTGACGGGGAATACGGACAGCCGCCTGAAAACCCGGGATGAATTGATTGCCAGGAATTTGAGCGCCGTCGAGCCTTACTTGACCTACGTGGAATTCTGCGGCCACCTGGACCCCGCGGCCGGCGGCTACGGCGGCGATGTGACCTATCGCTTTTACCTGGGCGGGGACAACTGCTCGAATTTCGACCTGCAGCGGGGGCGGGAGTACAAACTGTCCCTGTCCTTCAACGTGGGGAGCATTTTTGATCCCGACTGGCGCGTGGAGCCTGTGCTGACGGATTCCCGGACCTTCGCGCTGACGGCGGACGCCGCCTTCCGGACGGACATCGGCGCGGTGAACGACAGCCGGCTGGTGGCCGTGCGGAAACAGCGGCCCGGCGCCTTCTACGTCTATATGAATCCGCTTGGCTCGCTGGGCGGCACGAACCTGCTCCTGGGCCGGGAGCCCAGCAGTTCCGTCTCGTTTACCCCCGTGAGCCTGTCGGACTGCTCCTGGTACGGCGCCTTCCTGCAAAGCGGCACGGAAGACGCCGAATGGCTGGCGGCGCACGGGATCAGCGCGTCCTGGGACAAGGCGTCCGGACGTCTGGCCTTTGCAGTCACGGACGCGGCGAAGTTCGACGCCCGCAAGACGGATCCCGCGCGGACCTTCACCCTCCGGCTGCTGCCGGGCGGCACCGTTACGGCGGATTTCCGCATCGGGCTCTACGACGACATGAATGTGTCCGTGGCCGACGGGAAGTCCCTGACGGACGAATTCTACCTCGGACAGAAGCGGACCGTGACGGTGTCCGGCTTTGCCGGCAGCACCGTCAAGTATGCCGCCGTGCAGCCGGACTGCGGCGGGAAGAGCGGCAATCAGATGTGGAAGACCGGCACCGGCGCGACCGCGCCTTTTCCGGGCTGCGCCCGCGACGCGACAGGCCAGCCGCTGCTGGACGTGCACAACGCCGCCTATGCCGCGCAGACCTACCTAGGCCCCCTGGATGTGTACGCCTTCTATCCGAACCGTTTCCAGTCGAGCCATGGCTGGGATTCCCGACCCGGCAAGATCGTATTCTTCACGGAGGACTGGCTGAACGATTCCCTGGAGCTGGACGTGCAGATCAGCGAGCCGTACCTGAAGACGGCCGTCGCCTCGGGCAACCTGGTCCTCCCGCTGGACGGCACGCCGCAGGCGCTGCCGACCTTCGGGTACATGGATTACGCCGGATCGGCCTGGCTGGACCGGGCGTCGTTCGACGACACGCTGTATGAGCGCCTCCTGGCTTTCCCGCCGGTGGCCGGCGGGCAGTACGCGGCGTTCGTGACGGTGGACGCTGTGAATTCCACGGCGTACTGCAGCAAGACGACCGACTCCGGCGTGGACCTGCTGGCGCTGACCTATGACAACAAGGGCGTCACGAAGCTGAGCACGGGCCATGCCCTCTACTGCAACGCGAATCCGGCCACGGGCCTGTTCTCCGGCCGGGTTTTCCAGCAGAACTGCCAGTTCTCGAAGCCCGTGCTGGGACAGGTCTCCACGGAGCGGAACTCCGGCTACGCCCAGCCCGGCGCCACGACCACGGTCCGGATCTGGGGTTATTTCTCCTCGGGCTACACCCATTTGCAGCATTTCGATGCGTTGAACGAGGACAACCAGATGCATGTTTATTTCAAATACCGCTTCCAGGGCTCTGACCTTTCGACCACAGCGCTGAACTGGATGGGGCCGAAGACGACCTACACCTCCTCACATGGCGAGACCTTCGGTCCGGTGTGGGATGTGGAAATGGTCGATGCGGACAATGGCAGCGGCGGCGTGATGAGCTGGACCTTCGACGAGGCGCACCAGGTCAAGCGGGACAGCTACGGCGAGCCGGTCCCGGGTGGACTGCTCGTCCCGTACGGGGCGCAGACCGTCCGCTTCGAGTACAGCAACCGCTGGGAGACCGGCCGGACGCTGTATGAGACGGTGGATTTCCGGCTGAACTATGAGGTGGAGTGGGTGCTGTTCATCGGCGCCACCAAACAGGAAAATGCCGAGCTGCACCTGGTCACGCCGAAGCACGCCCGCTACCTGAAGGCCCTGTCGGGGCAGCTCAACCAGGCCAGCCGGAAGTTCATGACGAGGTTCGGGGGGAGTTATTATTGGTTAAATGAATTTAGTATTTATCAAGCTTATGGTGAGGCGAATATGAATCTTGCTACTGAAAAGTATCATGTAGTCTATTCACCTACACTTGGGCATTTCCCTTTGTATAACTTCAATGCGTCCTATGTTGAAACAGGAGCGTACACCTGGAACCAACAAATCCTGAATAAGGTGCTCACGGGTCAGGCTCAACCGGTGGATTATTCGTTGTATCCATGGTATCTTGTAGAATCCAATCTTCCGCTTACCAATACTCAAGGTGTATCAATTTATTATGCATCCGGAGCGCAGTTTGGAACTTTGCTGGGCTATTGGCAGGGGGCAAGTGGTACAGCTATCAGGCAATACTTGCAAGGTGTGTATATACCTGTCAACGAAACGTTTACTAAACATTAAAAAGCGGGTGTTCCTATTGGGACACCTGCTTTTTCTATTTGCTTATTGTCATATGATCACGGTTTCTACTCATTGTGTCATTATTGTGGTCATGGATTAACCATTCAAAATAGATTTGTCCACAATAGCCTTTTAAAAAACCGTTATCCATTCGCGTGGCATAGACTTTCGTATGGCGTTCTCGGAGGTCATTAATGTTTACTTTTATCGGATCTCCTTCAGGAAGTACTTGTGAGGGATATGTACATGACTTTAGCCAACGGAACTCTGGCCAAAAGGTCTTCAGGTCCTGGTAAGTGTAGGATAGGAACCAGGGATTGTCATTGTTAATCAGGCCTTTATCGGTCATCAGTGGCGCTCCGTTGCCCTTTTCGTCAACGCGGAAGAGCGCGGCGGTGAGATACGTATAAATAATCTCGCCATCTCCTAAAGTCGCGTTGAGAGGCGTGGGAACAAGTTCGAAGGTGGGGAGATCTTCCCATTTGGCATCAGCAGGGAATTGTTGTAGGACATGAAACTCTTGTTTTTTCCCATGTCCTGAATACTGCATCTGATACAGCTCCCCGTCGATGCGGAACTTAATCGTTTCGATGGGGATATGGGCCTTGGAGGTGGCCTGGAAGGAGATTTCCTTGCGCGAAGCGCCTTCCCCGTTCCAGAAGGTGATGGTGGATTCGCCTTCGGCGACCCATTCGAGGTGGTAGCGGGTATGGTCGGCGCCGTCCTGGACGATGTTGATGCAGCGGGAGGAGCTGGAGGCGTTGACGCCCTCGAAGCCGGCGGCATCGGAGGAGATCCTGAATTCCAGTTGGTTACGTCCGTCCGGGAGGATGTTCGGGACCATCGGATCGAGCTTCAGGTAGCCGAAGTGGAAGGCGTCTTGCTTCCAGACGCCCTCGAACACGTAGGCGGAATCGCGGTCGTATCCCCGCTCGTGGTCGAGCAGCGTGACTTCGAAGGCCGCGGCCTTCAGGGCCGCTTCCGCGGGGTTGTTCTTATTGGGAGCGAGCGGGTTGTTCTTGTTGCAGGAGGTGAAGCTGGCGGCGCCCAGCAGGAGCGCGACGGCGATGGCGAGGTGAGGTTTTTTCATACTACTAACGTTTAACAATGTTTTGTATAAAGATAAGGATTCTGCGCCAAAAATCCTATCTTTGTCGCGAATTATGCGTAGGGAAAATGCATATCTGGAGCGCGTGGGCCTGCTGGTGGGCGAGGATGTCCTCGCGCGCCTGGGTGAGGTGCGGGTGCTGCTGTTCGGCGCCGGAGGCGTCGGGAGCTGGTGCGCCGAGGGGCTGGTCCGCTCGGGCGTGCGGCATCTCACGCTTGTGGACGCTGACGTGATCAGCGAGAGCAACGTGGGCCGCCAGCTGATGGCGACGCCGCGCACGGTCGGCCAGGTGAAGGTCGAAGCGCTGCGCGACCGCCTGCTGGAGGTCGCCCCGGATGCCGAAATCACGGTGCTCCAGAAGATCTTTTCGGCCGAAACGGCCGATGAATTCGCGATGGAGGGCTACGACTACATCCTCGACGCCATCGATTCGCTCAAGGACAAGGGCGAGCTGATCCTGCGCGCGACGCGCACGCCGGCGAAGTTCTTCTGCTCGATGGGCGCGGCCTGCAAGGTGGATCCGACGCAGGTGAAGGTAGGGGAGTTCTGGAACGTCCGGGGCTGCCCGCTGGGCGCGGCCCTGCGCAAGAAATTCAAGCAGAACCATACCTGGCCGGGCCGCAAGTTCCGCTGTGTGTACGATGAGGAGGTGCTGCCCAACCGGGGCGGCGAGGGCAAGGCGGAGACCGACCTGTTCAACAAGGCGCAGATTAACGGCGCGCTGGTGCACATCACCGCGATGTTCGGGATGACGCTGGCCGGCCTGGTGATTGAAGACGTTTACCATCAAATCGTTGGGTGATGGAGGAGCTGGACGTTCGGAAAGGGGAGCACGTGGCTCTGGTGGGGCCCAACGCCTCCGGCAAGAGCCGCCTCGCGTCCGCATTTGCCGGCCGTGCCGGCGCGAAATACATCACCTTCCGGGACTCGTACGGGAGCTACGGCGACCGCAATTTCTTCATGCAGCAGCGCTGGAACCTCTTCACGCTGGAGAACGACGCGCCGTCGGTGGACGGCCGACCGCTGGTGACGCTTTCTTCCGGCGAACTGCGCAAGTACCAGCTCCGCCGCGCCCTGGAGAGCGGAACGAAAGTTCTCGTGATCGACAATCCCTATATCGGACTCGATCCGCAGGCGCGGAAGGTCCTGACCCGCCAGTTGACCGAGCTGGCCGCCACGACGACGCTGGTGCTGGTGCTGTCCCGCGTGGCGGAGATCCCGCCGTTCATTACGCACGTCGTGCCCGTCGCGGACGGTCAGCTGGGGGAGAAAGTGCCCCGGGAGGCCTATCTGGACGCGGTCCTGCCGCCGGCCGTCATCCGCATGCGCGGCGTGACCATCTCCTATGGCGAACGGGTGATCCTGGACGCGCTGGACTGGACGGTCCGCGAGGGCGAGCACTGGGCGCTGACCGGCGCCAACGGCAGCGGCAAGAGCACGCTCCTGAGCCTGATCTGCGCCGACAATCCCAAGGCCTATGCCTGTGATATCGAGCTCTTTGGCCGGCCGCGCGGGAGCGGAGAGACCATTTGGGACATCAAAAAGAATATCGGCTTCGTGAGCCCCGAACTGCACCGGGCCTTCCAGGTGGACGCCCCGGCGCTGGACATCGTGGCCAGCGGCCTCTTCGACACGGAGGGGCTGTACCGGCACCCGACTGAAGAGCAGTATGCCTGCGCCCGCCGCTGGATGGCGGAGTTTGGCATCGAAGACCTGGCCGAGAAGCCCTTCCTGCGGCTTTCGAGCGGGCAGCAGCGCCTCTGTCTGGTGGCGCGCGCCTTCGTCAAGGATCCGCGACTTTACGTGCTCGACGAGCCGCTCCACGGCCTCGACGAGCCCCAGCGCCGCCGCGTCAAGGTCCTGCTGGACCGCTTCTGCGGCGCCCCCGGCAAGACCCTCCTGATGGTCACGCACTATCCCGAAGAATACCCCGCCTGCATCGACCACAGCCTGACGCTATAGGGGGGATACCGTCCTAAGCAAACTAAAGTGCGAGTAGCCTGAATAAATACATACAAGCTACTCGCAAAAATGGCCTATTTTGCGAGTAGCTTCTCATAAATATGGCAGGCTACTCGCAGTAGATAGAATCAGAATAATCAAAGACTGTCCAACAAACATGCGGCTTCAGCATATGAAATCCCGCAGACGCGGGCGATTTGCGTAACGTCTGCGCTGAATCTGAATCGAATTTGCCGTGCAAGCTCCGACTGCTCCTGATTATTCAGCTCTTCAAAAGACGATTTTTGAAACAGGCTTCGGTACAAATCCGGAAGGACAGCCAGAATGGCCTGATCCCGGATGGCAGGGCAGTTGTTTTCCGCAGTCTCGATTCGCTTCTTGGCTTTGGAAGAGTTATTCTGGAAATAATTCATCCGCCGGGCTGATCGGAACAGTAATTCTACGGAGTGTACATCTACATAGGACTTTGGCGTGATGAACCCGTCTTCGTTGATCAGCCAGTGTCCGGGTAGTTTGTCGCAGAAACTGTGGAGCAGGCGCTCAAGGGCACGGCCCGAATACTCTTTTACGCGTTTTCCGTTTGTTCTGGAATTGGAAAAGAAAGCATCACCGGTTCCCCATGGATATTGAGTGGGGTGAGCGCAAATGTTGGCAGCCACGCAATTCATTTGTACATAGGCTATAACCCTTTCCACTGCCTCATCCTCATTGGGAATAATCTGAATGTCCAGCGGGTTGCGCCGGAGGAATCCCGGAGTGCCATATTTCCTCTTAAAGTACTGAGAATAACGCTGTTTGAACTGGTTGATAAAACCTAGTACATCCTCCCTCCGCCCTCTTAGGACAAAGTGAACGTGATTGGACATCAGAATAAAGGCCAGTACGGCAACTTCGGGAGAACTGGCTGCCTGGATGGCGACATAATTCATGGCGACGCGGAAGTCTTCATCATTCCGGAACCAAAGACCATCTTCCAGATGATCTGTCGAAATCAGAAAGATTTTTTTCATAGTAATTAAATGTCTGGTTTAGTCTCTACAAATATAATGAATTGCCCGGGCCCAAACAACATACTTTGTGCTTTAGCGGAAATAAAGTATATTTGTTCTGTTATGTTTGACGTTACACTTATCTCCGACACCGTGGAGGGCGGCATCCGCAAGGCTGCCTTCCTGACCTGCGACGCGGTCTGCTCGCAGCAAATCGATATTGAACTGGACGGCGAGACCGTCCGCAGCGTCCGCTACACCGGCGGCTGCCACGGCAACACGCAGGGCGTCGGCGCCCTGGCCGTGGGGATGAAGAAAGACGAAGTCATCGCCCGGCTCTCGGGCATCAACTGCAAGGGCCGCGGCACCAGCTGCCCGGACCAGCTCGCCCGCGCGCTGAAAATGCTCTAGCCCATGGTTCCCGCTGGCACTTTGGTGATGATGGCGCTCTGTGCCCTGGTGGGCATCGTCGCGCCTGTCGCGCTGGCCTGGTGGCTGGTGAAGAAGCACCACGCCAGGCTGAGCACCATCCTGGTCGGTGCCGGTGTGTTCTTTGTCTTCGCGCTGCTGCTGGAGCCCATCATGCACCAGGCGGTGGTGAAAGGCCCCCACGGCGCCGCAATTACGGGAAACACCTGGTACTATGCGCTTTACGGCGGACTCGCCGCAGGTCTGTTTGAGGAAACCGGCCGCTTTCTCGGCATGAAGTTCCTTCTGAAAAAGGAGCCTGCCGGCACCCTGCCGGCTGTCGCCTACGGCACCGGCCACGGCGGGATGGAGATGCTGATGATCTTCGGCATCACGATGATTTCCAATCTCGTCATCTCGCTGATGATCAACGCCGGGCAGGCCGACACCATCCTGGCTTCCGTTCCGGTCGAGAGCCGGGGACAGCTGGAGGCGCAGTTCGCCCAGTTGCAGGAGCTGAATGCCGGCCAACTTCTGCTGGGCCTGTGGGAGCGCATCTCCGCCCTGATGCTCCACCTGGGATTGTCGGTCTTTGTCTGGACGGCGGTCCGCAAGGGCGGCAAATGGGTCTGGCTCTTCCCTGCCGCCATCCTGCTGCATGCGCTGGTGGACAGCTGCGCCGTCGTGCTCTCTAAATCAGTGAGCGCCAGCGTTGTAGAGATGATCATCTTCAGTATGGCTGTCGCCGTGGGCGCGGCCGGCTGCATGCTCGCCAAGAAGCTATGAACACGCTTCTCGAACAGATGATGGCGCACGCCGACCCGGCCCAAGTGGCGGGCCTGGCGCGCTTCTTCAAGACCGGTCCCGGCCAGTACGGCGAGGGCGACCGCTTCCTGGGGATCAAGGTCCCCGTGACGCGCGCCGTCGTCAAGGACTGCTGGCGGAGCGTGGACTTCCCGGCGCTCGAAGCGTGCATCGGGAACGAATTCCACGAAGTGCGGCTCGCCGCGCTACTCGCGCTGGTGGAGATCTTCAAGCATTCGAAGAAATCCCCGGTCAAACCGGGCATGACGCAGCAGGCGTGCGTCGATTTCTACCTTGCGCACACCGACCGCATCAACAACTGGGACCTGGTGGACCTGTCGTGCTACCCGCTGCTGGGCGAATGGCTGCTGGACAAGGACCGCACGCTGCTCTACGACCTGGCGCGTGGCGGCAAGACGCTCTGGGAGCAGCGCATCGGCATGGTCAGCACCATGACCTTCGTCCGCCACGGGCAGCTGGAGGACACTTTCGCCATCGCGGACATCCTCCTGCACCACCCGCACGACCTCATCCACAAGGCCGTCGGCTGGCTGCTCCGCGAAGCCGGGAAGAAAGACAAGGCCGCCCTGGAGGCCTGGCTGCAGCCCCGCTATCAGGGGATGCCCCGCACGATGCTCCGCTACGCCATCGAGAAATTCCCGGAGGCCGAGCGGCAGCTTTACCTGACCGGCCATGCCCACTGAGAAGCATCCCTTCGAGCCCTTCCTGCCGCCGGAGGCGCGCATGCTCTTCCTCGGCAGCTTCCCGCCGCAGCCGCACCGCTGGAGCATGCCGTTCTACTATCCGAACTGGATCAATGACTTCTGGCGTATCCTTGGACTCATCTTCTTCGAGGACAGGAACCATCTCTGCCTCCCCGGCGAGAAACGCTTTGACGAGGCGGCCATCCGCGCCTTCTGCGCGCAGGAGGGCTTGGCCTTCTACGACACCGCCTGCGAGGTCCGGCGCCTGAAGGACAACGCCTCCGACGCCTTCCTGGAGGTCGTCACGCCCACGGACATCCCGGCGCTGCTCCGCCGGATTCCGAACTGTAAAGCGCTGATAACCACCGGCCAGAAAGCAACGGAAGTGGTCTCCGCGACCTTCGGCTGCGAGGTCCCGGCGGTCGGAGAAAGTTTGCAGATTGAGATTCCCGATCAGGTCGGGAATGACAGGAAAGTCCAATTCTGGCGCATGCCTTCTACTTCACGCGCCTATCCTTTGGCCCTGGAGAAGAAGGCCGAGGCGTATCGGCGGCTGTTCTCCTGCGAGTAGCCTGTTGCATTTATGAGAGGCTACTTGCAAAAATAGCCTTTTTTGCGAGTAGCTTGTATGGTTTTTAGCAGGCTACTCGCACCTTTGCGGATGTCTGGAATATGAGGTCCTGGTTAAGCGCTTAGGACGGCGTCGGCGAGGGCTTCGAGGGCGGGGAGGTCGGCGTCCTGCAGGCGGCTGCGGATGGTGACCTTCTCGCCGACGAGCTCCACGTCTTTCATCGCGGAGAGCATCTCCGTCATCACGCGGCCGGCGCTCGGCGCCCAGCTGCCGTTCTCGATGACGGCCGCGCGGCGCTTCTGCCAGCCCTTGATCTGGAGGTGCCAGAGGAAGTCGTACATCGGCGGGAAGAGGCCGGCGTCGTAGGAGGAGGCCGCGACGACCAGCGTGCCGTAGCGGAAGGCGTCCTCGATGGCTTCGCCGAGGTCGTCGCGGGTCAGGTCGGAGGTGGCCACCTTCGGGCAGCCCTTGTCGCGGAGCATCTGGGCGAAGCGCTCCGCCGCGGCGGCCGTACCGCCGTGGATGGAGGCGTAAGCCACGAACACGCCCGGCGTCTCGACGCCGTAGCTGCTCCAGATGCCGTAGAGGCGCAGGGCCTCGGCGAGCGTGTCGCGCAGCATGGGGCCGTGCAGCGGGCAGACCGTCTGCACGCCCAGCGGGGCGACCTTCGCGAGCACGCGCTGCACCTGCGCGCCGTACTTGCCGCAGATGTTGAAATAGTATCGGCGCGCCTCACAGGCCCAGTCCGTCTCCGGCGTGCACCAGAGGCCGCCGGTCTGCTCCAGGGCGCCGAATTTGCCGAAGGCGTCGGCGCTGAAGAGCACCTTTTCCTTCTGTTCGAAACTCATCATCACCTCGGGCCAGTGCACCATCGGTGCCAGCAGGAACTGCAGGGTGTGCGCACCCAGGGGGAGCGTGTCGCCCTCGCCGACCGCGCGGGTGCGGCCTTCCAGTTTCACGCCCGGGAAGAACTGCGGGAGCATCTTGATGGCCTGGGCCGTGGCGACGAGCGTCAGGGAAGGATACTTCTCCAGCAGCGCCGCGGCGCAGGCGGAATGGTCGGGCTCCATGTGGTGGACGATGAGGTAGTCGGGCGTCCGGCCGGAGAGGGCCTCCTCCAGGTTCCGCATCCAGGCCTCGCCCGTGCGGCCGTCGGAGGTGTCCAGCACGGCGATTTTCTCGTCCAGGATGATATAGGAGTTGTAGGACATCCCCTCCGGGACATCGTACTGGCTTTCGAACAGGTCAAGCTCGTTGTCATCCACGCCGATATAGCGGATGGCGTCGCTGATGGGTTGAATCATGGGGTTATTGTTTTATGTTTATTCTTTGACTTTCGCCTGGGAAATATTGATGATGAAGTCGCCGAGCTTCTCCAGCTCGGAGACGATGTCGATATAGAACACGCCCGTCTGGTAGTTGTAGTCGGGATTCTCTTCGATGTTGACGATGTGCTCCTCGCGCAGGGTGTTGCGGC
>JAEEGJ010011861.1_pt1 | contig 21876 bp, 21 predicted proteins | sample 8958761 | NCBI WGS metagenome assembly JAEEGJ01 (sample SAMN16246546, study PRJNA631951) | gut metagenome | biome: gut microbiome; feature: rumen; material: RS-attached | host: Bos | place: Iran: Karaj | collected 2018-10 | reverse complement strand
TCTAAATCATAGTTGCTCCTCCTGCTCCGAGAAGCAGCGTGATGATGTAACTGATCACTTGAAGAATCGTCTTAACTGTCTTGTTCATAATCTTGATGTTTTAAATGGTGAATAATTAGGGTTATTTTCGCAGTCGAAACCGCTTCTCTTCTATACGACAAGTGAAGTGCAAGGTGAATGCAGAGCCGAGATTTCTCGGGCTTTGCTGAGCCGCAGCCTTCACTCGCAATTTATATTGCAAAAGTACAAAAAATAATCGAGAAAACCAAACATTTCCTCGATTATTTTCTCACAAAAAACTCACAGGGAATCCCTGTGTTATACGGCATCAGAGTATGCCTGACCCCGTTGTGTCAGACTGTCTCTGCTTTATTTAGCAGCCTAGCATAGCGGCTGGTGTAATTCCAAGCGTAGTGCATAGCATACGGGCGATTTTTAGCGTAGGTTCTGCACGTCCGGAGATGTAATCACTAATTCGCGACTGACTAACTCCAATCTCTTCTGCCAGTTGCTTCTGGCTCATGTTCTTTTCTTCAAGTGACAACTGAATGAGTTGGGCAACAGTAGGCTTGGCGATGGGAAAGTGTTCTTTCTCATACTCTATCACCACGTCCGCCATCATTGTCAGTTCAATGGCATTGCGATCATTCGCAGGGGTGTTGTCATCTACCAATGGCAGCAGTTCCTCAATGCGTGCCAATGCAAACTCGTATTTCTCCTTTGTAATCTTACTCATATTCTTTCCTCCTTAATTTTATATTGTTGCTGCATCTATCTTGTCATATTCGCTATGGGTTCCCACAAATCGGATGAATACATGTCCAATTGTGAACTTAACCACTACTATCAAGCGATATTTATTTCCCTTGATGTTGAATACGTAATGTTGGTTACCAACGTAGTCAGTAGCAGGAAAATCAACCTTGATATCCGACAGGTTCTTCCACTCTGCTTTTTCGGCTATGTCATACCAGCGTTCGAGAGCTGCCTGAGAGTCTCCATGCCCTTCCGAACTGTAGAACTCAACTAACCGTCTATGTGATACTATTCTCATTTCGGGGGCAAAGATAAATAATAATTTTGAAATACGCAAGTTTTTGGGTAATTATTTTTGTTTTTCAAAACATTTCATAGATCGGCGAGTCCCAGCCTGAAAGAGAATGATTCGAAGGATGTAGAGACGAAAAAACGGAAGCCGAGATGACTTCCGTTATTCCATTTTCTTCTTTGAAAAAGTTCAAAGACCTGGCCCTATGATCTTCTGCCTGTGAACTCACAAGGGACGGTTCCCAACGAGTCCAGACTCACTCAGAACCGTCCCGTGTGAGTCTAAGGAACGGCTCGTGTGATGTTATAAATTTTGCCTTTTGCGAGCGCAGTAGAAGGAAGGGCGATGTTATTGCCACCAACTGTCAGGGTGCAACTTCCTATGTTAGTAGAGTTTGTGCTAATGGCAAATGTTGCATTACCCGAGCCATCAGTTGTTACATTTCCGCTAGTCGTAGTAGTACCTTTTGTAAAAGATACTGCGACTTCAGTGCTGGGCGTCAGACCGGTGATCGTGAAGTTAAGGATTAAACCTAAGGGTGCCAGAGCGAAGCCTGTACCGCTGGAATATGAACCTGCGTACTCCCTGCTGAGTTGCTCAACGGCTTCAGCCTTCGTAAGGGCAAAAGCCTTTGTCCAATCATAAGAAATATTCAGTTGATAGCCAGAGCCAGAAACTATTATAAAGCCTTTGCTATCGTATCCGGCAGGCAGCAGGTCGGCAAATCTAGACTTGGCATTTTTTAACAGATCATCGGCAGTGCCGGTATACGATGTATTTTGAGTTGTAATAGTGCCGCTGAATGTTCCGCCCGACTGCCATGTCAGTATGCCGGCAAACTGTTTAGATCCATTATCTACACCCTTCACTAACAACTTGTCGCCCGAGCTGAAGCCGAGCGTTCCGGTACCATTGCCGTTGTCAGTATACGTGGCACGGGTGGTGGCTTTGTCGCCCTCACGGGTCACGTTGACGGTTACGGGAAGTTCGAAGCCTTTCGTGGCGGTGTTCTCGTCGTTGATGATAGAATCGTCGCTGCTACATGCGGTGGTCAGCATTGTGGCGGGCATCAGCATGGCCAGTGCCAGACGGTTGAAGATATTCTTTGTTTTCATTGTTCTTCTTCTGTTTTTGTTGTTAATACTCGGATTGATGCGGGGGCATCAGATAGTCTCCTCCTCCCACACGCCATTCATTGTGGCATTCACACTGCTTTGCAACAATTGCGGCTTTTGTTTCAACTCGTAAACCTTCGTCGAAGGCTTCTCATACTTTTTCTTTGTTGTCATATATTTAAAAGTTTTAGTTTTGGTTGCAAAGATAGCGCATTCGGCGTTAATTTCAAAAAAAAAAAATAAGAAAAGTTAAAATCGGTAGCTTTCTCCGATTTCCGGCCATTATCGGGGTTCTTTTGTGCACAGTTTGCGGGTTTTGTGCAATGGAACGGAAAATAATGGGAGATTTATTTGAAGGTGACGATTTTTCTTCGTAACTTTGCAATCTTTTCGGCTCCATTTCCGGAGCAGATAATAATAAGGTAAAAAGAGAGGCTATGAGTGAAGAATTAAAGACCGGAGAAATGATGGAGGCGACGCGTGAGGCGCGTCGCCAGTTGGAATGTGAGCAAGAAAGAATGAAGGAGCGGACTGAGCAGATGAAGGGGTTCATGCTCGCCCTGGAGGCTACTGAGGAGGTGTTGCAGGAGAACGAACGACTGCGGGAGGAGATGGATCAGCTACGCCAGCAACTGCAGGACGAGAAGGACAAGAACACGAAGCTGGAGATGCAGCTCAAAGAGATGACCAAGCTGTCGGCCAGCGTGGCGGGCAAGGCCTCGCAGGAGGAGGTGCAGAAGGCCCTGCGCGTGTTTGTCAACAAGTCGAAGCGCAAGAAGATGGAGAAGCGTATCGCCGTGAAGGAAATGGTGCTGGAGCTGGCCAATGCCAACGGGCTGGTACTGCCCACTGACCTTGCTGCGACTATCGACAGCCTCGACGACGAGCAGCCGGTGGAGCAACCTCAGACGGCGAATAGTGGTTTGACCGAGAATCTGGCCGAGTTGCTGACCGCTGAGGCACAGGTACTGTGGCAGCGGCTGCGCGATGCGGGGTTTATCGTGGCCGACGGCTATGCCCTGGCCGAGGGCGTGTCGGCCAACCAGGCTGCCTACATCGCCGACCGCATGGCTGAGCGGTTGCAGATCAAGAAGAAGTGGAAGCTGTTTCAGCAGCTCTGGGGCATTCCCAACCTCGGTCAGCTGGCGGGCACATGGCAGCAGACGGGCAAGCTGCCGCCCAGGAGCAGCGATATCGATAAGCTAATGAAGTAACTGATTGTCAATCCATTAGGGTCTTATATAAGTCTTATAGTAGGTCTTATATAAGACCTTTTTTTATGTCCTTTTTCGTACCTTCGCAGCACCAAACAACGGGGAAAATGGTCAAGCGTTGGACCGTAGGCCAGTCTCACTTCCCCTGTTGGGCGGAGGGCCCCTCGTGTGAGACCGAGGTTTTCCCGAACCTATTATAAAAATGAAAAAGAACAATGAGAATTTCTGGAACAACAACACGCACCTTTGCGTGAATCTGAAAACCCAACTGCGCAGCGACCGCTGTGCCAAGCTCGGCAAGAGCTACCCGGGCGTGCTCCGTCGCGACGTGTTCTGCGAGGAGTTCCGCTACGATGATCACTTTACCTTCGTCGAGACGGTGCCTCAGCCTGCCCAGAAGCGCAACCCGCGCGTCTATGACGGGGACTACATCACCATCACCCGCCGCAGCGACGGCTCGTACCACCCGAACTTCAAGCCCATGAAAGTCGACAAGGATTTCAGCGCGGCACGATATGCCAGCGGCGTGGCCAACGAACTGCTCTGGGCACTCGAGGGCCTGGTAGAGGAAAGGTAAAAAGGTAAAAAGGCCGTAAGTGTTCCAGTTGTTTCAATTATTCCAATTATTCCAATTCCAATTAGAAAAATGAGCGTGCAAACTCTCTTTATATATTATATAACTAATTGATATATAAGTAGTTATATATATAATAAGCAGAATTGGGATATCAAAAAAACAAACTGGAATTGGAATAACTGGAATACTCGGTCATTAACAATTCATCTAAATAGCAGATAACCAATGAAATACGACATTAGTAAACCCTCTGCCCCTAAGATGCCAAGCCTTGGTAAAGGGACAGAATGTATCAAAATCCTGCTCTCGCAGGCTTCAAAAGACATGCACGAACCTATGGTTCCGATGTTTTTCCCTGTCCTGGGCGCACACATCAGCGGCACGGAATTTCAGTATCCTGATAATAGTTGGAAGGAGCCGACGGGCATGATGGCCAATCTCGTAGCAAAAAGTGGCGATAACAAGGGCCAATATCCGATTCTTGTAGAAGCCCTTTGCCGTGATTTCCGTCAGCACGACAAGGCTGAGGAGGACAAATATCGGGAATGGCAGAGTCTCAGTAAGACCGAGCCCAACAATAAGAAAAAGACAGCCGAGCCGACTTTGGCCTACTGGTTCCCGCCGATTGACACGACCAAACCAGCCTTTATCAAGAATGCGATTGTGCTCGAGGCGCAGGGTGGTCGCACACAGTACTTCAACCTGCCTGAAGTGGAGATGGCCGACCAGTTGTGTGGCAGCCATAAACAGGTGTCGCTGATGTTTCGCAACATCTACGACCGTGCCCGTGCCGGTGCCTTACGTGCCACGGCCGACGGTATAACGGGCAACCCGATCCTCCGAGCCTGCATTACGATCTCGTCGAATCCGGACTCAACCCGTAAGTTCTATAAATACGAGCTGACTAACGGAACGTTCGGCCGCATGGTATTCAGTTTCAAGCCGCGTGGCAACCGTGAAGGTCGTATCCCCAGATTGGGAAAGTTCCCCGACGAGTTCTATCAGAAACTGGATGAATATCTGGCGCGTCTCGACCTCTGCAAGGGCCGTTACATCATCCGTCCGCTGAACAAGCTGACCGACCGTCTGGCTGCGGATATGGCAACGCTGGCCGATTTGGCTGATGATGACGTGCTGTTTGAGATGTCGCATCGCTCGCTGGTGTCGGCCTGGAAGGCTGGCTGCATTCTTTGGGTGCTCAACAATCAGACGTGGACCAAGTCGATGGGTGAACTGGTGGAATGGCTGGTCTATCACGACATCTGGAGTAAGATGCAGCTCTTCGCCGATATGCTTAAGGACACTGACCAACTGAATGATGCCCAGCGGCGCGGCCCTAAGAACATGCTCGACTCGCTGCCGAACACCTTCAATGAGGCCCAGCTCGAAGTGCTCCGCACCAGCCTCGGCAAAAGTGCTGAGGGCACAAAGGGACAGTTGGCTAAGTGGGTGTTCCGCAAGTTCATCACCTACTCGAACCAGACGGGACTGTATACCAAGACGGAGGAGTACTTGAAACATTAAACATTAAACATTAAACATTAAACATTCTTGGCGGAGCCAAGCGGCAAAGCCGAGCGAAACATTAAACATTAAATTCGCTTCGCTCAGAAGATTTTAATATGGAAAAGTATGAACTTCAAAAGCTCCGCGACCTGCCGATTGAGGGGGTCGCAGAGCGACTTGGACTGAGGGTGGTGAGGCACAAGAGCCTCTGCCCGTTCCACGACGATCATCATGCCTCGCTGTCGTTCTCGGTGCGCAGGAACAGCTATCGCTGCTTCGTGTGCGGGGCCTCGGGCGGGACGATTGACTTGGTGATGAAGTATCTGAACAAGACGTTTCTTGATGCGTGTCGGTGGCTGGCGGATGAGCACAACGTGATCATTGACCATTCACCATTCTTGCGTCCCGATGGTAGCAAGCGTCCTTCGGCCGAGCGGACCATTGACCATTCTGCTGCGCAAAAGGAGGCGGGCGCGATGTTCAATCCTCAATATTATGAGCGCTTTTTCGAGCGGCCGTGGCTGAACGAGGAGGCCCGGCGGTTTCTCTTTGAGGAGCGGCGGCTGGATCCGAGGATCGTCGCTTGGTGCCGCCTGACTTCGTGGCGCGACAAGCGGGGTGTTTCTTGGTTGCAGACGCCTTACTATGACCGTGAGGGTCGCCTGATCGGTGTCCAGAACCGCAACCTCGGCACCGCCACGCCCGAAGCCCCTCGCTTCCGTTTCCCGCAAGGGTCGGAGTGCAGTATCTACAATCTGCCGGTGTTGAACTGGCTCCGACCTGGTGAGCCTCTCTATATCACCGAGGGCTGCAGCGACTGCTGGGCGATGCTCTCGGCTGGTCATAAGGCCATCGCCATCCCCTCCGCCACGCTGCTCAAGCAGAAGGATGTGGAGCTGCTTTCAGCACTCACCGCCGAATGCCACATGTACCCCGATCGTGACGCGCCTGGCGAGCGGCTATTCCTGCAGTTAAAGAAAGTGCTGCCCTCGCTCGTGCACCATCAGTTGCCCCCGGGCTGCAAGGACTTTAGTGAGTATTACATTAAACATTAAACATTAAACATTAAACATTAAACATTAAACATTAAACATTAAACATGAAACATTAAATTTTAGGAAAAATAAGCCTGCCTTATTGCCGAATAACGCTGCGTTATTGGGCAATAATGGTGGGTTATCAGGTGGCGGAAAAATATTTCGAGAAAAACTTGAAAAAAGCTCGGTAAATATTTGGTAATATGAAAATTATTTTGTACCTTTGCAATGTAATTCAGAGATGATTACAAGCGGGAAGGACCACCCGATGTAGTTGGTCCACTTAATAATATAATACCACGAAAAATTTTTAAAGGTATGATTGAACTTTATCTTTCAAAGGTTACCGAGACTTCGGAATCGGAACAGGCGGGTAAGTACTACGCCCGAGTGAGTTACAAACAGACCATGGGTGTCCAGGACATGGCGCACCACATGGCGGAGCACAACACGATGTTCTCAGAGGGATCCATCACGGGTATCCTTATCGACTTCGTGAAGTGTGTGCGTGAGATGGTGCTGATGGGTAACACCGTCAAGATCGACAATCTGGCCATCTTCAAGGCCACGGTTGAGGCCAACGGGCTGGAGACGCTCTACGACGCGGAGAACGACAAGGTGGCTCAGGCCAGCATCGGCAATCTGACCGAGGGTGCCAAGACGGGTCCTGCCGTGAAGGTGATCAAGCTGCTGGCTCAGAGCACGGGCGACTTCACCCGCGACGAGCTGAAGAAGGACGTGAAGCTGAGCTGGACCGACAAGACCAAGGCAGAGATCGCTGCTGCCAAGGGCGACTCGGCCAACGGCTCTGACTCCGGCTCTCAGCAGGGCGGCAACAGTGGCTCAGGCTCCGGTGACAACGGCGGTGGCGGAGGCGACAACGGTGGTGGCTTCGACACTGGAAGCTAAACTAAAGGAAGTCCCGGTAGTTCTCATCTATCGGGACTTTTACTTTACTTCGTAAACGTTTTCATATCTTTTTGTCGTTCGGGGCTTGTAGGTGTTGGCATTTTTATCTATCTTTGCAACGTAGAAAACGATATGAAAAAAGTATTTTTATTTGCTATTACGGCGCTGGTGCTGCTGACGGCAGCCATGCCCGACAAGACAACAACCATCTTCGTGATTGGTGACTCGACCGCTGCCAACAAGGACACTACGGGCGGGAAGCAGGAGCGCGGATGGGCGATGATGTTGCAGAACTGTTTCGATGCCAACTACATCGTGGTGGATAATCATGCCGTGAACGGCCGCTCGTCGAAGAGCTTTATCAACGAAGGGCGCTGGGATAAGGTCGTGGAGAAGATCAAGCCCGGCGACTATGTCATCATCCAGTTTGGTCATAACGACGAGAAGGCTCAGCCCGAGCGTCATACCGACCCGGGGTCAACCTTCGACTACAATCTGGCCAAGTTTGTGCGCGAGACCCGTGAGCATGGCGGCATACCCGTGCTGATGAACTGCGTGGTGCGTCGTAACTTCAGGGTGAAGGCGCCCAAGATTGCCGACGACGAACAGCTGCGCAACTCGACCTTCAAGGATGGGGCGAAGACGGAGGAGGGCGACACGCTCTACGACACCCACGGCCTCTACCGGGAGGCTCCCAAGGACGTGGCCCATCGCATGAACTGCCATTTCGTCGATGCCAATCAGATCACCCACCAGTTGGAACAGGGTCTTGGCCGTGAAGGCTCGAAGAAGCTCCACATGTGGTACCTACCAGGCGAGGAACCCAGCGAGCCCAAGGGTAAGCAGGACAACACCCACTACAACATCCACGGAGCCACCGTCGTAGCCGGTCTGCTGGCCGACGCCCTCTGTGAGGAGATCCCGCTCCTGAAGAAATACCGCAAATGACAAAACAGGCGGATTCATTGCACGCTCCATTGATCCACCACAATGTGGGCATCGATGGCGCGAATGATGAGGGTATGACTGCCTTTGCTGAGGCGGGTCTTTTGTTGGCGAAGAGCCTGACCACGTAATACATTCTGTTTCCACTCTTCTGAGCGGAAAAGCTCTTTCAGATTGAAGACTATCGGTTCCTGTTCATCGATGCAGACGCTATACCGCAAATCGCCATTATCATTGGGCTGTGTCGGGATGAGAGCCGTCTGTAGCGTATATTGTAATGTAATTATTTCGCCCGCCAAAACAATTAAAATATTGTCAGAGTAAGGAGCTGATACATGATGGTTAATGCCATACGTCTGTGACCTTCGTCATTGGGGTGCAGTCGGTCGTTCTCTGCGCTTTTGAAGTACTGCGTGTGTTCATCCATTAGAGGATACAGGCCGCAGAGGGCATTGAGGTCGATGACAGGCACGGCCCAGATGTTTCCAGCTTCCTTGACTGACTCTACGTAGGCATCGATATATTCGCCACAGAGGTTCGTGTAGTCTTCGCGAGGCTGCCAGTTATTGTCGCTGGCATAGAATTCGGCACGGTGTATAGGCGTCATCAGCACAATCTGCTTGGTGGGATACAGGCGTTTCACGTAGTCAAGCGCCTGATTAATCCTTCCCCGATAGGTAGAGTCGCTCATCACAGGGTAGCGATGGATACGGTCTACCATGTGCTTCTGTTCATGGATACCTGCCATCACCTGTTCCTTACGCTCTGTGTACCACTGTCCAATGGGTACACCATTATTATAATCATTGGTACCCATGAAGATGATGATCGCGTCCACACTGTCGCCATGCTCGGCATGCAATAGGTCTGCCTGATGGGGAATATCGTTCCACTCTCGTCCACTGACACCATATACGTATGGTTCTATCTGAAGCCAGTCGTTGAGGAATCCCCAATACTTTTTCTTTGAACCACTATTTCTTGGGTCGGTAATGGAGTCGCCGAAATATGCAACACGCTTACCCTGCCAGGGATGGATTATTTGAGCCTTTACAGGCAGTGCCATCAGAGCAAGCATGCCACCCACAATGACCATTTTAATTATTTTCTTCATTATCTCCTTTTAATAATACGCTGCAAATGTAACCAATTATCTGCTACCAATTCACATCATGCAAGTTAAATAATTCAAAATAAATAATGATTCAAGGATAATTCCTTGTATCTTTTGGAAAGAATGCATAAATTTGGCTTATAACTTAGAATTATTTGAGATATTATGAAAGTTAAGATTCTACTGGCCGCAGTGTTTTCGGCCCTTATCTGCACTCAGATGGTAGCGCAGGGTACTCAGAGAGAGACATTCCCGGAGGGTTCATACTCTCCAGTGACTAACGTAAACCGCAACGGCTATCCTCGGGTGCTTTCGGATAATAGTGTGATGTTCCGAGTGAATGCTCCCCACGCCCAAAAGGTTCAGATTGACCTGTGCGGCACTAAGTACGACATGACCAAAGGTGAAGGTGGTGCGTGGCAGGTGACGACCAAGCCGCAAGTACCAGGATTCCACTATTATTTCCTGACCATCGATGATGTGTCGGTGGCAGATCCTGCCAGTCAGACATTCTATGGTTGTGGCCGTTGGTCGAGTGCCATTGAGGTGAAAGAGGCCGGTACAGACGATTTCGAGGTGCATGATGTGGCTCGCGGAGAGGTTCGTACGGTGTATTATTACTCAAAGGTAGATGAGGCTTGGCGCCCCTTGATGATCTATACGCCGGCTGGTTACAACGAGAGTAAGCAAGATTATCCTGTGGTCTATATCCAACATGGCGGTGGCGAGGATCATCGCGGATGGATGGAACAGGGTCGTACGGCGCAGATTATGGACAATCTGATAGCTGCAGGTAAAGCTGTGCCAATGATTGTGGTCAGCGCTAACAGTAATGTTCACGCACGTAATGGCGGTTTTGGCGGCGGGTATAGCTGGCAAGGCATGCAGTCGTTCCGCAACGAACTGATAGACAATGTGATCCCGTTTGTGGAGAAGAACTATCGTGTCAGACAGGATCGTAAGAGTCGGGCCATGTGTGGTCTCTCGATGGGTGGCGGCCAGTCGTTCTACATCGGCCTTCGCTCACCAGAGGTGTTCGCCAACGTAGGTGTGTTCTCAACAGGTATGTTCGGTGGTATTCAGGGCGCATCTGATTTCGACTTAGAGAAGGAGGTGCCAGGAATGCTCTCCGACGTGAAGGCGTTCAACAAGAATCTGGATGTATTTTTCATCAGCTGTGGCGAGCAGGATCCCCGTATTGAATACACCCGCAACATCGTCAAGAAGATGCGTGATGGTGGCGTAGAAGTGCGCTTCAACTCCTACCCTGGTGACCACGAATGGCAAGTATGGCGCAAGTCGCTCCACGAATTCGCCCAGTATCTGTTTAAGTGAAAAACTATGAGTTCTAGTTGGCGCCTTTGGTTTCGAGGCTGATGGCAACCTTATGGGCTGGGTCGAACTTGTCGGCCCAGGCATCGTAGAGGGGATAGAGCGAGGCTGGACGATCTCCGTACCAGGCGTAACCGTTTCGGCGCTCGCTGCCAATCTCCTCCAGATGTCGACGAGGTATGCCATCACGGTCACAGAAGAATGGTTCGCAGCGTTCCAGATCATAAAAGCGGGCCCAGATAGGAGCTGCTGTCGAGTCGGCCTCAAGATGACGATCAGGTGTCCGCACATAACGACAGCCGGTAATCTTGTACTTATCAAACCAGCGCATAGCGGCATGAACAGCTCGCTTGACGCGCTCATCAGGATCAGGCAGTTCCATCAACAGACGAGTGATGGCAACACTCTCCATGGAACAGTATGATGGCAGTTCGTAGGTTCGGGCTGGAGCAGGAAGGAGCGTCTCCCTGTCGTGCTGCTGACACCAAACGGTAGGTTCGTCATGAGTAACAATCTGAGTGGCAAGTATGCACTCTATGCCTTTGTCAAAGGCAGTCTTTATATCCTGGCGCATCCTCTTGTCTGTGAGGTTACCCTGATAGGGTTCTCTCTGGTCCACCATATCGCGCAACAGGGTCATGGTGTTCACCATCGCATCGTCGTTGTAAGTGATGTGTATCTGGTAGTCACGTTTCTTGGGCCAGAACTGTGGCCATCCGCCATTGGCATATTGACCGCTGAGCAGATAACTGATTCCCTTACGGAAGGCCTTACAATAACGCTGCTCTTTGGTCTGCTGATACAGTCGCGCCAGGAAGACCATCTGGATGTAAGTAGCGCCGTTGTCGATGGTCGAATCATCGAGTTTCTGCTTATCTTTCATCACCTGCGCCTTTTCTTCGTCGCTCAACGGACGAGCCATATCGATATTCTTAGGCCATCCGCCAGTCTCACGCTGATAGAGCAACATCTGATCACCAATCCGACTGGCCTCTTCTGTTTGGAAGAAGGCAGGAGATGTCTCTCTCATCAAATTCGCAGACGAAGGCTGTGTCTGGCCTATAGCTTCTGTCGATAGAGTCATCAGGAGACATGCGATCAACAATACTGATTTTTTCTTCATCGTTTCGTGTCGTTATATGTTTATGCCACAAAGTTATGAAGAAAAGATGGGAAAAACAAAGTAAAATCTGCTTTTGCCATAAAAATACTCGCAAAATGAATGAATTGTATGCCTATTTATGGAAATATTTGCTTAATTTTGCAGCCGAGAATAAATTACATTGAAAAAATAATGAAACAAACTACTTTCAAACTAATCTGCTTGATGATAGCATTATCGGCAACGATGTCAGCTCAGGCGCAAGACTGTTGCAAGGAGGGAAACCCTTACAAAAAGTACACTCAAAACCTGCCTTTCAAGATGCAGGAAGTAAAAGCACCCGTTATTCCTGAGCGTCAGGTGAATCTGAAGGACTTTGGGGCAGTAGGTAATGGCGTAACCCTGTGTACTGACGCCTTTACCAAAGCCATCCAAACTCTCAGCGATCAGGGTGGAGGTCATCTGATAGTGCCCAGTGGCGTATGGTTTACTGGACCTATTATTCTCAAGTCGAACATCGACCTGCACTTGGAGATGGGAGCTGTTATCCAATTCTCGCCTGACGAATCGCTTTATTCGATCATCAAGACCTCGTTCGAGGGACTGGATACGCGCAGATGTCAGTCGCCTCTCTCTGCCTATGGCGCTGAAAACATCTCCATTACAGGACAAGGTGTCATCGACGGCAATGGTCAGTTCTGGCGTCCCGTCAAGAAAGCAAAGGTGACGGAAGCACAGTGGAAAGAGGTGCTGTCTCGTCCTGGTGGTCTGGAGACGAAGCCTGGATATTGGGTGCCTGATCAGGGCTATGCGAAAGCACAGAAGAATGCCGATCTGAATGTTCCCAAAGCTGTGTCCGACGAAGAGTGGAATGCCATCAAACGATTCCTTCGCCCAGTGATGATCAGTCTGGTCGACTGTAAGAATGTGCTTCTGAAAGATGTCATCTTCCAGAACTCTCCTGCCTGGAATCTTCACCCGATGCTGTGCGAGAATATTATCATCGATGGTGTGTTGGCCCGTAATCCTGCCTATGCCCAGAATGGCGATGCACTCGATTTGGAGTCGTGCAAGAATGCGCTGATCGTCAACTCGAAATTCGATGCTGGCGATGACGGCATCTGTATCAAGAGCGGTAAGGATGCTGACGGGCGTCGTCGTGGTCGTCCTTGTGAGAATGTTGTAGTCGATGGTTGTACGGTATTCGCAGGACATGGTGGTTTCGTGGTAGGTTCAGAGATGAGTGGTGGAGTTCGTAACATCCTGGTGAACCATTGTCAGTTCCTCGGCACTGATGTGGGTCTGCGCTTCAAGTCTACTCGCGGACGTGGCGGAATCGTAGAGAACATCTTCATCAACGATATCTCGATGACGGATATCAAGACGGATGCCATCACTTTTAATATGTATTATGGTGGCAAGTCAGTGGCAGAGATGTTGGCTGATGGTGACAATCCAGATAACACCACCAAGATGCCTGTCACAGAGGAGACTCCCATTTTCCGTCATATCGACATCCGCAATATCGTATGCAGTGGTGCAGGCAGAGCTATGGAGTTCAACGGCCTGCCAGAAATGCCTATCGAAGACATCACGCTCAAGGATATTCACATCATAGCCAAGAAGGATGCCGAGTTTACCAACTATAAGGATGTGAAGCAGGAAAATGTGACCATTACGATTAGACCATAAAGAAAGACATATGAGAAAACCCATCATGATAATAGGGCTGCTCTTGGCTTTGTATACTGAGGCAGCACCAGTAGTCACAAAGCTGATGCCTGCAAACGGCGCTGTGGATGTGAACCCTGATACCCACCTGACCTTAACGCTGTCGGAAGAGGTCAGGATTGGGGATAAGGGTTTTGTTTCCGTCTATGACAAACAGACAGGAAAGCTCGTGGATCGACTGGATCTGAGCATCCCTGCTGGTCCTACAGAGCGACAGCCTGCCAATCCTTTGGCTCAATACACGCCTGTACCTTATTCTTATAAGTCAGAACACATTACCAATCGCAATACGAAGCCTGGAACTCCATCAGGTGTAAACGCATGGGACACAACCCGTTACCAGCTTGATATCATTGGCGGTTTCTCCGATGGATTCCATTTCTATCCTGTCATTGTACATGGGCAACAGGCCACCATCTATCTGCATCATAATATGTTGGACTATGGTCGTGAGTATTATGTCACCATCGACAAGGGTGTGCTGGAGGGTTTTGATGGCATCAAGGGAAAGAAGGGCTGGACGTTTAGAACCAAGACAGCGCCACCATCTCCTGAACAACGACGACTCGTCGTGGCTGCTGATGGTAGTGGCGACTTCTCTACTGTGCAGGGAGCGATGGATTTCATTCCTGATTTCTTGACATCTGAGAGCGAGCGTTATACCGTGTTCGTCAAAAATGGTGATTACGAGGAACTTGTATATTTCCGCAACAAGCGTCTTGTCACCATCGAAGGCGAATCACGCGATGGCGTGCTTGTACATTATCCTAACAACGAGGTGTTCAATCCCCATCCTGCAGACATCAAGACCAACGAGGTGAAGGGCACATTCCCTTCACGTCGTGCAGCCTTTGCCGCTGATAACAGCACTGACCTTATCTTCCGCAATATCACGTTGAAGACTGATTGCAAGGGGCAGGCAGAAGGCTTGTTGGTAAATGGCGAACGCAACTTTTTTGAGAATGTCCACATCATTGGCGACGGCGATGCACTGCAGGCCAATGGTAGCTGCTACTGGCTGAACTGTCGTATCGACGGTGGAGGTGATACCATTCTGGGGCGTGGTCCATCCTTCTTCAATCACTGTACCATCACCAGCTATGGGGCTTTTATGTGGATCCGCAATACGGCAGAAAATCATGGTAACGTGTTCATCGACTGTTGCTTCAAAGGGCTTTCCGACTTTGCAGAACTGGGACGACTGCCTGACAATAAGGGAAAAAACTATCCCCATGCCGAGTGTGTGCTCATCAACTGTGAGTTAGAAGGAATCCCAGCAGCAGGCTGGGGACAGGTAGACGAAGGAGCCACCACAGCTACCCTCTTGGAGTTCAACAGTCACGATCCTGAAGGTCGCCCCATCGACGTCTCTCTGCGCCATCCCCTGCTCCGTCAACTCGATCCCCTCCGCGATGCCGAGCTCATAGGCCGCTATTCAGACAGCCATTGGGTGTTGGGCTGGTAATCAATCATAGTGCACTCTACATCTTCTTTGTTTGTGGAGTATCCGATATAGAGATTTCCTTTGTGTACGAAGGATTTGGGATAGCTGTAGCCCAAGGTTTTGTATCTGCCTTCGTAGCGTCTGGGAGGTAGATTGTCAGACTTGCCGCTACGGAGCAGGATGGCTTTGTCGAATCTGATGCCGTCTTGGCTAAGGAGCAAAACCAAAGGCCAGCGCTGTTTGCCGTTTGCAGGGCAACAGACCATATAGGAGGTGCCATCAGGCAGGTTACCTGCACATTGTTTGGTGCGAGCATCAGGGATGTTGGTCGTTTGTGGTTTGCTCCATGTCTTGCCTTTGTCGTGGCTGACGGATACCAGTTTGCGGAAGGAGCTCTGACCCCTGTTCTGACTGCGATTATTATCCTGAGTACAACTCTGCTAATGGTCGTATCGGCTATCTCCGTGTATCTGAGGCTTCGGTAGACACCAAAGCCACTCAGTTCACCAATCTCTTCGGCTCACTGGCTCGTGCCAAGCGTGTTGCCGATATTCTCGCCAGCAAGAGCGAATACCAGACTGCCAAAGAAAGTGGAAGGACCAATGACTGGACACAGCTCTATGGTGAGGCCATGACCCTTTACTGCTGGTGTTATTTCGAACTGGTTCGTCATTTCGGTGATGTACCGTTTGGTATTGAGAACACCATTGTAGAAGGTGGTTATCCTGTTACTTCCCGCTTTGTGATTCTTGACAATATCATCGCTATTTTGAAAGATGTTGAACCGCTGATGTATGACCTCGGCGAAGGAAATATTTTTGCTGAGCGCATGTCGCGCACCTTTGCTAACATGCTGATTGGCGAGGCTGCCCTGAATGCTGCAGGCTATCAGACACTTCGTACAGATGTTAGTGGACTTTATGGTGATGTGCAGTTTAAGACTATGTATACTGGTGATGGATACATCTATGCACAGCGCAATGACTGCAACACCTATTATGCTACAGCACAAACCTATCTGCGTAAAGTGCTTAATGAGCGTAAGGGTTCTCTGCAGTTCCTCACTACAGATAATCGTGAATTCAGTGATAATCCCTTCCAGTTGGGCCTTCAGTATATCCACGACATGAAGGTTTCTCCCTCATCAATCTGGGAAGCAGGAAACCGTACCCCTAACCAGAGCGAGCGTCCTTACAGCCAGGGCCGTCCATCAAATGGTGGTGGCAGCAACGCTGCTCCGTGTAAAGTGTTCGGCGGTATCCGAATCATGCCAACCTTCTTCTATACAGGTTATGAGGATGGTGACAAGCGCGCTGATGCCAGCATGGTTGTTACAGGTAGTGACGGTAAGGGTACGGAAGCCTTGATCAATTTCAAGTCAGGTTCACGTCTCAGTGGTGGTATTGCCTGCAACAAGTGGGATGAGAACCGTGTCACCCCCGAGCCATACACAGTCAAACAGCGTAACACAGGTATGAACTATCAGATGCGTCGCATTGAGAACGTCATGATGATGTTGGCAGAGGCAGATGTAGCCCTTGGTGAGACCAGCGAGGCTTTGACCCTGATTAACCAACTTCGCAGTCGTGCCGGCGTGGCTAATATCAGTAGCGCTACAATGGAAGCCGTTGAGCAGGAAGTAAAGCGTGAGTTCGTAGGCGAGGGTGATATCCGATGGGCGCAAATCCGTATGGGTGTATTCACCGACCGTGCTAAGCAAGTACGAGCAGACATCAAGACGATGATTGCTGGACTGGAGAAAGATGGTTACTATACATTCCCCAATGGTCGCACCATATCCAATTATGTTTGGACTAAGCTGGTAGCAGCTCCCGCATGTGGTATGCTGACCATGGACCGTGTTGAGGGCGACCCCGCCCAGGTTCCTGGCTGGAGAGGTGTTTATGACTATAGCAAGACATCTGTAGCCTCTATCGTAGTAGGCACGGAGCACAATCTGGCTATCAAGGGCTTGTATGAATACATTGATCCAAATGGTGCAGAAGCAGCAGCTCTCGAAGCTGATGGCTATACAAAGCAGAATTGGGGTATTGACATTGTGGCAGGCAAAGACCAGCTTTGGGACTACAACATCCTCTCAGGTATTACTCTGACTGATGTCCCCCTCTATTTCCACCCGATTCCCGCAACCACCATCAGCCAGTCTGAGGGACAGGTGACCAATGGCTATGGCCTGCCCCAGCAGTAAGTACAATTATTGTTTTAGTTAGTATATGTAATAAGTTAGGTTTAGTACTATCATTATTAGTACATGTTAGTTTTAGTTAATCAGGACAGGGGAGTGCGTGAGCATTCCCCTGTTTATAACCAACCAATGTTATTTCCTGCCATAATGGTGTTTTGCAACAATAATACTCGATAATTGGGTAGATAATTATTCATGTTTATGGAAAAAATTGTGTAATTTTGCAGTCGAAAACAAACAAAACAGAAATCGAAATATGAAACAAACTACTTTGAAACTGACCTGGACTCTGCTTTTCCTAATCATAGGAGCAGCGGTTCAGGCCGAGAATTATCCCTATCGCTCGGACTATCTGTGGCTGACGGTGCCTGATCATGCAGACTGGCTCTACAAGGTAGGAGAGAAAGCGATGGTGGAAGTAACGTTCTGCCTATATGGCATGCCTCAGGATGTAGAGGTAACTTATGAGATAGGCCCTGACATGATGCCAGCTACATCCAGCGGCAAAGTGAAGCTGAAGAATGGCAGGGCTGTCATTGAAATGGGAACAATGAAGAAACCGGGCTTTCTGGATCTAAGATTAAATGTTGAGGGGAAATACGAACATCATGTGAAGGTGGGGTTCTCGCCTGAGCAGTTGAAACCCTATACGAAAAACCCGCAGGATTTCGATGCTTTCTGGAAAGCAAATCTCGAAGAGGCTCGTAAGACCCCGTTGCACGTGGATTGCAAGAAGGTGGAAGACTATTGCACGGATGAGACAGATATGTATCTGCTGAAGATCAAATACGATCGTCGTCACAGTATCTATGCTTATCTGTCAAAGCCTAGGAAAGAAGGCAAGTACCCTGTAGTGCTCTGTCCGCCAGGTGCAGGTATTAAAACCATCAAGGAGCCCATGCGTAACCTCTATTATGCGAAGAACGGTTTTATCCGGCTGGAAATGGAGATTCATGGTCTGAACCCAGAAATGGCCGATGAACAATTCAAAGAAATAACTACAGCATTTGATTATGAAAACGGTTATATGACCAGTGGTCTTGACGACCGTGATAACTTCTATATGAAACATGTGTATGTGGCCTGTGTACGTGCTATCGACTATCTCTGTTCGTTACCAGAATGGGATGGTAAAAATGTGTTCATGCAAGGTGGTAGTCAAGGTGGTGCTTTATCATTGGTTACAGCATGTCTCAGTCCACGTGTGACGGCCTGTGTTGCCAATCATCCAGCCATCAGCGATATGGCTGGCTATTTGGATAACCGTGCTGGTGGCTGGCCACATTTTAACCGATTAAGTAACATGTTTACACCAGAGAAAGTTGAAACGATGGCTTATTTTGATGTAGTAAACTTTGCCCGTCGTATTACCTGTCCTGTCTATTTGACGTGGGGATATAACGACAATGTATGCCCTCCAACGACAAGCTTTATCGTATGGAATCTTATCACTGCCCCCAAGGAGAGTCTGATTACCCCTGTGAATGAACATTGGACAACAAGCGAAACCAATTACGGACAAATGCTATGGCTCAAAAATCATATTCAATAATCGTTGCATTGCTGCTCATAAGCAGCTTTGCACTTGCTCAGAAGCGCGAAAAGTATGAATTCAAGCGCAATCTGCCGGTGTATGCTGATTCGCTGATAGCAGACTTTGATTTCCCCTTGGCATGGGGCAATAGCGATATCAAGGACTTCGGCGAGTGGAAGAAGAGTGCTCGACAAAAGGTGTTCGACTGTATGCTGATGCCACCTCCTGCACCCTCAAACGGCTATGAGACGAAGGTGCTTTTTGAGGAGCAGCGTGAGGGTTATAAGGCAAGGAAGATAGAGATTCGACTCTCGCGCTACTATACGGTCCCTGCCTATGTGCTGATTCCTGATGGTAAGGGTCCATTCCCAGCCGTGAATTGTCTGCACGATCATGGCGCCCACCTCTTTATTGGTAAGGAGAAGATGATTCGTCCGCTGGCTTGTGAAGACTCCACCGTTATCAAGGATGCCCAAGAATGGCTGAAAGGCTACGAGGGTCAGTTCTTTGGCGACTATCTGGCAAAGAATGGCTATGTGGTGTTCTCGGCTGATGCCCCTATGTGGGGAGAGCGAGGTCAGATGGAAGGTCCTAAGCGCGATACTTATGATATGATAGCAGGTAATATGATGATGTATGGTATCGACCTCTCTGCCTGGATGACCTATGATGACATCGCAGGTACAGAGTATCTGGCACAGATGCCCGAGGTGGATGCCTCAAGGATTGGTTGTACAGGATGGTCGATGGGTGCCTATCGTGCTTGGATGCTCTCAGCACTCTCTGATCGCATCAAGGTTGGGGCAGCCGTTTGTTGGATGGTGACATCGGATGAGCAATTATCGTTTAAGTATGATCGTACTGAGAATGGTGGTTTTGCCAATTGCTATCCTGGCCTGCGTCGTTGGTTAGACTATCCCCATGTGGCCAGTATCGCTTGTCCGAAACCGATGCTCTTTATTAATGGTTCTCAGGATAAACTATTCCCAGTGGCTGGCGTTGAAAAGGCTTTCGCCACGATGCACACAACATGGGAAAGTCAGGGAGCTGGCGACAAGATTGAGACAGAGCTTTGGGATATGCCTCATAGTTGTTGGAAGAATTCCCAGCAGCGTGTGCTCGATTTCTTTATGAAGCATTTATAAAAATAATAAGGATATGAAAAGATTGATTCTCCTAATTGCTGCGTGCTTGCCTTTGATGGCTTTTGGGCAGTATAGGTCTCAGGTGTGGTGTCCGGATCATGGCGATGGGACGTATACGAACCCTGTGATCAATGCGGATTATAGTGATCCTGATGTGTGTGTTGGGGCGAGTGGCGAGGATTATTATATGACGGCTTCGTCGTTCCAGTGTGTACCTGGATTGCCAATCCTCCACTCGAAGGATCTGGTGAACTGGGAAATCGTTGGCTACGCCCTGGGGAATCTGTATGAGGGCGACGAAGCGTTGTTGAAGCATTTCAGTACACCTCAGCATGGGGCTGGTGTGTGGGCACCAAGTATCCGCTACCACGATGGGTGGTACTACATCTACTGGGGAGATCCTGACTTTGGTGTGTATATGGTGAAGGCGCAGGATCCAGCTGGTAAATGGGAGGCTCCCGTCTGTGTGATCAAGGGTCAGGGATATATCGATACCTGTCCGCTTTGGGATGAGGATGGACGATGCTACTTGGTGAATGGTTGGGCGAATAGTCGTTCGAAGTTTGCCTCTGTGCTCACCGTTCGCGAGCTATCGGCAGATGGAACGAAGGCCATTGGAGAGCCCGTCATCGTGTTTGATGGCAATGGTACGGAGAATCGCACCTGCGAGGGACCGAAGTTCTATCAGCGCGATGGTTGGTACTGGATTATGTGTCCTGCTGGTGGTGTGCCTACGGGATTCCAGTTAGCAATGCGTTCGAAGTCGCCCTACGGTCCTTATGAGCATAAGATTGTGCTGGCGCAGGGCAAGACTGACATCAACGGCCCCCATCAGGGTGGTTGGGTGCATACGAAATACGGTGAGGACTGGTTCTTGCACTTCCAAGATAAGGAGGCCTATGGTCGCGTGGTGCATCTGAACCCTGTGGATTGGAGCACGGGGTGGCCTATCATGGGTAAGAATGGCGAGCCGGTGAGCACTCTTCGGAAGCCGAAAAGTGCGTCGAACGTCATCGTGAACCCTGTGGAGAGCGATGAATTTAATGCGCCTACCTTGGGTAAGCAATGGCAATGGCAAGCCAACTACGATGAGAAATTTGGTACGGCTACGGCCTTTGGCACCTATCGCCTCTATACCTACAAACTTTCTGAGGGTTGGAAAAACCTCTGGGAGGTGCCCAACATGCTATTGCAGAAGACACCTGCTGATGAGTTTACGGTGACCACGAAGATTCGCTTTACCTCGAAGGCTGATGGTCAGATGGGTGGCCTCATCATGGTGGGACTCGACTATTCCGCCTTGGTAGTGAAGCGCGTGGGTAAGGCCTTCCAGTTGCTCCAGCTCACCTGTAAGGATGCTGACAAGGGCAACGGCCAGACGGAAAAACTGATAGAGACGTTGAAACCCACAGCCGAGGATAAGATAGACTATAAACCTGGTGTCCACGAGAATATCTACCTGCGCCTATCCGTCAGCAACGATGCTGCCGGAGCGCCACATGGAGGCAACCCCATCGTGCATTTCGCCTGGAGTCTCGACGGAAAGAAGTTCCAGTCATGTGGTGATGACTTCACCATGCGTCAGGGCAAGTGGATAGGTGCCAAGTTCGGCTTCGTGAGCGTAGAGACTGATCCCAAATGCGATCGCGGTTGGTTGGATGCAGACTGGATTAGAATCACAAAATAATGATGAAGAGAACGATATTATTAACAGCCGTGATGGTGATGAGCCTGATGGCTTTTGGTCAGACACGAGAGATTAAGTGGGATGCCCACAGTCTGATCATGGATGGAAAGCGCGTGGTACCGGCCATGGGCGAGGTGCATTATTCGCGTATTCCTGCTGATGAGTGGGAGGCTGAGGTCAGGAAGATGAAGGAGGGCGGTGTGACGATTATAGCCACCTACGTATTCTGG
>JAEEGJ010011859.1_pt1 | contig 21881 bp, 15 predicted proteins | sample 8958761 | NCBI WGS metagenome assembly JAEEGJ01 (sample SAMN16246546, study PRJNA631951) | gut metagenome | biome: gut microbiome; feature: rumen; material: RS-attached | host: Bos | place: Iran: Karaj | collected 2018-10 | reverse complement strand
AAAAGTCACGTTGACCGGACCACCGTTCTGGGCATCCATCGGTGCCAGATAGCTGCTGCCAATGAAATATTTGGCATATTCACTGTTATAGTCTCCACGCGGCCATGTTCCGTCGTTGGGACGACCCTCGTTGAAGGGCTCGCCATAGACGGCAGCAACTGCCTTGCGGGCGCGCCATGCCTCGACCTGGCCTACAGTAGCTGCCAACACGTTGGGGATTGCATGGAGCTCTTCATCGGTGACACCCATGTTGCGGGCACCCTTGACATGGGCCAGCAGTTGAGGCTCACAGCCCTCAAGGGTAGCAATGGCACTTACTGTCACGATCTCACGCTCGGGTTCGCTGAGCGTGTTACGGGCAAATATATCACCGAAGAGGTGTGCCTTGAGATAATAGTCGGTCTGGGGCGCGAAGCTGTAGTTGAACGGCTGTCCCGACAAACGGGTCTGCACCTCGGTGCCTTGCTTGAGGGCATCATAGTCCTCGGGCAGCGGAGCGGCATCGGGCCCGATTTCTGTCGGTTTTCCGGCCTGCTCACGTTCAGCTACCACCTGCTGGAGCACGCCCAGGGCGTTGAGCGAACGAGGAAAACCCGTGTAAGCATACAATTGTGAGAGTGCCTCCTTGGCCTGATTGACGGTGAGTCCGTCGTCAAGAGCAGTATTCAGGGCGGGAGCGAGTGCTTTGAGGTCACCTTTGGCCTCCAGTGCGGCAATAGTTGCCAGATGTTGTTTCGTGATGTTCATGGGAACTTGCGCTTGGAAATGAAACGAAGTCAACAAAATCAAAAGAACGGTGATTGAAATATTCTTCAACATAAACATCAGCATTACAAGCAGTTGCGGAAAATCACCTCAATATCCTCTTGCTTCAAGGGGACAAAACCAGGCAACGTGCCACCCATGCACGCCTTGCGTGCCATGGTGGGAATGTGCTCGTCACCAATGCCCAACTCAGTGAAGCTGCTCTTCAGACCCAACGTGCCAAAGAGGAATTCCTTGGTCTTCTCGATAGCCTGGCGGGCGATGTCCATCGCAGGCTGATCGGGATTGATACCGAAGACGTTCACACCGAACTGTACATACTTGCTTACGGTCTCCTCGCTCAGGCAGTATTCCATCCAGCGAGGGGTGATGATGGCAAGACCCAATCCATGAGTGATGTCATAGTAGGCCGACACCTCATGCTCCATCGGGTGGCAGCTCCATGCCTGGCGCTTGCCGCCGTTCACAAAGCCGTTGATGGCCCATGACGAAGTCCACATCAGGTTGGCGCGTGCCTCATAGTTCTCAGGTTCCTGCATGGCGATGGGGGCATACTTGATGATGGTCTTCATCATGCCCTCCATGAAGCAGTCGAGCATATACAGGTCCTGATTCATATTGAAATAGACCTCAAAGATGTGTGAAAGCATGTCGGCTGCACCACAGGCAGTCTGATAAGGACTCACCGTATAGGTCACAGTCGGGTCAAGGAAAGAGACCTTGGGCAACAAGGTGGGACTCTCGACACGACCGATCTTGTCATTGGTCTCGGGATTGCTGATGACGCCACCGGCATCCATCTCGCTACCCGTTGCCGAGAGTGTCAGCACACTGATGATGGGCAGAGCCTCGGTGATGGGTGCCCACTTCTCGGTGAAAAAGTCCCACGGGTCATGATCAACCTTAGCACCGGCCGCCATGAACTTGGTGGCGTCGATGGTGGATCCGCCGCCCACGGCGAGCAGCACGTCGATGTTGTGCTCCTTGCACATCTGGGCACCGCGGCGCACGCTGTCGATGCGGGGATTGGGTTCGATGCCCGACAGTTCGAACAGTTCCATGCCGGCTTTCTTGACCTCGGCCACCACGGCATCGTACAGACCCGTACGCTTGATCGAGCCGCCACCATAGGTGAGCAGGACACGTTTACCAAACTTTGCCAACTCCTCGCTGAGGTGCTGCAACTGATTCTCTCCAAAATAAACCTTGACAGGTATGTTATAAACGAAATTGTTCATCTATTTATCTAAGTTAGAGGTTAATAATGACGTAATTCTTGGTGCCGAGGCCAATGTGCTCGGCCCAGTCGATGGTGTGGGTGCCGTGACGGCTGTTGATGCGCTCGATAAGGGGCGCGTTGTCATCGCCAGCGGCGGCCTTGTGGTTCATCACCATCTGCACGCAAGCCCAATCCAGAGCCACGGGGTCCAGGCTGGCCATGATGCCCATGTCCTTGAGTTTGGGTTCCTCGGGGGTGCCGTCGCAGTCACAATCGACCGACATGTTGTTCATCACATTTATATATATAATTCGTCCGCCCATGTAGTTATGTACTGCCTGGGCCGCAGCAGCCATCGACTCGAGGAAATCGTCCTGTTCGGCAATCTGTTGCCACAGCTGGCCTGCATCACTGGTCTTGCCTGCGGTATGGATATAAGCCTTGCCGGATGTGCTGGCAACGCCAATCGACGCATTTTTCAACACGCCGCCATAGCCACCCATGGCATGGCCCTTGAAATGAGCCAGGTTGATCATCCAGTCATAATTGGCCAAGTGGTCGCCCACGATGTCATACTTGATATGGGTACGGTCTTTTACGGGAATGCGCATCTGGCCGTATTCGTCCATGATGTCCACGGCAAAGATGGAATCAAAGCCGTGCTCATGAATGGTCTGCCAATGCTTAGAAACATCTTGACGGGAACCGCCATAAGCTGTGCAGCACTCAACGATTGTGCCATTCACCTCTTCCACCAGGTTGCGGATCAATGTGGGTTTGAGGTAATGGTTGTTACCACCTTCACCAGTGCTGATTTTCACCGCCACGCGGCCTGTTGTCTCAACTCCCAAGGCTTTGTAGATTTTCACTAGCGCTTCGGGGGTGATTTCTGACGTGTAATATACCTTACTTTGAGCGCTGGCCATGAGTGCCAACAGTGACACAAACATGGCAATTAACGACAGTTTTCTATTCATAGACAAAAAGGAATTAAAGTGAATCAATCCATGATTTCATTTCGGCCTCGCCCATGTAGTTGAGGTTCTTGGGGTCCACCCAATTGGCACCGGGAGCCGAGGGCTTGAGATACTTCATCGTCTCGCCGGCACCACTGCCACCCGAAGTGAAGAAAGGCACGATTGTCTTGCCCGTCAAGTCATACTGCTCCAGGAAGGTGTTGATGATTGTCGGGGCGATGTACCACCAGATGGGATAGCCCACAAACACTGTGTCGTACTGCTCCATGTTCTCCACCTTATTGGCAATAGCGGGGCGACTGCTCTTGTCGGCCATTTCGACGCTGCTGCGGCTGGATTTGTCACGCCAATTCAAGTCAGCGGGTGTGTAGGGGACTTCGGGAACGATTTCATGCAGGTCGGCATTAGCCACCTTAGCCAGTTTGGTAGCTGCCTCCATAGTCGTGCCTGTTGCACTGAAGTAGGCCACCAGGGTCTTCTTGCTGTTATTACTCATATCGTTGTTCTTGATGTTTTGCGCGCTAGCGGTCAGCCCGGCAAAGAGTGCCAAGCAACCGATAGCGATAGTTGTTAATAAAAAATGCTTCATGTTCATTTTGACAAGAGTTTATCAATAAGGTCCGTTACGTCTGCGATATTTACTGCCTCATCTCCATTGATGTCGGCAACGTGCTCTTCAATGTGGTCACCACTGCCAAGCAGATAATCGATAAGCGCCGTCACGTCAGCGATGTTGAGATTACCGTCACCGTTGACGTCACCTTCAACCGCCTCCGCAAGTTCAAATGTAACCGTCACGCTCCCACTGCCCAACGCTTCGGCCAAACCGGTGGGATCATTGATGGCGCCTATGCGGGTATAAGAGTAGGTCGTCTCAAAAGTTTGATAGAACAAAACTAGGCAACTCCTGCCATAGAGCATGATGTCGCCGGCGTGAATCATATCAGGAACGCTTTCATCAACAGTAAAAGACTGACTCAAGTAATAGTACTTCTCGTTACCGTTTAATTCGGACATATTGATTGTGAGCGGCAACAGTTCCCTGAAATCCTCGGCCGTGTTATTATCGGCAAGGGTGGCAGGAAAGACCTTGTCACCCACGATGACACGCATTGTGTTGGTCTTGGGAAGCTCAAAATCAAGTGTGTTGAGCCATTCGGCAGCCAACTGCTGCATTTGGGTGCGTTGACTGTAGTTGATGTAGAGCGGATTGCCAACAAAGACACTGTTAGGCAGGTAGTTGTGGGCATCATTAACCACACCATTGATGCCGCTGCTATAGCTCGTCACGGCCAAAGCGACCTGCTTGCTATCAAGTTTGTCAACATGGTTGTGCAGGAAGGTGAGCATCGGGTTGGCCATCTTGCCGTTCCACAGCGGGGTGCAGATGATAATGGCATCCCACTCGTCAAAGCTCTCGACACTCGTTTTGATCTCAGGCCAGTTGCCTGCATTGATCTGGCTGCGCTCGTTGTTGGCGTAGTTATAGGTCGTCTGGCTCTCGGGGCGAGGATAGTTGCCATGGTCCTCCACCTGGAGCAACGTGCCACCGCACTCGTTGGCAATGTGCTGAGCCAACGTCTCGGTCACCCCGCTATAGGTGTAATAAACAACCAGCGTGCGAACTTGGCTGACAGGCTCCGCCTCGGCCACAGCGAACATCGTCATCACACAAGCAAAAAGCAATAATAGTTTTCTCATTTCAGTCATACTCGGCATTAATCTCAATAATTATTCACGATGCAAAATTATAGCAATTTCCGATAATAACCCATACCAATATTACCCATATTTTTACCATAATTACTCATTCAACGTTCATCTACCCAGGGAACCGGGACTCAACAATCAACCAAAGACTCTCCAAAGATCAAATTTACATCATTGCCTCTGTCGTGCATATAACAAATTTCTTGTCACAGGATTTTTTGTAAGCAAAATTAACTTTTCGGCTGATTTTTTTTGGCATTTAATTAAACTTCTACTAATTTTGGCAGCAAATAATCAAACGTCAACATAACAATTAATATCAAAAATTATGAGTTTTAAGAATCTATTGAGTGCGTGCTTGCTCGCCTCATTGACGTCTATTAGTCTAAGCGTCAATGCAGCCAACATCAACGTCAACGTTGCCCGTCAAACAGCAAGCGATTTTCTGAAAGTTCACGCTGTCACTACTCCCGGGTCGTTTAAGGCTCCTTCGATGAATGACTTGAAGCTTGCCTTTACTGAGCCTTCATCGGTTGACCACAATACCAATGCTTACTATGCCTTCAACATTAATGGTGGCGGTTTTATCATCGTCGCCGGTGAGGACCGCGCCAACCAGGTGCTGGGCTACAGCGACAATGGTCATCTGGATTTCAACAACCTGCCTGAGAACTTCAAGGCACTGCTGAACAGCTACCAGGAGGAGATTGAATATCTGCAGTCGCACCCTGAGCTGAACGTGGCTCCTGCCGTCCGGACCGCTCGCGGTACCGGTATCGAGCCCCTGATTAAGACCAACTGGGGCCAGGAGATGCCTTACTACTTGCAATGCCCCATCTACCAAGGCGAGTATTGTGTCGTGGGCTGTGTTGCCACAGCAATGGCTCAGGTGATGTATTACTGGCGTTATCCGACCAGCTGCAACGGCATCAGCTCCTATTATTGCTATGACATTGGTCAGACGGTTCCCTCCCTGCCATCAACTACGTTTGATTACAGTTTGATGCTTCCGTCCTACTGCCACTGGGATTGGGACCTGAGCGAACTCATTCAGGACACCTATACCGATGAGCAGGCCCAGGAGGTAGCTAAACTTTCGCGCTACTGCGGCCAGGCAGTGGATATGGGTTACAGCCCTGAAGGCAGCGGTGCCTATACCTTCAGCCAATTGGCAGCCATGAAAGACTTTGGCTACAGTTCTTCGGCCCATTCTGAGGAACGCAACGGCTGGTGGTCCAGCAACTACACTACCGCCGAATGGGAAGCCCTGCTTAAACAGGAACTAGACCTGCGTCGCCCAATCCTGTACTCTGCCAACGACCCTGCAGCTGGCGGCCATGCCTTCATCTGCGACGGCTATAATGCTGAAGGCCTGTTTCACTTCAACTTCGGCTGGTACGGCACTTGCGACGGCTGGTATGCTTCCACCGCACTGAACATGACTCACCGTGATGGTGATGTGCTTCACTTCAATTCTGGCCATGAGGTCTTGGTGGGCATGGTTCCTCCCGTCTATTGCATAATCTCGGCCGACCGCCTGAACACCACCGACGAGCTTCTGGCCCTGGGTGATGTGATGACCGTCCAGGCCAGCAACGTCGACATCTTTACCAGCTATCCTAATCTCAACCTTCTTTTCTCGATCAACAACGAAGCTGGCAGATTCCTGTCCACCAGTCAGGTAGTGAACGTAGCTACAGACAGCTTTGAGCAGGGCAGCACCGTGTCAAGTGCCATTACCCTTCCCACTACTCTGGAGAACGGATTCTACTCACTGCAATTCCGCTATTCCTATGGCTCCAACTCCCGAGTGAGCACACCGATTGACTGCGAGAGCGGTCAGCTCCAAGTTGTTGGACACCTTGCCCGTTACAACTCACAATTCACCATCGATGACGTGACCACAGCTATCGACTGGCTATTAACCGGAGAAAAACCTGGTGTGACCATCGAGGACGTAACCGAGCTGATTGACGTCCTGTTGTCCTGATACCATTTCATGAAATGCTTTATATAATTAACATAATCAACCTTATCAAACACATCACGTTATGACGTTTAAACAAATCATGGGTTCACTGACGTTTGCGGCGCTGGCAATGACAGCGCTTAACGTCAATGCTGGCAACATCAATGCCAATGCTGCACGCACGGTAGCCAGCAATTTTATTCACCAACAGGCAGCTAAGGGTTCTTTCAGATCCCATGTTGCCCTGAACGACATCAAACTCGTTCATGCTGAGGCATCGAGTGCCGTAAAAGATGCCAACGATTACTATGCCTTCAACCTCACAGGAGGCGGCTTCATCATCATTGCCGGTGAGGACCGCGCCGCCCAGGTGCTGGGTTACAGTGACCGAGGCCAGTTTGATTTCAATCACATGCCTTACGGCCTTCAAGGTCTGTTGAACAGTTTCAAGAAAGAAATCGAGTTCCTGCAGACCTACAAGGGAGACGACTTGGTTCCCGCACCTCAGTCGTTCAACGCCAGCAACGGTGTCGAACCCCTGATCAAGACAAATTGGGGCCAAGAAGACCCTTATGACTGGCAGTGTCCCGTTTATCAGGGCCTGTACTCTGCAGTTGGTTGCGTGGCTACTGCGATGGCCCAGGTAATGAAGTACTGGCAATACCCTGAGGGCAGTGGCAGCCTTGACGGCTACTATTGCTCTAAAATCAGACAGAATGTGCCAGCGTTACCTGCCACCACATTTGACTACAGCCTGATGCTCAACTCATACTGCCATTGGGACTATGATCTGCAGGAGCTCATCCAGGACACCTATACTGATGCCCAAGGCAATGAAGTCGCCAAAATCAGCCGCTATTGTGGTCAAGCCGTAGAAATGCAGTATCATCCTGACGGCAGCGGCGCTTATACCCAAGACCAACGGAATGCCATGGTATCCTTTGGCTATCGTTCCAGCGCAAAATATGTGCAAAAGGGAGGCGGCGGTGGCTGGTGGAGCCAAGGAAACTACACTACCGCGCAGTGGGAAGCCCTGATGAAGACCGAGCTGGATGCTGGACGTCCCATCCTCTATGCCGCAAGTGACACGGGTGGCGGCGCCGGACACGCCTTCATCTGCGACGGATACAACAGCGATGGAAAATTCCACTACAACTTCGGTTGGTATGGCACGTGTGACGGCTGGTATGTATCTACAGCGCTTAACATGACCCACCGTAGTGGTGATGAGTGCCATTTCAACTCTGGCCATGAAATGGTCACCGGCGTTCAGCCGCCCGAGGGCTGGCAGCCCCCTGTTACCCTCCAGCTGGGTGACGTTAATGGTGACAGCGAGGTCAACATTGCCGATGTCACAGCATTGATCGACTACCTGTTGGGTAACAATGCCTCAACGAACATTCATCTTGAGGTGGCCGATATCAACGGTGACAACGACATCAACATCGCTGATGTAACCAAACTGATCGACCAACTGCTGAATTAAAGCAATTCAGCAGTATTATAGACCTAACCCCAAGTCCGTTAGAGTTGGCAAATGTCAATTCTAACGGATTTTTATTGCGCACGGTGTATGGTTTATGGTAGCGGGCTTGAGAAAAAGATAGTATCAATATGCTATTTTCATCATAATTAGTGCTCAATTCCAAATTAAATGCCTATCTTTGCCACAGATTCATCTCGATTAATACTTTTAATTAACAACCTAAACAATTACTGATTATGAAGATTCTACGTATCATGAGTTCGATGGCTATTGCCACCGTGGCTGCTTTGACATTTAGTGCCCAAGCAGCAAGTGTAGATGTTACGACCGCACGCATGGAAGCCAATAATTTCGTGAAGAGCAAAATGGCCAGCAAGGGCATGTTCAATGCTCCTGCAACTGCCGACCTGAAGCTGGCTCATGCCGAGGCATCCAGCGTCGAGGGCAACGCCTACTATGTATTCAATATCCAGGGTGGCGGTTGGGTCATCATCGCTGGTGACGACCGCGCTAAGCAAGTACTGGCTTATGGCGACAAGGGCAATCTCGACATGAACAACCTGCCCGACAACATGAAGGGTTACCTAAATATGCTCAAGGGTCAGATTGAAACCGCTCAGGCCTACAAGGGCGAAACCGTTCCAGTGAAGGCATCCAAGCGCTCGGCCGCTGTTGAGCCGTTGCTGAAGACCGACTGGGGACAAGGCGAACCCATGAACCGTCTGTGTCCGTTGAACGGTGCCGGTGATCGCACCTCGGTGGGTTGTGGACCGCTCGCCATGGCACAGATCATGTACTACTGGAAATATCCTAACGAGGTAGCAGCAGTCCCCGGCTACTCTATTTCCTGGAGCCAATACATGTCTGAATTGCCAGCTACCACATTTGACTACAGCCTGATGCTTGACAACTACTATACCCACAACCCCGAAACTGGTAATCCCACGGGTTATGTAGCCTTTACTGAAGAACAGGCCAATGAGGTAGCCAAGTTGTGCCGCTATTGCGGACAAGCCTGCAAAGCACGCTATGGCAATGCCAATGAAACATCAACTGGCTCTTATACTTACGATCAGCGCGATGCATTTTTACGTTTTGGTTTCAACGAGAATATGCAACTGATCGGTAAGGATCCCTCATACTACTGCTCGAACAGTAACAAGTATTCCATTGAGGAATGGTGCGATCTTATTAATATCGAGTTACAAGCCGGTCGTCCCATCCCCTATCACGACCTCTATGAAGGTCATGCTTGGGTTCTTGACGGTGTTGATGCTGATGGCAAATTCCACATGAATTGGGGATTTAACGGTAGGTTCAACGGCTGGTTTGAAATTGACGCTCTTGTTTTCCATCCTTATGGTGATGATGAGGTGTGGGACTTCAGCCAGGGCAGCAACGGCGGAAACGAGATGATTATCGGCATGTATCCCTATGAGGGCTATGTAATTCCCGGTGACGAGCCCACTAGCATCCGTGGTGACGTCAACAAAGATAAGGCAGTGAACATTGCTGACGTTACCGCCCTGATTGACTACCTGCTCTCGCAAGATGCTACCGGTATCGACCTTGATGCAGCCAACTGCAATCAGGATGAAGAGGTGAACATCGCTGATGTGACTAAATTGATCGATTACCTGCTGAGCCAAAGCTGGTAATCCCATCAAATCCAATCGATAAACTGTGGGCAGGGGCCGTTAGGTTACCTGCCCACTTTTTGTCATGCCACGTAGCCCTCAAGACATATATGGGATGAAAAAAAAGGCAAAAAGGCGTTTTTTCACAAATAATGACTATCTTTGCAGTTTAGACAAACCGTAAATAAGTTATGAATACAGGGAATATGATCCGCTTTATCTGCATCCTGCTCTTGTGGGTAGGATTGTGCTGGTTATTGATCACCAGGGCGGCGAGAATCGACTTCATGGTTATTTTTACCATCGTGGCGTCGGGCATCATTGTGTTTGTCCCCCTGTACAAAAAGTATGTGAGAAAAAAATGACTAAGCCATGACAACAAAGCCCTATATACAAGAACACTGCCCTCTACTGGCGCAAATCGACACTCCTGCCGACCTGCGCCGGCTGAGCGTGGACCAACTGCCGCAGGTGTGCGCCGAACTGCGGCAATATATGATACACGAGTTGTCGAGCAACCCGGGGCACTTCGCATCGAGCATGGGAGCCGTCGAGATTGTGGTGGCACTGCACTATGTGTTCAACACACCTGACGACCGCCTGGTGTGGGATGTGGGCCATCAGGCCTATGCCCACAAGATTTTGACGGGCCGCCGCGACCAGTTTGACGACAACCGCAAATTGGACGGCCTGAGCGGCTTCCCCAACCCTGCCGAGAGCGAGTATGACACGTTTACCGCCGGTCACGCGTCCAACAGTATCTCGGCCGCCCTCGGCATGGCTATCGCAGCCGAGCTGCAAGACAATCACGACCGCAAGGTGGTTGCCATCATCGGTGATGCGAGCATCAGCGGCGGTTTGGCCTTTGAGGGCATCAACAATGCCACGACCAACCCCAACAACCTGATTATCGTTCTCAACGACAACGATATGGCGATTGACGCCAATGTGGGTGCCTTGAGTTCCTACATGAGCGACCTGCACACGTCACACCGCTACAACAAACTGCGTTACAAGACCTACCAGTTCCTGCGTCGCCACAATGTCATCAACGACAACCGCAAGGGATTGATCATGCGCTTCTCCAATGCGATGAAGTCGCTGCTTTCGGGCCAACAGAACATCTTTGAGGGCTTGAACATCCGCTATTTCGGTTTGTATGACGGTCACGATGTGAAGCGCCTGGTGAAGGTATTCCGCGAGATCAAGGACATGACCGGACCCAAACTTGTGCATGTTCGCACGGTCAAGGGTAAAGGCTTTGCCGCTGCCGAGGCCGATCCTGCCACATGGCACGCTCCAGGCAAGTTTGACGAGGAAACCGGTGAACGCGCCAAGGGCGGCAAGGGCGGCCCCATCAAGTACCAGGACGTCTTCGGCAAGACCCTTGTGGAACTGGCCGAGAAGAACGATAAGATTGTGGGCATCACCGCCGCCATGCCTAGTGGCACATCGATGTCGATGATGCTCGAAGCGATGCCCCGACGTGCCTTTGACGTGGGCATCAGCGAGGGGCATGCGGTGACCTTTGCCGGAGGTCTTGCCAAGGACGGCATGCACCCCTATTGCGCCATCTACAGCACGTTCCTGCAACGCGGCTACGACTCTATCATCCATGACGTAGCCATCCAGGGACTGCCGGTGACCTTCTGCATCGACCGCGGCGGCATCGTCGGTGAGGACGGCGTGACACACCATGGCCTGTTTGACCTGGCCTACCTGCGCTGCATTCCCGGCATGACCGTGGCATCGCCCATCAATGAGCACGACCTGCGCAACCTCATGTTCACCGCCCAGCAAGACGGCATGGGGCCGTTTGCTATCCGCTATCCGCGAGGCAAAGGCGTCATCGCCGATTGGCACAACGAGATGGAGACCCTGCCCGTGGGCAAGGGTCGACTGATGAGCGAGGGCGAGGGCGTGGCTGTGCTGAGCATCGGTCACATCGGCAACGAGGTGATTGAGGTCGTCAAACGCCTCGCTGAGCGCGGCATCAAGGTGGGACACTATGACATGATCTACCTGAAACCCCTCGACGAGGACATCCTTGAGGAAGCCACCAAGCGTTACCACAGCCTCATCACCATTGAGGACGGCACCGTAGTGGGCGGACTGGGATCGGCCGTTGCCGAGTGGCTCACCCGTCACCACTGCAACACCCGCTTGAAGATGCTGGGTGTGCAGGACGAATTCGTTCACCAGGGCACTGTCGCCGAGCTGTACGAGCGCTGCGGCATGGACGCCCGGTCGCTGGAGAACGCCATCCTTGAGATGAAAGAAACCAATTGATTATCAACTAACAAGATAACAGCACAATGAGAATCGTAATTGCCGGAGCAGGAGAAGTCGGGACCCATTTGGCCAAGATGCTCAGTAACGAGGAACAGGACATCATCGTCATGGACCCCGAAAACAAGAAGCTGGAGCCATTGGAGAATTACAACCTGCTGACTTATCAGGGTAGCGCTATCTCGTTCAGTGACTTGAATGCCATCAAGACGGGTTATTGTGACCTGTTTATCGCTGTGACCAAGAGTGAGGCACGCAATATTCTGTCATGCTCCATGGCAAAACGGTTGGGTGCTAAAAAAACGGTTGCCCGCATCGACAACGATGAGTTCTTCAATGCCAACTGGCGCGAGCACTTCACCACCCTGGGCATCGACCACCTCATTTATCCTGAAATGCTGGCGGCCAAGGAAATCGCCAGTGCCCTCAAGCGCACGTGGGCCAGGAACTGGTTTGAACTGTTTGACGGCGAGCTTATTGTCGTGGGTGTAAAAATCCGCTCCAACGCCCGCATCGTCAACCACATGCTCAAGGATGTGTCCAACATCAGCCATTTCCTGCACGTGTCGGCCATCAAGCGCAACCGCGAGATCATCATCCCTCGCGGCGACGACCGCGTGCTGGAGAATGACATCGTCTATATTGCCACGACCCGCGACCACATCGATGAAGTGCGCGAGGTGTGCGGCAAGACGCAGTCACCAGTGGACAATGTGCTCGTCGTGGGAGGCAACGACATTGCCGAGCAGCTCGTCAAAAAGCTGGGCAAGACGGTGGAGATAAAAATCATCGAGAGCGACCTGCAACGGTGTGATTATCTGGCACAACGCTACCCCAACTGCAAAATCGTGCAGGGCGACTTCCGCGACACCGAGCTGAGCGAGGAAGAGAGCGTGAGCTACTATGATGCCTTCATCGCCTTGGGCGACAATAGTGCCGTGAACATGATGGAGTGCATGATTGCCAAGACCAACGGCGTGCCCAAGACCATTGCCCAAGTCGAGGACATCCAGTTCATCTACGAAGCCGAGGCGCTCAACATCGGCACCATCGTCAACAAGAAACTGCTGGCATCGAGCCGCATCTACCAAATCCTGATCGACGCCGATGAGGACAACGCCCGCTGCCTGGCCCTGGCCGATGCCGAGGTTGCCGAAGTCATCGTCGAAGAAGGCGACCGCGTAACCCGTTCCGACGTCAAGGACCTGAAACTGAGTCGCGATTTCACCATTGCCGGCCTCGTGCGCGATGGCAAGGGACAACTAGTGAACGGCAATACACGCATCCAGGCGGGTGACCATGTTGTGGTCTTCTGCCTGCAAGGTGCAATGCACAAACTCGACAAATATTTCTCGTGATGGCCAAGCGCGCAAACCAAAATATCAATTTCCCCATTGTGTTGCGCATGCAGGGCTGGCTGCTGCTCATCGAGGCAGCCTTCATGCTCCTGCCACTGCTCGTCTCGTGGTACTTCGATGAGATGGGTTCGCTACAGGCCTTCATCTACAGTACCGCCATCACGGCTGCAGCAGGCGCCGCAATGGCATTTGGCATCAAGCCGCACAGCACATCGATGCACAAACGCGAGGGCTTGATACTCACGGGCATCATCTGGGTGTTCTTCTCTCTGTTCGGCATGCTGCCCTACCTGTTCAGCAGCACATTTGACAACGTGACCGACGCCTTCTTTGAGACGATGGCGGGCTTCACCACGACGGGGTCGAGTGTAATCCGCTATGTCGAGGAAATCCCGCATGGCGTGCTGTTCTGGCGAGCTATGACACAATGGATCGGTGGCATGGGAATTATCCTGTTCACCCTTGCCGTCATCCCCATGTTGAATCAGAAAGGCGGTATCGCCCTGTTCAACGCCGAGGTGACGGGTATCACCCACGAGCGCCTGCGCCCGCGCGTGAGCCAGACGGCCAAAGACCTGTGGCTCATCTACATAGGTCTTACCGCTCTCTTGACTCTCCTGCTGTATTTCGGCCCGATGAACTGGTTCGACGCCATTTGCCACGCGATGACCACCACATCGACAGGCGGCTATTCCACCAAGAACATCGGCCTGGACTACTGGCAGTCGAGCTACGTCTTTATCGTGGTCATCATTTTCATGTTTATCGGTGGTGTCAGCTTTTCGCTCATCGCCGCCACCATGCGTGGCAATTTCAAGCGCATCAGGCACAACAATACCCTGCGCTGGTATTGCATGACGACACTGATCACGACCATCGGCATTTTTGCCTACATGTGGTACATGGGATTTCTCGACACACACAGCGACCGCCTTGTTTATAGTGCCTTTGACACGCTGTCGGCCATCACATCAACCGGTTTCTCGACCTTTGACTACGAGAACAGCGGCGAGTTTGTCACGGTGGTGCTGATGGTGATGATGTTCTTTGGCGGCATGGCAGGTTCCACCTCGGGCGGTGCCAAAATGGACCGACTTATCGTTCAGCTCAAGCACACAGCCAACGAATTCTACCGCGTGCTGCACACCAACTCGGTGCGTGCGGTCCACATCGACGGCAAACCGGTTCCCAGCCATGTCGTGAGCAAGGTGCACACTTTCTTCACGGTCTATATCCTTATCATTATGGTCGTGGCGCTGTACCTCACATTCTATGGCATTCCCGTGTTTGACGCGATGTACACGTCGATGTCGGCCATCAGCAACGTGGGCATCGGCCATGGCGTGACAGGCTCGGGCGGCTCATGGGTGGCCCTGCATCCTGGCGCCAAGTGGGTGCTGGCCTTTGAGATGATGGTAGGCCGTCTGGAACTCTTCACTGTACTGGTTATCTTCACCCGATCGTTCTGGAAAAAAGACTAAACGGGCAGGTGCCGACAAGGGTAAATTTTTTTTTAAAAAAAATATATTGGTTTGCGTTTGTAAACCAATTTTATTTTGTAATTTTACACCCCAAATTTTATCGATAGCAACATGAGCAAAAGTCAAAGCAACCACAATAAGAAAATGAATGATAATCAGGGCTATTTCGGCCCCGATATCACCAATGTCCAGAAGTCTGAAGAATACCGCAGGTCACGTGAAGTGGAAGAGGCCATCGACAACGAACGCCTCACCAAGTGGCAGCGTTTCATGGCATTTTTCCAGAATGGCAGGCTACGTTTTGTCACTGGTATCATCCTGCTGCTGACGGGAATATACCTGCTGATCTCGTTCCTGTCGTTCTTCCTGTCGGCCGGAATGAGCGACCAGAATCGCATCACCAACTACTCGATGATCGAGAATGCCCAGGTGCCTGAGCAGATCCGCAATGCAGGCGCTGCTGCCGGGGCATCGATGAGCGATTTCTTTATCTCGAGCGGTGTGGGTGTGGCCGCATTCATCATTGTGGTGTGGCTGTTGACGCTGGGCATGAGACTGGTGCGCAAGGGCAAGAAGGCCCACTTCTTCTCCTACACGTTCGTGTGCCTGTTCAGCATCTTCACCTTCTCGATGATAGTGGGTGCTGCAACCTATTTCATGAAGCCCATCACCTTCTTCCCGTTGGGTGGCTACTTTGGTTTCTATGCCAACAAGTGGCTGCTGGGGCTCTTCGGCGTGTATGGCATGATTGCTGTCAACTGTGTCATCTTCATGTTGTGGGTGTTCCTCACCTACAAGACGATGAATGCCCTGTACCGCCAGCTGCAGCATGGATTGGAAAGCAAGCGCAGCCGCACCAAGGAGGAATCCGAGAAAGTGGTGAGCCAGCCCGGTGAGTCCACTTTCCTGGGCGGAGAGCGCCGCGTGACCAGCGACGAGAAGAACCAAGAAGAAAACGAACCCTCAAAGTCGCCTTTTAGCGGCAAGGTGCGCAAGCCCCGTGCCAAAGCGGCCCCGGCCAACACCGACAACGGAGAAACCGCGCGCCTCAGGCCAATCACGGCCAGCACCGACGTGAGCAACCCCCATGATCCCACGGGCGAGTACCGCCACTACCGCTTCCCCACCCTGGACCTGCTGCAGGACATCCGCATGAACCCTAACAGCGTGGACAAGCAGGAACAGGACGAGAACAAGGAGCGCATCCGCGACACCTTGAGCAAATACGGCATCGAAATCAAGGAAATCATGGTGCACGTGGGTCCCACGGTCACCCTGTTCGAGATCGTGCCGCAGGACGGCGTGCGCGTGAATAAGATCCGCGGCCTTGAGGACGACATCGCCTTGAGTCTTGCCGCTTTGGGCATCCGCATCATCGCGCCCATGCCCGGCAAGGGCACCATCGGCATCGAAGTGCCCAACCGTGACCCGCAGGTGGTTCCCATGCGCGAGGTGCTGGGTTCCAAGGCTTTCCACGAAAGCCGCGCCAAACTGCCCATGTGCCTGGGTTGCACCGTGAGCAACGAGGTCTTCATCGCCGACCTGACTAAGATGCCTCACCTGCTCGTGGCCGGTGCTACCGGTAAGGGTAAATCTGTCGGCCTGAATGCGATTATCACCTCACTGCTTTACAAGAAAGGACCGTCGGAGCTGAAGTTCGTCCTAGTCGATCCCAAGCGCGTTGAGTTCAGCGTGTATGCCGACCTCGAGAAATACTATTTCGCCAAGACCCCTGGCGAGGAGAAACCCATCATTACCGATACCGACCGCGTCATCAAGACGCTCAACAGCCTGGTGCAGGAGATGGAAGACCGATACCTGCTGCTCGAGGAAGCAAAAGTGCGCAACGTTACCGACTATAACGACAAGTGGCGCCGTGAACTGCGCGAGGTGCGTGACGAGCACGGCGAAAAGAAATATCCCTATATGCCCTACATCGTGGGCATCATCGACGAGTTCAGCGACATGATCATGACCGCCGGCAAAGAGGTGGAAACACCGCTGGTGCGCATCGCCCAGAAGGCGCGTGCCGTGGGTATCCACATGATTATCGCCACACAGCGCCCGTCGTCCAAGGTCATCACCGGTCTTATCAAGGGTAACTTCCCTGGCCGCATCGCGTTTGCCGTGGCCCAGGGTATCGACAGCCAGATCATCATCGACCGCCGTGGTGCACAGCAGCTCATCGGCCGTGGTGACATGCTGTTCCAGATTGATGGCGAGGTGACCCGCTTGCAGTGCCCGTTTGTCGATACGCCCGACATCGTCCGCATCTGCGACTACATCAAGGAGCAAGAGGACAATGACCGTGACATCAACCACGAGGTGCCCTACATGCTGCCCGAATATGTGGGCAATGACGAGGGGGGTGGCAGCGATGCCAACGTGGGCAATGTCAAAGACAGGGATCCGTTGTTCGAAGAGGCCGTCCGCTTTGTTGTCATGAGCAACACGGCCAGCACATCGTCGCTGCAGCGCCGCTACGAGATCGGTTACAACCGTGCCGGCCGTCTGATGGACCAGATGGAGCACGCCGGCATCGTGGGTCCCGCCCAGGGCAGCAAGCCACGCCAGGTGCTCGTCAGCCCTATGGACATCGACCAGATCTTCTCCCGTTAAAACCATCACAAGAGTGCCGACACCATCCGGGTTGGCACTCTTTTTGCAAGCTAGATACTCTAGATATTCTAGATGTTCTAGATGATCTAGATGATTAATGAAAATTTAAACTAATGACAATGAAAAGGATATTCATCGCAATCTTGACAGCACTGGTTGCCCTCGTGGCACTGGCACAGACGCCCCAGGCGATGCTCGACAAGTGTGTGGCAGCCATCAATACCCAGGGTGGCGTAACTGCCAACTACAGTATCACGACCGGGCAAGGCACCAGCAAGGGGGCCCTGTCGATGCAGGGCAACAAATTCCGGATCATCTCTCCGGAGGCCAAATGCTGGTATGACGGCAAGACGCAATGGTCATGGTCGCCCGTTACCAGCGAGGTAAACATCACCGCGCCCACAGCCGACGAACTGCAAATGACCAACCCCATCGCCGCCGTGCAGCACTTCAAGACCAACTTCAACATGAAGCGCGCCAAGGCCAAGACGGCCAAGACCTATGCCATAAAACTCACGCCCAAGAAGAAAAAAGACAACATCAAAACGCTGTGGCTCTACTTCGACGAGAACACGTCGCTGCTGCGCACGGCCCGCTTCGAGATGAGCGACAAGTCGGTCTATATCATCAAGATAACCGACTACAAGCACAAGTCGCTGCCCGCATCGACGTTCACCTTCGACAAGTCGCAGGTGCCCGCCGGCACACAGGTTGTTGACCTGAGATAGTTGCATCAGCCAAACCAAAAGACAAGGACCAAAAACCCGATAACCATGTATCATTACTTGATTGGGCCCGCAGTGGGCGCCGTCATCGGCTACATCACCAATGATATCGCCATACGCATGCTGTTCAGGCCCCACCAGGCCAAGTACATCATGGGCATCCATGTGCCGTTCACGCCGGGCATCATCCCCAAGGAGAAAGCACGCATCGCCGGCGCCATCGGCAAGGCGGTGAGCGAGAACCTGATGAACCGCGAGGTGCTGGAAAAGAGCCTGTTGAGCGATGACATGCTCGACAAAATCAGTAATGCCATCGACGAGTTTGTCACGACCCAAAGCGCCAACGAGGAAACCATCGAGCAATTTGCCGGCCACTACCTGACCGACGAAGACATCACCGCCATGCGCAGCAATGTGAGCGACGGGATTGTCAAGATGATTACCGGCAAGCTGCAGGACAGCCGCCTGGGCGACAGCATCGCACACATGGCCATCGAGCACGTCATGGAGAAGACCCGCAACAGCGTGGTGGGCCTGTTTGGTGCCGACAAGTTTGTCGCCGGCCTGGCCCTGCCCATCGAAAAACTGCTGGCCAAACACATCAACGAGATACTGCACAACAATTCCCAACAGATGATTGAAGGGCTCGTTGCCGACGAGTCTGAGCAGCTGATGGGCATGAAGATGAGCGAACTCATGACAGGCCATGACGAGCAAGTGGCCCAAATCAAGGGCGGTATCCTGAGCGCCTATCGCGTCATCATCACCGAGCACCTGCCCCGCATCTTGCAAGACATCGACATCAGCTCCATCATCGAACAGCGCATCAACGAGATGGACATGAACGAGGCCGAAGCCATCATCATGGACGTGATGAAAAAAGAGCTCCGCGCCATCGTGTGGCTCGGAGCCCTGTTAGGTTCCATCATGGGCACAATCAATGCCCTGATTTAAAGCGCTTTTCTTTACTCAACTTCCCAGGTGTCGCCTGCCATGATCACGTCACGCAGGCAGGTGAAGCCGTGCATCTTCTTGGCCTGCTCGACCTGCTCGGCAACAGCGGTCTCGTAGGTCGGAGCCTCGACGGCACGGATGACGCCCAAAGCAACGGGCAGGTCGGTACCGTCCATCTTGGCCAGCATCTGGTGCAAGAAGTTGCTCTCGCAATGTGCATCATGCACGAGCACATCGTCGATGGTGTAGCCGTCCTCGCCGATGGTCACGGCCTTCAGACCGAAACCGTCCTGCACAAGGCCGCGGTTCATGTCCTTGCCGAAAATCATCTTCTCACCATGCACCAGGTGGATGGTGCGGTCGGCACGATGCTCACGGTCGGTGATATAGCTGTGGATACCGTTGTTGAAAATCATGCAGTTCTGCAGGATCTCCACTACGGCACAGCCCTTGTGGCGGGCTGCTGCCATCATCACTTCCTGGCTGATGCCCAGTTCCACATCCATGCTGCGGGCAAAGAACGTGCCACGGGCGCCAAAGGTCAACTCGGCGGGTACAAACGGGTCCTCGGTCGTGCCATAGGGCGACGATTTGGACTTGAAACCGCGTGCACTCGTGGGCGAGAACTGTCCCTTGGTCAAGCCATAGATGCGGTTGTTCAACAACAGCAGGTTCACGTCGATGTTGCGGCGCACCTCGTGGATGAAGTGGTTGCCACCGATGGCGAGACAGTCACCGTCGCCCGACACCTGCCAAACGGTCATGTCGGGGTTAGCGGTCTTGAAACCGGTTGCCACAGCGCCACCACGTCCGTGAATGGTGTGGAAGGCATAAGTCTTGGTATAATAAGGCAGACGCGAGCTGCAACCGATACCCGAAATCACGGCCGTCTTCTCGGGGGGAATACCCAACTGGGCCATCGACTTGAGCAGAACGTTGAGCACGGCATGGTCTCCACAACCCGGGCACCAACGGATGGGCTGATTATTCTTGTAATCCAGGGGCTTGTAAGCCATCTCTTGGTTATTGGTATTCTGTTCCATTACAATTCCTCCTCCATCATGATATTTTTAACTCCGTCAACAATTTCCTGAACCAGGAACGGCTGGCCTTGCACCTTGTTGATGTGGCAGATGTTCAGGTTAGGAATCTTGCTCTGCAGGTAGCTGGCCAGTTGGCCAGTGTTCAACTCGGCAACGATCACCGTCTTGAAGCGGCTCAACAGCTCGGCGGTGTTCTTGGGCAGCGGGTTGATGTAGCGGATGTGGGTCATCGCAATGCGCACGCCTTCGGCGTTCAAGCGGTTAACGGCATCCAGGATGTGGCCGTAGGTACTGCCCCAACCCAGGATGATGGTGTCGGCACCGGTGTCGCCCTTGAGCTTGAGCTCGGGGATATCGTTGGCCACGTTGGCAATCTTCATGCGGCGGGTCTCAACCATGTGGGCATGGTTGATGGGATCGTTGCTCAAGACGCCCAGGTTGTAGTCCTTCTCCAGACCGCCCACCACGTGTTCCAGACCCTTGGTACCGGGGATAGCCCAGTAGCGGATGCCCAGTGCGTTGCGCATGAACGGGGTCCACGTTTCCTTGAGGGCCTCGGGAACATAGTTGGGCTTGATGACGGGATACTCACCCTCCTCGGGAACACGCCATGCCGACGAACCGTTGGCGATGAAGGCATCGGTGAGCAGGATGACGGGAGTCATGTGCTCGATGGCCAGGCGCGCTGCCTGGAAGGCCATCTTAAAGCAATCGGTGGGCGAAGCGGCGGCGAGCACCACCAGGGGGCTCTCACCACTGCGGCCATACAGGGCCTGGTTCAAGTCGGTCTGCTCAGTCTTGGTGGGAAGGCCCGTAGAAGGACCGCCGCGCTGCACATCAACGAGCACCAGAGGAAGTTCGGCCATCACAGCCAAGCCCAGGGCCTCGCTCTTCAATGCCAAACCAGGGCCGGAAGTCGTTGTCACTGCCAAATGGCCAGCGAAAGCTGCGCCGATTGCGGAACAAATACCACCTATCTCATCCTCCATCTGAATAGCTTTCACACCCAAGTCACGGCGCTTAGCCAGCTCATGAAGGATATCGGTAGCGGGAGTGATAGGATAAGAACCCAGGAACAAGGGACGTCCGCTCATCTCTGAAGCCTTGATCAGGCCCCAAGCGGTAGCCTTGTTGCCACTGACGTCAGTGTAAGTGCCGGGACGCACCTCATCACTCTGGATACGATAAGTAGAAACGGTGGCGTGGATGTTGTGACCATAGTTGTAACCGCCCTTGATCACCAACTCATTGGCAGCATAGACCTCGGGCTTGTCGGCAAACTTGGCCTTCAAGAACTTCAAGGGAGCCTCCATGGGTCGGTTAAAGAGCCAGCACACCAGACCGAGGGCAAACATGTTGCGGCACTTGAGCTGTGCCTTCAAGTCCATGCCCGTGTCCTTGAGGGCCTCCTTGACCATCGTGGTGATGGGAGCCTCGATGACTTGCGCATTGAGGTTCAGCTCCTCATAGGGATCGGTAGTTGTGTACAAGGCCTTGTCAAGACCAGCCTGGGTAAAGGTGTCGATGTCAACAATGGCGGCACCCCCCTTGCGCAAGAACTGTGCGTTCTGCTTGAGGGCGGCGGGATTCATTGCCACCAACACGTCACACTCGTCACCTGGCGTGTGAACGCCGTGACCGATATGCAC
>JAEEGJ010011858.1_pt1 | contig 21889 bp, 13 predicted proteins | sample 8958761 | NCBI WGS metagenome assembly JAEEGJ01 (sample SAMN16246546, study PRJNA631951) | gut metagenome | biome: gut microbiome; feature: rumen; material: RS-attached | host: Bos | place: Iran: Karaj | collected 2018-10 | reverse complement strand
ACCCCTATCAGTGTTTCAGTATCGCCGCCGCGGAAGCACCCGCATGGATGCCGCAGGCTTTGCCTAACGCCTGCATGCTTTCCACAACCAGGCAGTCTACGTTTTGTTTTTCACACTCCGCTTTAATTGGAGCTGTGATCCGTTCCTCCGCATCTGCCGCGATAAACACACCTGAGGCCGTCTGTTTCTGAAGAGCTTTCGCTGTCTGCTTAACTCCTACAACCTTGGCCCCGGCTGTCTTTAAGTCGTCCAGACTCATTGAATTCACTCCTTAAAAATGAGCGCACTTATCCCGTGAGACTTGTGTATTGTAACATCTTTTACACAACGTGTCAACACTTTTTTAAGATTTTTTATTACGTCAAGCAGTGTTTTCATGGGATTTTCTTTTTACACGTATCCTGGTGTTTCAAAAATGACTGTAAAAAGAGATACAAATACACCCCTGAATCAACTTTTCCCATTGTTTCTTCCATATATAGTATAAATCCCCGGCATCTTTGCTAATGCAAAAATACCGGGGCTGTCTTTTTAATTCATTTTTATTTTTTATTCATAATACCCGGATAGTATTCCTTTATCTTATGATTCCCTCCCAGTCGCCAGAGGGAAATTCCGTCCACGCCATAGTCCATGACCTGCCGTTTCCAGGCTATGATAGTTTTAGCATCGGCATACCAGCATTCCACGTTTTTACCTGAAGGGTTCTTTCCTTTAAAATACATTGCCTGGCTGCCTTCGTCACGTTGCGCCACGGCATATAAATTTTTCTGCAGCAAAAGCGCTTCTTTTTCTGTTACAAAATACGGCGCTTTGCCTTCCTGCCATACGCAGCCGCCGGTGGCCAGTGCCACGGAAGAAGGTCGCGGCAGGGATTTGAGTTTAAAGAGAACTTTTTCCAGAAAGCGGGTGTCCGCTTTGGCGCCGCCGGTTTTGCTGTGAGGACCGTACAGATTGTAGCACATTACAACATATTCCGGTCCTTCCGGTACATTAAAGTCTTCAATTAATGTAGCTAACGATGTGACGGGATCACCAAATTCGAAAAAGCCCGGCTCAAGAATTACACGAAGCGGTATCTCTTCTTTTTCCGCCAGAGGCACCAGGATTTCTAAAAACCGTACATACCGCCGCGCTACTTCGGGATCCTTCCAGATGTTCTCGTAATCAATTTCCAATCCGTCAAACCGGTTTCTTTTCACAAGAGCAAACAAATCCGCTATATGTCCGTTGATTGTCTCAGGCGATTCAAATAATTTAAGCAATATCTGCGTATCTTTGGCAATGCGTTCTCCTTTGGGATTATGAACATCCTTGTACACATCATTCACTACCGTCAGGTACTTTTTGACCGATGTCCGATAGCGGGTAAATTTCTGCCCGGTAAATTTATGGGGGTGCCCCATGGTCATTGCCTTGCCTTCACCGTCCAACACCGCTGCAAAATAACTGACGGAGTTTAACTGGGACTGAACGGCAACAGCTTCCTTCATCCCCTGTTCAAAATCCCAGTATGTTACCCAGGCATTCCCGTCAAATGTCGGTTGCCCACGACGCGCCGCGTCCGCAGAAAAACCTATCGGCAGACATCCTACCGCTACCAGCAGCAAACTGCCCAGAATCGCCGGCAGAGAGACCTTTACCATTCTTCGCATACTAACTCCTTTTTAACACATTCCGCTTTTCGAAAAACAGGTCTAGAAAAACCATACTGCGCCCGCAAACCAGACTCCGGATTAACCGGATTAAATGGTTGCCAGAATCCAATCCAAAAGAGCCTCCCACTTATGGCTGAGCTGCCGTTTCCATTTTTCCATACCGGTATAATGGACATCATATAAAACCGGCAGGTCTTTTTGATCCGGAATCAGTTCCTCCACCTTCAGACCGGCAAACACACCGTCGTATACGTCGTCCGCAAGATTCGTCTGGCTGTACCCGTACCCACGCCAGTCGGCTGCCAACAGCAGGCCGCCCGGCTTTTCATGACTAATTGCCAGGTTCACTACCGCAGACTTGCCGTCAATATGCACCGTCAGCGTATTCTCTTTCAGCCACGCCTCCAGCTCGCGATTCTGACGCGCATGATAGCTAAGCACCGGTTTGTATGCTTCCGCGCCGTCTTCTACGGACAGCACAGGACGCTCCCATTCCTGTTCCAAAATCCTCATATGTTTTTGTATGGAAGCTGTACTGGGCGCATACCGGCTGAACGCTTCCCGTTCCTTTATGGCAGTTTCTTTTTTATCTTCTTCTACCGAACGATACTTTTCCCCGTCAAATTCAACTAAATCAATGTCCTTCCGTTTCTTCACTACCCCGTCTCTGCATTCTTCTACAAAGAAGTGGTTGTTCTGAAAGACGAGGGCTACATAATTCACCAGCTTCTCATCGGCGCGCAGGTAAATTTTCTGTGTTCCGAACTGATTTCCTTTGACACCGCTTCTTACGTGCACGTTATATATGTCCAGCGGCTTTTTCAGTTTCATCAGCCCGATTTCTTTTGGCAGCGATGTCAGAATGATGCTTTCATCTCTGAACTCGGCGGCACCTTTTACTACATCCCACTCCTGATACTGCTTTTCATCCCCCGGTTCAAAGGCGATGTCTGAAATGCCGTCATACTTAATGCGCATCAAAAGATGATTGGCGGGCCAGTATGATTTAGGTTCCATACGTGTCAGGTCATACACACTGCTATTGCGGATATTGCGGCAGTCGCCTTCTCTGTTGAAATTCAGCTTAAACAGTTTTCGGATCCATTGTTCGTTTACACCGCTGACATCGTCATTATTGCCGAATTTACCGGTATTAGCATGCATTAACATGTGTACTTCCGGAATGTAGCCGATTTCTCCCGTATAGGTGTCCTGCAGCATCGTGTACTCATTGGTAATACGTTCCTTCATCGTCTGGTAGCTTTCTACAGGAAAATCCTTCTCATCCCGGATGTAATCCATTAAATAATGATTATAGTTGCGGCCGAGTACACCGGTCAGATACGAGTACACCACCGGGCTCATGTTTCCCAGATACCGGTTCCATCTGTCAAACACGTTAATGTAGTACATACGATAGCCGTTCGTACCCATCTCCCAGAATCCGTTCTTTTCAAATTCTTTCAGTTCTTTGGATTTCAAAAACTTTGTGTCATTGTTGGTCAGATTCTCTGCATACGTGGAAATCGTTGCATGAAAGTTATATTTTTCCAACAGCTTTTCTGCAAATACCGCGGTATCTCTTCTGCCGTCTTCAAAATTTAAGTACAGGGCGTGCTTGGGCAGCGCTTTTCCTTTGGCATAATATTCCTGAACATCCTTACCGGTTATGGTAACGAATCCGTTCTTTTTTAATACCTCCAAATGATGTTCCAGGAGATCTTTGCCGATCAGACCGGTTGTTCCCGTCCGGTCCACACCAAAATAAGAAAGCGCCACAAAACCCTCGTCGCTGCCGAATTCCGCATTGTTCAGTGAATATGGCTGATATTTGGCAAAAACGAACAGTGCATTGATGATAGCGTAGAAAAGAACCGCCAGTACAACAGCTTCTATCACCGAACGAATACGTTTAATCCGGTTTTTTTTGGAAGTAAACTCTTTGTCTGCCAGTGTCACGGTTTATCTTCCTCCTGCGAATCAGTTTCACCCTTCTTGTTTTTTGCCCGGGTTTTGGCTTCTTTTTCTTTCAGTTCCAGCATATCCGCCGGCGTCATCCGGGTCCCCCAGGTAGATTTCCAGAAGGTAAACCAGGCGATGGGCATCTGCCACAGCAGCACCATCTCGTAATAAACACAGAACCAGACGCCGTACAGCCACGTAGTGCTCCGCCGCAACAATGCCTGACAGGCGCTCATCAAAAGCGCCATCAACAACATGCCTATAATAAATGTCGCAGGAAAAACACGATGGACGAGCGGTATGTAAATCAGGTTATAGCACACAATAAACGGAGCTACGATTGGAACCAGAAGCCCCATATAAAAACTCAGCGCCGCAAAGGGCTCTTTTCTCCACATAAAACCGGCCGCAATCAGGGATTCTCTGAGCCAGCTCCGTTTCCAGCGCATTTGCTGCCGTAAAAAAACATCATAATCATTGGGAACAATCGTATAACAAATGGACGTATCCTGATAACAGGTTCGGTGATGACGCAGAATTAAGTTGGTCATGGCGCGGTCATCCCCAAAGGTTGCCCGCTGCCCCAGAAATTTCTGGTTCAGCCATTCGTCTGAATATTTCAGCACCAGATCTTTTCGGTAGCAGGACAGGGGACCAGATAAACAATTGACTGCGTCAAACAGCCCTTCGGCTGCTTTCATGACCCGGAACGCAATAAAGTAACGGACAGACTGCATCTTTGTCAACGAATTCGTATACGTATTGGCCACGTCGGTGCGTCCTGACACACCGCCTACTTCTGCATCCTTAAACGCCTGCACGATATTAATGATGGCATACGGATTCAAAAAGCTGTCGGAATCAACGAACACCAACAGTTCATGTTTCGCGTAGGTTGCTCCCAAAGCCAGCGCATCCCGTTTTCCTTTGTTAACAGGTTGGAAAAGATAGCGAACCCGTTCCGCAACATTTACTCCTTCCTTTTCCTTAAGGTCTTCAATTGTATTCCGTATGACATCCGCCGAATTATCGGTGGAACAGTCATCCACTACAATGACTTCCAGTTTCTCCGGAGGATAATACTGATCCATCGCGTTCAATATCGTCTGCCCTATCCATGTTTCTTCATTAAAACACGGAACGATGATAGACACCCCTGGCGTATAGTTCTCATCTACGCTGACAGGCTTGTAGAAAAATCCGAAAGCGTATTTTGTTAATAAAAATGTGCTGGCTATAATACTGTATAAATACAGGGATCTATTGAACTTAAAATAGATTACGCTTTCCGTACGCATCAGCAAAACGCCAAGACATACTACAAACAGAAGGAAACACGCCATCATAAGTTCCGAACGTGCATGATGTCTGTTGGAACATTCCAAAAGATTGTGTTCAAATTGCATGCCAAACGCAAAATCTGTTTCGGCAGGCAGTTTTCCGTCCCTGATATCCGCGAGCTTTTGTTCGGTAACATCTATTCCGGGCCAGGCTGCGTGTGCTTCGGTTTTCACATACATTTCCAACCCTTCCGGCAGGGTTCCCGGCTGGATCTCAAAAGCCAGATGCGCATGTTTATGAGAAATGATTTCCTGCGCTGCTTCTGCGGAAGTATGCAGCTTCATACCGGTTATGGAAATATCCGACGCATAACCCGCATATGTTTTTTTCAGATTCCCGAACGAAATGGTTACCGGGTACCTGACATCGTAGCGAACGTTGGCATCTTCCCCATTATAAAAATTGAGATACGGATACTTTTTAATCAGTTCATCACTGACCGCACGACGACTCGTCATTTTTCGCCTCTCATTCGGCACATGAGGCAAAAGCCGCCGGTCCGCAGAACGCTTCATCAAAATATCATGCACAACTTCTTCTGTTTTTTCCTTTTTCTTGTTAAACAAGGAAACTGACATGAATTTACCACCACTTTATTTTTCGTTTTTCACGGGCAGATTCTTTTTTTGACTTGGCCTGCGAATACCCGTCTTTTAAATAGTCCGACAGTAATCCTACCTTGAATTTCGTCGGATCATCGTCTGCTTTCTTTTCATTTTCCGTTAATATAACATCCAGCGCGTTGGCAGTAAACCTTGCGCTGGCTGTCATGTGCATCACGAAAATTGCTCCTTTGCGGACTTTCCCGCGATAATACAGACCGTCTTTGATTGTATCGACTTCCGAAGCAAGACTAGGCGCTTCATAGTCAGCGGTGCTTGTACTTCCGTTCACGATGAATTCATACCCGTTTTCCAAAATAGCCCGCACCCCCATAGTACTGATTGCCAGTGTAGGAGGCCGCATAAGTTTCGTCAGCACAGGCCTGCCGTCCGGATGCACCAGATCTCCCGTTATCGACGCCAGCCTTTTATAGGATGTATTCATGTCGCTGTACATTTCTTCATAACTCATGGTCGGCTGTGTGTTTCCTTTTTCATCCTGCACCGCCATGGGTTTGTGGAGATTTGTATGGCTGGCGATATCATGGCCGTCTGCTGCAATGGCCCGCAATAAATTGGGATTATAAATAACATTATGCGTCAGGATAAAAAACGTGGCCGGCGTATGATGTTTGCGCAGTACATACAGCAAGGGATTAATGGCAGAATCATGGCCCCAGTCGTCGAATGTCAGGAAAATCACATTCTCATCCGTTTTCACCGTACCGGTCATATCCAGTTTTTCAAAATCCTTTTCCGTAAATCCCAACGTTCTGTCGTCTGTGTTTATGTCATCTTTCCCCAGATAGCGCCTGCTCAACTCCTCAACCAGCTCTTCGTGCGTGGCGTTTGGAGGCAGAAGAGGCCGTCTTCTTACACCCTCGGCAAACTTTGCTTCCGGTATGGGGTAAGACCACAGCTTGTCATTTTCCGCCAGCACTTCACTGACAGAACGCAGCTGGTAGGCCGAATCGTTCTGCGGATTTATACCGGACACATCGTCAAACGCATTATATGCAATATTGTCAATTTTTTTCCGTTTCAGGTGCAGCATTAGTTCTGCAGCCAGCCCCGGCCGGTTGTAATAATCCATACGGATACCAATCAGCCAGCCGCGTCCCAGGGAAAACACCGCCGGGCCCATAATGTCGGACAATATGGCTTCGGCCGACTGCGAATCCTTATGGCGGCTCTGGACTACGTTCATATTGGAACTGATCAAGCGGCAGCCAAGAGCCGAAACGGCTTCTTTGGTAAGATCCTGTATCTCGCCTGAAAACTGCTTCACCAGTACAGTATCAATCCCATACTGATCCCGCAGTATTTTCTTAACCCGCAGTATGTCAGCGCAAATATCCACAAAGTCCTCTTCCGGCCTGGGATAAATACAAATCCCCAGCTCCTGCCCGGCCGCTTTGATATTTTTAATTGTATCCGCATTGCGTTTCAGTTCCTGTTCAGTAACAAAAAAAGTTCCCTTTCCTTCCACTTCCCGGAGGGCCTGTAAGACGGCTGCCGCGGATTCTTTATTCGTCATCCCGGTGAATACAAACAACACGGACGGATCGGTAGAAAAAATGATCTTTTCTTCGGCTGCAAGCGCGCCATTGTTCTGCCGCCGCAAAGCAAGAATATTCTCTACCGTCCATCCTTTGGGAAGATTATATTTTTTCTTCTGCACGGCTTTAACTGCTACAGACGGGGAAGCAAAGGCTTTCCCCAATTGATTTAAACACTGTAAAAAAGGCGATGTCGTCCGAAACTCCGCGAACGATGCCAGGGAACATAACGCCGTCAATATTGCAATTTTACGTAATACCTGTCTTTTTTTCACCATATTCACCAACTTTTACCCTGATAATCACTTCCCGTTTGGAAGATTTTGGAAGTCGCCGTCCACAACCATCGCCGTTACAGGCACAATCGAAAAACCATTTGCCTGCAGCCGGTTGCACAGATTTTTAACGGCCTCTGCTGCCGTAACTTCGTTGTCCTGCACCACAGTCTTATCCTGAACGGTAGGCTTTTTATCCACGGCAGGCGTGTCCGGCCCTTTCTTTTTTACAAACCGCGGCGGCACCGGTCGGCTCAGCTGCACCGATACAATCATACCAGGGCGGATTGCGCTCACAAACGCTTCTGTCTCCTGCTCATTTTTCAGCCGGCTCACAGAAATGTTTACGTCACTTTGCACGGCGTAATCAAGACCGCACGCTTTGGCCGCCCGCAGCAACGAATCCGTATAGTGAGTGTCGTACAATTTAAAGAGCCTGGGTTCTTCTCCGGTTATGAACTTCAATATCTTCTGGGTCCTGCAGAACTGTTCGAATAAACTGGAAGGCTCCATCTGTTCTGCCTTGCTGATACCGACAAAACTGTAGTTGCCGATCAGTTGCCCTTCCTGACGCATTTTCTGAATGACCGTAGAATTTCGTGCCGCGCTGACGCCTTCCACAAAAAAGGCCGCCTTCCATCCACGGTCTGTCACCGTCTTAAGGATAGCATCCATGTTTCCGCGGCTGTCCATCCCGTCAAAGGTCAGGGCAATCTGATTGGAAACCGCGATCTCTTTTCTCGTAACAAGAATCGCCCCGGTCTTTACCTCCGGATATTTTTGGGCGGCTTCCGCGATCCGTCCGGACGCATCCAATTCCTCCCCCATCTCCGTAAAGTTTTCATAACTTGCGATTTGCTTGGGATGGAAGATATCGGACAGCGCATAAACATAAACCATGCCCAGCGCACAGAGCACCACAAAAATATATAATAAATGTTTTTTAAGATGCATAATCACAAGCTCCAGTACAAGAATCCTGCTTTCTTTAACGCTTTCTTGTCAAAGATCCCCTTCACATCTGCCAGTACTTTTACCTGGGTCCCTTCATTATATTTAGAAGCAAGCATCACTTCATCATACTGTTTAAATTCATCGTGGGCAACGACAAATACAAGAGCATCCGCGTCGTGAACATCTTCCAGAGGTACCATTTTCTCTTTGTACTGTTCCGGCAGTCCTGTTAAATCGGCGCAGGGATCTACCAGTTTTACATCAATCCCATAACTCAACAGACCTTTGCATACCTCCAACGCTTTCGAATTGCGGACATCCGGGCAGTTTTCCTTAAAAGTTATGCCGAACAGATACAGTCGGGCGTTCTTCACTTTCAAATCTGCAGCAATCATGGATTTTACAACAGACCGGGTCACGTATTTTGCCATCACGTTATTAACGCGCCGACCGGCGCTGATAATTTCCGATGTATATCCCGCTCTTTGCGCCTCGTATAAAAAATAATATGGATCCACGCCGATACAATGACCGCCTACAAGCCCCGGACGAAAGCCCAGTGCATTCCATTTCGTGTTCATAGCGTTGATAACCTCATTGGTATCAATATCCATCTTATGAAACGCCAGGGACAATTCATTCATGAATGCAATATTAATATCCCTCTGGGCATTCTCCACCAGCTTGGCTGCTTCCGCAACTTTAATGGACTCCGCTTTGTAGACTCCGACTTCTACCACCAGTTCATAAATTTCCGCTACGTTCTCCAGTGTCTCTTCATCCATGCCCGATACGATTTTGCAAATATTAAAGACACGATGTTCCTTATCCCCCGGATTGATACGTTCCGGCGAATAGGCTACTTTAAACTCTTTCCCGTACGCCAGACCGGATTCCCGTTCGATAATGGGAGCACAGATGTTTTCCGTCACGCCCGGATACACCGTGGACTCATAGCATACAATCGTGTCCCTGCTGATATTCTTACCTACCAGCTCGCTGGCACCGGTTACCGGGCTTAAATCCGGCATATTGTCATCCGTTACCGGTGTAGGTACTGCTACAATTACAATAGCTGCTTCTTTTAAATCCGCAGGGTTATCCGTAAAGCGCAGCGTCGTGTTTTTTACCGCTTCGTTCCCCGCCTCTTTTGTCGGATCAATTCCCTGCCTGTATAAATCCAGCTTTTCCTTGTTAATATCAAAACCAATCGTCGGAACTTTTTTGGCAAATTCCAATGCCAAAGGCAGACCCACATAACCTAAACCTACCACCGCAACTTTTTTGTTTTGTTTCCGAATCGATTCCAAGGTTTTCATAGTGTTCACTCTACCCATATTTAATAAATCTTCAATACAATGAGTCGCGCCGTCTTAAACACATCTTTTGCAACTCCGGGTTATGACAGCAGGCGTACTATCCGAAATACCAGGTAACGTCCGTCCACCAGGTACGTCCCTTATCCCCCGTCGTCAATTCCTGAAGCATATAATACTCTATATTCAGAACCACATTGGGGAACAGGGTGCGGTGATACATGATACCGGGCCCCTTGAATCCGTCCATGTAATCAGCCAGACCTGTCATCGTATGGGCGATATACGTCCCTTTGGGCTGATAGTAATATTTAAAATCCAGTTCTTGCGTGCCGGGCTTCCAGGACTGCACCTTTCCAACGCCCACCTTACCTACAAAGCCGTGCCTTCTGCCGTCCCGGTCTGCCAGATTTGAGCCGAGATACATTGTGCCTAAAACCAGGTTCGGATTGGAGCGGTAGTTGTAAAACGCATGCCATATGGTTCTTTCCTCATTCCCCCAGTTATCATCCGTAAAATGATGGATTCCGCCTCCATATGATGCATTTCCGCTTGTCATAAACGCATTAGCGCTAACCAGTTTACTGTGCGACTTCGTCCTTGCCGCTGTCATTTCATAATTGACAGGACTGCCGAAATTGGCCGTAACGCCTGCCACCGAGGAATCAAAGATGTTTCCTTCACCAAGCATATATCCGTACCAGCCTGCGGTTACAACCGTATCTCCGGTCCGGCCACGGACATAAAACCTTTTATCCTCCAACCAGTCATCTTCTCCATGTTGACTCAAAAAATGTTTATTTGCTTCCAACATGCCAAACGCATGCCAGTCATCATTGATGCGGGCTTCCAAAAACAAACGGGCCCGCAGCCGGCTGTCGTTCCAGTCCCATCTTTTGTTTCCCGTATGTTTTACATAGTTATAACGTAATTCTCCGGTAATTTTGTATTTTCTGGTTTCATCCTTCTTCTGCCAGCTTGCAGTCTTGGAGCGGTGGGTATCACTCATCAGATAATCCTGGCCCATGCCCAGATCCTTCAAATCCTGGTCAAAGTGCTCCTTTAACCGTAGCGCTTCCCTGTAACCGGCCAAGTCTTCATTCTTCTGACCTTCTACCAGCCCATTTTCATCCATCCCGATCCGTTTCATAGCCTGCAACGTCAGAAGTGCCATTTCATGTCTGTCAAAATTTGCATCCTGCACATTGCGGCAGCCTGCGGGAAGCATGACAATTCCCTGGTCTGTAAGCTTTTGCATAGCCGTATAAACATCCCCCGGCATCATCTGCATATTTGTATTCTGGCGATCAGTCTTGACCTCTGCAAAAGAATCCAGACTTGTACTGCAAAGCAGTAAAAACACTGAAAAAGAAATAACTGCTTTTTTATCCATACCGATGCACCTCAAATGTATCTTATTTCTGCAAGAAAAAACAACGCAAGGCGGGGCTTGCGGAAAAACGCTATTATACTATAAATGATAAGTATAGTAAATTTAAAAAAGCCAAGAATTGATTTATTTTTCTATCGTATTGTTCATTATATCATTAAAGCTTATGCTTAACAAGTAGTTAAGACAGGCTTAACAAAGTATGATTTAAAAAAACAGCCATGGCGCTTTTAAGCATCATGGCTGTTTTTCATTTACATATATTAAATTTTTGTTTTTTTAACGGTATTCTTCCTATTTCCCGGAATCAACCGGAATTTCATCTGCGCTCACGTCAGCCAGGTATTTCACTCTGACATCGCGATACCGGCTCATTCCGGTACCAGCCGGAATCAGCTTGCCGATAATAACGTTTTCCTTCAGGCCCAGCAACGGATCAACCTTGCCTTTAATCGCAGCGTCGGTCAGGACGCGGGTCGTCTCCTGGAAAGAAGCGGCTGACAGGAACGAGTCGGTTGCAAGGGAAGCCTTGGTGATGCCCAGCAGGATAGGCCGTCCTTTTGCCGGTTCCTTACCTTCTGCCACCGCAATGGCATTCTGTTCATTATAGTCGCCGATATCGATATATTCTCCCGGCAGCATAGATGTGTCTCCCGCATCTTCAATACGGATCTTGCGCATCATCTGACGCACCATTACTTCGATATGCTTATCATTGATGCCTACGCCCTGGGATTTATAAACGCTGAGTACCTGCTGCACAATGTAACGCTGTGTCGCCTGGGGTCCCAGAATCCGAAGAATGTCGTGAGGATTCAGCGAGCCTTCCGTCAGACGGCTGCCGACTTCCACTTCGTCGCCTTCCTCCACCGACAGCTTGGCGCCGTACGGAATGATATAGGTCTGCTCCGCCACTTCATCCTCAGGACTTCCCGTAATGATGACTTTGCGCTGTTTCTGGCCGGCTTCTTCCACAATATGAACCGTGCCGGCATTTTCAGCCAGAATGCCCGGATGCTTGGGTTTACGGGCTTCAAACAGTTCCTCAACGCGGGGAAGACCCTGGGTAATATCTTCCGCACCGGCGACACCGCCGGTATGGAAAGTACGCATGGTCAGCTGGGTGCCCGGTTCACCGATAGCCTGTGCGGCAATGGTGCCCACTGCTTCACCTACGTCAACATTATGGTCTGTCGCCAGGTTGCGTCCGTAGCATTTGCGGCAGACGCCGAATTTGGATTTACAGGTCAGCACCGTGCGGATTTTGACTTTTTCACGCATCATAGCAATCTTGTCTGCCATGTCTTCCGTAATATATTCATTGATGTGGAACAGCACGTTGCCTTCCGCGTCTTTGATATCTTCCGCAAGGGTCCTGCCGATGATGCGGTCGTGCAGGGACTCGATTTCCGTCCCGTTTTCCGTGATGGCTTCTATTTCAATTCCGTCAATCTCATTGTTCCGGACAGAAACCTCGCTTACCGTGCCGTCCTGCAGGATCCTGTCGATATCCGATTCCGTCAGCGTAGCGCCGGCGCTGACCAGCACTTCGCCGCTGCCATTGACAACATCTTCGGATACTTCCTTATTTGAATAATGATGCATCAGCATATCCTTGAGCTTGCTGTTGGCAAATTCTTCAGGGATGTTGATGGCAACCTCTTCACGGTCTTCTTCCACGTCGCCGTCACCGTTCGCGACATAGATGCTGATTGAAGTTACCTTTGCGTCCATGAGGCGGTTATACACTTCATTGGTGATGATAGTATCGGATTCCACAATCGGAGCGCCGGTTTCTTCATTAATAATAGTTGCCGCCAGCATGCGGTTGATCACTTTTGAACGGATCTTCTTCGCACTGGCTCCCAGTTCCGCCTTGCACAGACGGTTCCGCTCCTTCACCAGGTTGCAGGTATGGATATCGCAGTCGTCTTCGCGGACAATGACATCCTGAGCAACGTCGACCAGACGACGGGTCAGGTAGCCGGAGTCAGCGGTGCGCAACGCGGTATCTGCCAGACCTTTACGTGCGCCATGGCTGGAAATAAAGTACTCCAAAATCGTCAGGCCTTCACGGAAGTTGGATTTTACAGGCCGGTCAATAATACGGCCGGAAGGATCCGCCATTAAACCGCGCATGCCGGCCAGCTGTTTGATCTGGTCAATACTGCCGCGGGCGCCGGAATCGGCCATCATGGCAATTGGATTAAATTTATCTTCCGTATTGGCAACTTTTAACAGGTCGGCAACGTCATCCGTCGCTTTATTCCAGATTTCAACAACCTTTTTATAACGTTCATCATCCGTCATCAGACCGCGGCGGTACATGGCTTCCGTCCGGTCAACCTGTTTTTCTGATGTCTGGATGATTTCCTGTTTGCCCTGGGGCACATGGATATCGGATACCGCAATGGAAATACCGGAATTGCAGGCATTGTCGTAGCCCATTTTCTTCACAATATCCAATACGTTGGCAGTGCCCAGATTACCGTAAAGCTTATGCGCTTTGGCAACCAGCTTGCCCAGTTCCTTTTTGGTGATCAGCTGGCCCAGATGCCAGTATTCTTCGCCGGTTTCTTCGTTTTTGCGTTTGCTGAAGAAACGCAGCTCCTTCGGCAGTTCTTCATTATACATTGCGTTGCCGATAGTGGTTTCTACCAGGCTCATGCCCTCATTTTCCGGCTCAGCAACAATATCTTCGTTGGGGATCAGGATCCAGATTTTTGCCTGCAGGTCAAGATATTTATGGTAATAAGCCATCAGGGCTTCATGAAGGCTGCTGTAACGGTTGCCCTCACCTTTCGCGCCGGGCCGCTCGATAGTCATGTAATACGCGCCCAGAACCATATCCTGTGTAGGCACGGCTACCGGTTTGCCGTCTTTCGGAGCCAGGATGTTATTCACGGACATCATCATCAGACGGGCTTCCGCCTGCGCCTCTACTGACAGGGGCAGATGGACAGCCATCTGGTCACCGTCAAAGTCGGCGTTGTAAGCCGTACATACCAGCGGATGCAGCGTGATGGCACGGCCTTCGGTCAGAACCGGTTCAAATGCCTGGATGCCCAGACGGTGCAGCGTCGGTGCGCGGTTCAGCAGTACCGGATGCTCTTTGATGACCTCTTCCAGGACATCCCAGACTTCCGGGGTCGCCCGTTCCACCATGCGTTTGGCGGCACGGATATTCAGGGCAGGATCGTTATCCTGCAACCGTTTCATAACGAAAGGCTTGAAAAGTTCCAGCGCCATTTCTTTCGGCAGACCGCACTGGTGCATCTTCATCTCGGGGCCTACCACGATTACGGAACGGCCGGAATAATCGACACGTTTGCCCAGCAGGTTCTGACGGAAACGTCCCTGCTTGCCTTTCAGCATGTCAGACAGGGATTTAAGCGGACGGTTGCCGGGTCCGACAATAGGACGGCCGCGGCGGCCGTTGTCGATCAGCGCGTCCACCGCTTCCTGCAGCATGCGCTTTTCGTTGCGGACAATAATATCAGGCGCATGCAGCTCCAGTAAGCGTTTTAAGCGGTTATTGCGGTTGATTACGCGGCGGTACAGATCGTTCAGGTCACTGGTGGCGAAACGCCCGCCGTCAAGCTGTACCATAGGACGCAGGTCCGGAGGAATGACCGGAACCACGTCCAGAATCATCCAGGACGGTTTGTTGCCGGATTTCAGGAACGCTTCCGCAACTTCCAGACGGCGTACTACGCGGACCTTCTTCTGTCCGGTGGCGTCCTTCATCTCTTCCCGCAGTTCAGCAACCAGCGCGGGAATATCAATTTCCTCCAGCAGTTCTTTAACAGCAGAGGCACCCATCTCGGCACGGAACTGATCGCCGTATTTGTCCCGGGCGCTCATGTATTCCGCTTCTGTCAGCAGTTGTTTTTTCTCTAACGGCGTATCTCCCGGATCCAGAACAATGTAGTTTACAAAATACAATACTCTTTCCAGGCTCCGGGGAGAAACATCCAGGATCAGGCCCATACGGCTGGGGATTCCTTTAAAATACCAGATATGGGAAACCGGCGCTGCCAGTTCAATATGACCCATCCTGTCACGGCGGACCTTGGACCGGGTCACCTCAACGCCGCATTTGTCGCAGACGATCCCCTTATAACGGATGCGCTTATATTTTCCGCAATGACACTCCCAATCCTTAATGGGGCCAAAGATTCTTTCACAGAACAGACCGTCTGTCTCGGGCTTCAATGTTCTGTAGTTAATGGTTTCAGGCTTTTTTACTTCCCCATAAGACCACGAACGAATCAGTTCCGGGGAAGCAAGTCCAATGCGCATGGAATTAAAATTGTTAACGTCTAACAAGAATCCCTCGCTCCCTTCTTAATTAATATCGTCAGCAGAACCGGACAGTTCTTCGAGTGTCGTTTCGCTCAGGTTGCCTAAATCGGCAATGCTGTCTTCTTCCTGTTCGGTACCATTATATTCTTCATCTTCATTATAGGCTGTAGATTCCCTTGGGGCATCCGGCATGACGGCCTGGCCTTCACCCTGCAGTTCGGCAATGGTTTCCGGGGAAGCTTCCACAACATCTTCCTCTTCTTCCTGCAGGGAAATATCTTCACCGTCTTCATCCAGCACCCGGATATCCAGACCGATACTCTGCAATTCTTTTACCAGTACCTTAAAGGATTCGGGAACGCCGGGTTCCGGAATGTTTTCGCCTTTAACGATGGATTCATACGTTTTTACACGCCCAACCACATCGTCGGATTTTACCGTCAGGATTTCCTGCAACGTGTATGCAGCACCATATGCTTCCAGCGCCCAGACTTCCATTTCACCGAAACGCTGTCCGCCAAACTGGGCTTTGCCGCCCAGGGGTTGCTGGGTAACCAGGGAGTACGGGCCGGTAGACCGGGCATGGATCTTGTCGTCTACCAGATGATGCAGTTTCAGCATATACACGCAGCCGACGGTTACGGGGTTGGCAAAAGGCTCGCCGGTGCGGCCGTCATAAAGGATCGTTTTGCCCATCGGGCTTACGCCGGACAGCTTCACCATATTCTGCAGGTCTTCTTCGTTGGCGCTGTCAAATACAGGGACAGCCATTTTGACCGCGCTCAGTTTTGAGTTTCCTGCATACCCGATATCTGTCAGCTTCGGCATACCGTACTGGGCACGGTCATAACCGGTGCTTTCCAGCTGCTCGCCAATGCCTGCTTCTTTCCGCTGGATTTTCATACCTAAAGCCAGGGCAGCCCATCCCAGATGGGTTTCCAGAATCTGGCCGATATTCATACGGGAAGGAACGCCTAACGGATTCAGAACGATCTGGACCGGTTCGCCATTAGGCAGGAACGGCATATCTTCCCGCGGTAAAATACGGGATACTACGCCCTTGTTTCCGTGACGGCCGGACATCTTGTCACCGGCGCGGATCTTACGTTTCTGCGCAATCTGGATGCGGACCTGTTTGTTTACTCCGGGCGGCAGTTCTCCGCCGTTTTCACGGGTAAATACCTTCGTATCCACTACAATACCGGATTCCCCATGGGGAACGCGCAGGGAGCTGTCCCGTTCTTCACGGGCTTTTTCATTAAATACCGCTCTAACCAGACGTTCTTCCGCGGATAATTCCGTTTCCCCTTTAGGCGTAATTTTGCCAACCAGAATATCGCCGGGGCGAACCTCGGTACCTATTCTGATAACACCTATATAATCTTTGTCGCTTTCATCATTGCACAGATTTGCGACGGCTTTATCGGAAACGTTCGGAATCTCACAGGTTATCTCCTCAGGCCCCAGTTTCGTATCCCGCGCGTCACAGGTGTACTCTTCAATATGGATAGACGTGTACGTGTCATCCCGTACCAGGTCTTCGGAAAGCAGGATCGCGTCTTCGTAGTTATAGCCTTCCCAGGGCATGTAAGCTACGATAACGTTATGGCCCAGCGCCAGTTCACCCTTATCAGTAGCGGGACCGTCCGCCAGTACCTGTCCGGCCTTGACATAATCGCCTTTGAAAACGATCGGTTTCTGGTTGACACAGGTGCTCTGGTTAGAACGTTTAAATTTTAAGACTTCATAATGATCAATATCGCCATTATCCGTACGGATCTGGATCTCGTCGCCGGTTACCCGGATGACTTCGCCGGCATGTTTTGCCAAAATGCAGTTGCCGGAGTCGGTTGCCACCTTGTATTCCATACCAGTACCGACGACAGGTGCCTGCGGAGTCAGCAGAGGTACTGCCTGGCGCTGCATGTTGGCGCCCATCAGCGCGCGGTTAGCATCATCGTGCTCCAGGAACGGAATCAGGGCCGTTGCGATCGATACTACCTGTTTAGGCGATACGTCCATATAATCCGCTCTTTCCGGGCGGATGCTGAGAACGTCGTTCTTACGGCGGGCCGTAACACGTTCGCCCAGGAAATATCCGTCATCGTCCAAAGGTTCGTTGGCCTGCGCCACGATATATTTATCTTCTTCGTCCGCAGTCAGGTATTCAATTTCATTGGTAACGCGTTTATGCGCTTTGTCTACTTTGCGGTAAGGCGTTTCAATAAAACCGAACTTGTTGATAACCGCAAACGTAGAAAGGGAACCGATCAAACCGATGTTGGGACCTTCAGGGGTCTCAATCGGGCACATGCGTCCATAATGGGAGTTGTGAACGTCACGGACTTCATAGCCGGCCCTTTCACGGGACAGACCGCCGGGTCCCAGTGCAGAAAGACGGCGTTTGTGGGTCAGCTCTGCCAGCGGATTGTTTTGGTCCATAAACTGGGAAAGCTGGCTGCTGCCGAAGAATTCTTTAATAGCAGCCACTACCGGACGGATGTTGATCAGCGCCTGGGGAGTGATCACATCTACGTCCTGAATGGTCATGCGTTCTTTTACCACACGTTCCATACGGGCCAGACCGATACGGAACTGGTTCTGTAAAAGTTCGCCCACGCAGCGGACGCGGCGGTTGCCCAGATGGTCGATATCGTCTTTTTCGCCATGCCCGTCCATTACATTCAGAAGGTAGCCGAACGCGGCAAAAATGTCTTCCCTTGTAATCGTGCGGAGCGCTTCGGGAATGCCGGACGTAAAGACGATGCGCAGAACCTTCCCGCTTAACTCTTTAATTTTCAGCTGGTAGAGTCCGTATTCCTTGTAAACCTGGCTCTCTTCCACCTTATCCAGCACTTCGCCGGTCATCAGTGTTCCTTCCGGAACGATGATTTCACCGGTTTCCTTATCAACCAGCGGCTCTGCCAGCACACAGTTTTCCAGCCGGTTTCTCCAGCCTAATTTCTTGTTCAGTTTATAACGGCCTACATAGGCCAGGTCATACCGTTTGCTGTCAAAGAACGTCTGCTCGATGAGCTGCTTGGCATTTTCAAAGGCAGGCGGTTCACCGGGGCGCAGCTTTTTATACAGTTCGATCATCGCTTCTTCGCAATTCGTCGTACTGTCTTTTTCCAGCGTTGCCTTTACCGCTTCAATAATCTCGGTGCCTTCTTCCGTATGATTCTCAATCTGGGTGTCGCCGAAGAAATTTAAGATTTCTTCATTTGATTCCATCCCCATGGCCCGCAGCAGCACCGTGGCAGGAACCTTACGGGTCCTGTCCACGCGCGCATAGATAACATGGTTTAAATCTGTTTCAAATTCAATCCATGCGCCGCGGTTAGGGATTACAGTGGTCCCATACAAAAAGATTGCGCTGGGGTCCATGACCTTATCGTAATAAACCCCGGGGGAGCGAACCAACTGACTAACAATGACACGCTCCGCCCCGTTAATGACAAAGGTTCCCGTGGGGGTCATCAAAGGAAAATCGCCCATAAACACACGGGATTCCTTAATTTCTCCCGTATCTTTATACAGCAGATGAACATTGACATTCAACGGTGCAGAATAAGAAGCGTCCCGTTCCTTACATTCTTCAATGGTATATTTTGGTTCACCGATTTCAAAGCTCTGGAAAGAGAGTTCCAAATTCCCGTTAAAATCTTTTATAGGGGAAATATCGTGGAAAATCTCATTCAGCCCATCGCTCATGAACCACTCATAGGATTTCCTCTGCAGGTCAATCAAATGAGGCATTGGCAAAACTTCTTTAATTTTGCCAAAGCTATACCGGGTCCTGTCACCTGTCTGAACCGGTTTAAACATGTAGGTCTTCACTCCTTGTTATATAAGTCAGGCAATACAAAACTATGCACGTTGTCCAAAGCCAAAAAAAACAAGGTTCTTACCGCAAGATCACCCTGTTATTCAGATCAGACGAACGTACTTCATCCCTACGATATGGCAGCCGATGTGAACCACTACACTATCTGGCCGTTGTAGTCAAGCCTGCATTTTGGTCACAAACACAAAAAGCATAATTGTGGTAAATAATGATACCACAAGCATTAGGAATTTGTCAATAGGTTTTTTAAACAAAAAAAGACCGGCCCCCTTGGGGACCGGTCCTGATGACGTACAGTCAAATTATTTAATTTCAACAGTTGCGCCAGCAGCTTCCAGTTTTGCTTTGGCATCGTCAGCGTCAGCTTTGGAAACTTTTTCTTTAACAGCTTTCGGAGCGCCGTCAACCAGAGCTTTAGCTTCTTTCAGGCCCAGGCCGGTGATTTCGCGAACAGCTTTGATAACGTTGATCTTGCCCTGACCAGCTTCTTTCAGGATAACGTCGAATTCGGTCTGTTCTTCTTCAGCAGCAGCAGCAGCCGGAGCAGCGCCAGCAGCAGCAACAGCTACCGGAGCGGCAGCGGATACGCCAAATTTTTCTTCCAGAGCTTTAACCAGTTCAGCCAGCTCTAACACGGTCATTTTCTCAATTGCTTCGATAATCTGATCTTTATTCATTATAATTTCCTCCATTAATCAATTATTTTTAAAATTAAATATTTATTAAAATATCAATAAAAAACTTTTTTATCATGCATTACGCAGATTGTTTTTCTTTTTGTTCGCGTACAGCATCCAATGCATACACGATTTTCGCAACGGTTCCATTGAGTGTGCGAACCAGACCGGAAATCGGAGCATTCAGGCTGCCCAGCATTTTGGCAACCAGCACTTCTTTCGGCGGCAACGCAGCAACTGCCTTAACCTCGTCAACAGAAATCACTTTGCCTTCTACAACACCGGCCTTCAGCTGCATCTTCTTATGATCTTTTGCAAAATCACAGATTACTTTGCAGGCTGCTACCGCGTCTTTGGCAGAAGAGCAAATTGCAGTGTTTTTCTCCAGTACGGAGTTCAGGGCTTCCAGGCCGTATTCTTTTGCGGCCAGGGCAATCAAAGTGTTCTTGTAAACGGTGTAGGTAGCACCGGCTTCGCGAACCTTACGGCGCAGTTCCGTATCTTCCGCAACGGTAAGACCGCTGAAATCAACTAATACTGCTCCTTTAGCTTCAGCGAGAACATTTTTAATCTCAGCTAACTGAGCCTGTTTCTCTGCTTTTGTTTTCAATGAGTTGCACCTCCTTCTTTCAGATTTTGACTTACTTTTTTTATAAATCAAAAAGACCTCTCGGCCGATGCAGCCGGAGGTCGTGAAAGAACTGATCTATCTTTAACGTCTCCAGCCTCGGCAGGCGTACACTGCTGCACTTGCGCTTACGCACCTGCTGTCTGTGGCCCGATTATCTTCTGATTTAAAAATTTGTGTTCCGGATTATTTTGCGCTGTCCGCTTTGAGCACATCAATCTTGATGCCAGGTCCCATCGTAGTGGATAAGGTAACAGATTTAATGTACTGGCCTTTGGCTCCGGACGGTTTTACTTTAATCAAAGTAGTAACTAACGCAATGTAGTTATCCAGAAGGGCTTCTTCCGAGAAGGAAGATTTACCGATCATTGCCTGCACGTTACCGGCTTTGTCAGCGCGGTACTCAACTTTACCGGCTTTGATTTCGCTGAGTGCTTTGGTTACGTCCATGGTAACGGTGCCAACCTTCGGGTTAGGCATTAACCCTTTGGGGCCCAGCAGTTTACCAAGACGGCCAACCTTGCCCATCATATTCGGGGTCGCTACGCAGACTTCAAAGTCAAACCAGCCGCCCTGAATTTTTGCCACCAGATCATCTCCGCCAACATAATCCGCACCAGCAGCCTTTGCTTCCTCGGCCTTCGCGCCTTCCGCAAATACCAGAACCTTTTTGGATTTGCCTGTTCCATGAGGCAGCACCATTGCGCCACGAACCTGCTGGTCAGCATACTTCGGGTTGATGCCCAGACGGAAAGATGCTTCCACAGAGCTGTCAAATTTGGTAACTACAGTTTTCTTTACCAGTTCAACTGCTTCTTTCGGCGAATACAGTTTGGTTTCGTCAATCAGTTTTAACGCATCAACATACTTTTTGCCATGTTTCTTTGCCATTATAATTCCTCCTTGTGGTCCGAACGGCTTCCGCCTCCCACTCATTAAACTGACGGTCAGTCAGTAATTACAATGCCCATGCTGCGGGCAGTGCCTTCGATCATACGGGTTGCTGCTTCCACATCGGCCGCATTCAGGTCCGCCATCTTGCTTTCTGCAATTTCACGGGCTTTGGCGCGGGGCAATGTAGCTACTTTTTTCTTGTTGGGTTCGCCGGAAGCTTTTTCCAGGCCAGCCGCTTTTTTCAACAGCACCGCTGCAGGCGGGGTCTTGGTAATAAATGTAAAGGAACGGTCTTCATACACCGTAATCTCAACAGGGATAATCAAACCAGCCTGCTGTGCTGTACGGGCATTGAAGTCCTTTACAAAAGCCATAATGTTAACGCCAGCCTGGCCCAGTGCAGGACCAACCGGAGGTGCCGGAGTAGCTTTACCGCCAGGAACCTGTAACTTTACAACCTTAGCAACTTTCTTTGCCATGT
>JAEEGJ010011857.1_pt1 | contig 21891 bp, 24 predicted proteins | sample 8958761 | NCBI WGS metagenome assembly JAEEGJ01 (sample SAMN16246546, study PRJNA631951) | gut metagenome | biome: gut microbiome; feature: rumen; material: RS-attached | host: Bos | place: Iran: Karaj | collected 2018-10 | reverse complement strand
TTCTTCTTTAAATTCTTTTGGTTTTTCAGCACCATCTACATCGAAATTAGATAAATCATTTTCAACATTTTTTATATCTGTTAGATAGTTATTTAACCAATTAGATGATTTATCATAACTATCATTTAAGGCTTTTGTTCCTTGTACTATTTTATTTGTAAGTGAGGAGATTTCTGAACTATCTAATGATTTTAAGTAACCACTTGTTACACCATTATTAATCTCGGTAACTGTACTTTTTAATCCATTAAATTCTGTTTGTTTAGAGTCTAATGAATCTAAATCAATACTGTAATCCATATTTCTTCATCCTCTCTATAATAAATTATAACATATAATATATTAGAAAAAATAGTTAATTAATTTTTGACCTTTTTAATAATAAAAAGTATAATAAGTTTCATTATTTAGGGGGTGAGACGTATGGAGATTATTTATAGTGAATTAGGTATTGAATTAACTAGAAGATGTAATGAAAAATGTGAACATTGTTTAAGAGGTAATGCTCAAGATATTGATCTAACTAAAGAAGTTATAGATGCTTTATTTGATAATAACAATATACGTCTTATTGAAAACTTATATTTAAGCGGTGGAGAACCAACTTTAAATAGTAAAGCATTATCTTATCTTGTTGATAAGATAATAGAAAAAAGAGTAGTAGTTGGTACATATAGAGTTATTATTAATGGTACTTATTATGATGAAGAATTTGGTAATGCTATTAAAAGATTACATGAATATATAGATATAGTTGGTTGGAATAAGTTATACAATGTAACAAGAGCAACTAGTTTTGGAAGAATAGGAATATCACAAGACCAATATCATAGAAAAGCTAAAAAGGAAGTAATAGATAACTTAAGAGAATTACCTTCTAGATTAGTGATACTAGATGAGGATTATATAGCAGAAAAATTATTACCATATGGTAGAGCATTAGATAATGAGTTATCTAGTAATGAACCAGATATATCTAAATTAGTAGATGTAGATGATACATATATAATTATGAAATATGGTCAAGATGGTGTTCAATTTAAGAAACAATATATATGTGCTAATGGTAATGTTTGTTTAGATCCTAATTATCCATTTCATATATTAGATCAATATAGAATGGGTAATGTATTAGAGTCATCTTTATTAGAAATGTATGGTATAGAAGAAAAAACTAAAGAAGTAGGATAGAGCAAAATTAGACAAAATAGGCATTTTTTGGTATAATTAGAAGCACTTAAAGGGGAGTAGTTCCATTTTATAAATGGTTTAATTCATCAACACGGTTACTGGATTAAACATAATGAACGAGACTTTTATGAATTTAAAAATCATAAAAGTCTTTTTTTCGTCTATTATGACTTTTATGATAGAGGGGGAATAATAAATGACGAAAGTTGAATTGTATGGTAATCTTGATAGCGTAGTTAGAACTTTAATTAGTTTTAGAGAGAATGGCTTTGATGTATGTTGTGATTTCAATGGACATACATTATATTCTAGAGATGTTACTTTAGATAGTGCATACTTAGAAGTAACTGGATATACTTATAGAGCTTATTTACAAAAACAAAAAGAAGTTATGGATGAGTATAGAGCTAGACAAGAAAAAGAAAAAGAAGAAGCTAGAGCTAAAAAACACGAATGGATTGAAAGAGGTAGAAAATTAATACCTCAAGAATTATGGGCTAAATGGGAAGAATGTCTTGATATTCGTATTCATGACTTATATAACGGTACTGAAGTAGAAGGTATAATTCAAATTATGGAAGCTCATAAAGCTGGAAAATCAATTGATGAAATATATTCTATCTTAGAAGCTCAACATCATTCAGGAGCTTCATATGGTATAGCTATGAGTATTATTAGATATTTCTATTCAGAAGAATTATGTAATCAATTACAAGCCTTTGAAGAAACAAAAAGAAACGAAGCTAAAAATAATAAAAAACCTACAGTTTAAAATAAAAGATATCGAATGATATCTTTTTTATTTTGCTTTAGTTTTTTTATGGTTTAAAAGGCTTTTTTTTCATTTTTAGGTATGCTATAATGAACTCTTATTGAAATAGGGAGGTATGATAATGAAAAGTTTAATAGTAGGACAATCTGGAGGACCAACATCTGTTATAAATGGAAGTCTTGCTGGTGTATATAGTTCAGCTAAAGAAAATGGTTTCGATAAGGTTTATGGAATGCTTAATGGCATAGAAGGGTTACTAGAAGAAAGAATAGTAGATTTAGATGAGTATTTAAATAGTGAAGAAAATCTAGAATTACTAAAAAGAACTCCTTCGTCTTTTTTAGGTACTTGTCGATTTAAATTAGGCAAGATAGGAGACCATGAAGATATTTATAAAAAGATCTTTGAAATATTAGATAAACATGAAATAGATTCATTTATCTATATAGGTGGTAATGATTCAATGGATACAGTAGAATCATTATCTGATTATGCTGAGATGCATAAAAAACATCAAAACTTTATTGGTGTACCTAAAACAATCGATAATGATTTACCGGTTACAGATCACTGTCCAGGATTTGGTAGTGCATGTAAATACATAGCTACAACATTAAGAGAAGTTATTACTGATAATACATGTTATGGTAGTACTAAACCAACAGTAGCTATTATAGAAATAATGGGTAGACATGCAGGATGGTTAACAGCATCTGCAGCACTCGCTAAAGATGAAACATGTCCTGGAGTAGATGCTATTTATTTACCAGAAGTATCTTTTGACATAGATACATTTGTAAGTAATGTAGAAAATCTATTAAAAAAGAAATCTAATATAGCAATAGCTGTATCTGAAGGAATAAGAACACCTGATAGAAAATTTGTATGTGAATTATTAGATACTAATTTAATGACTGATTCTTTTGGTCATAAAGAATTACTAGGTTGTGCTGATGCTCTAAGTAGAATCTTAAGAGATAGATTAGGTGTTAAAACTAGACCAATTACATTATCTAGTTTACAAAGAGCTGGTGCTCATTTAGCATCTAAAAGAGATTTAGATGAAGCTATTAAATGTGGAGAACTAGGTGCTAAATTAGCATATAATGGTGAATCTGGTAAGATGGTTATAATGACAAGAGAACCAGGTAAGAAATATAGTATTAAATATGAAGTATTTGATGATATCCATAAAATTGCTAATGTTGAAAAGAAGATTCCAATGGATTGGATAGATGTTGAAAATAATTATGTTAAAGATGAATTAGTAGAATATATTAAACCATTAATACAAGGTGATGTTAAACAAATTACTAAAGATGGTTTACCACAATATTTGATTTTAAAATAGAGGAGAGATAAAGATGGAAAAATTAGATATTATGCAAAATAGATTAGGTTTTATAGCAGCATTAGATCAAAGTGGTGGATCTAGTGCAAAGACATTAAGATTATATGGAGTTAATGAAGATAGTTATAGTAGTGAAGAAGAAATGTTTGATCTAATTCATGCTATGAGAACTAGAGTTATGAAATCTAAAGAATTTACTAGTGAAAAAATAGTTGGTGTTATTTTATTTGAACAAACTATGAACAGAAAAATAGATGATATGTACACTAGTGAATATTTATGGAAGAAAAACATATTATCTTTCTTAAAAGTAGATAAAGGTTTAAAAGATTTAGAAAACGGTGTTCAACTTATGAAAGATATTCCTGGATTAGAAGATACATTAGATGTAGCAGTTGAAAGAGGAATATTTGGAACTAAGATGAGAAGTGTTATTAAAGAAGCTAATGAAGAAGGAATTAAGGAAATAGTTAAACAACAATTCGAAATAGCTAAAATAATAGCAAATAAAGGCTTAGTACCAATCATTGAACCTGAAGTAGATATAAATGCACCTGATAAAGAAAAATGTGAAGAAATACTTCGTAATTATGTAATGGAAGAATTAGGTAAGTTAAATGAATCTACTAAAGTAATGTTTAAGTTTACTATACCTAGTGTAGATAATTATTATTCTGAAGTAATGGAAGATAAACATGTAGTTAAAGTAGTAGCATTATCTGGTGGTTATGAAAGAGAAGATGCATGTAATAGACTTGCTAGAAATAAAGGTATGATAGCATCATTCTCAAGAGCATTACTTGAAGGATTAAATGTTAATGATACTGAAGAAGAATTTGATAAGAAGTTAGCAGATTCTATTGATATGATTTATCAAGCAAGTATTAAATAATATGAGTAAGATAGAATTAATAAATGATTCTTGTATAGAACAAGAAGTTGATGCTATTGTTAATGCTGCTAATGGTTATATGGCACATGGTGGTGGAGTTGCTAGAGCGATTCTTTTAAAAGCTGGTGCTGAATTAAATGAAGCATGTAGAAAATATGATTTACCGATAGATGATGGTGAAGTAATAGTAACACCAGCATTTAATATAAAGAATGCTAAAATAATTATCCATGCAGTAGGACCAGATTTTGGTAGAACACCAGAAGCATTTGATAAGTTATTTAATGCTTATTACAATTCTTTAGTTGCATTAAAAGATAATGGTTATCATTCAATATCATTTCCTTTAATAAGTAGTAGTATATTTGGTGGTAGATTAGAGAATCCTGTAAGGGAATCAACTAAACAATGTATTGCTGCTTATAAGAAGTTTACTAGTGATTTTCCTGAGTATGATATAGATGTAAAACTATGTGCTTATTCAGCAAAAGAAGCAGAAGAAGCTAGTAAGGAAATGGGTATCTATATTTGAGAAAAACCCCAAAATATGGTATAATGAAAGTACGTAAAATAAAAAAGGATATCAATTGGATATCTTTTTTAATGTCTTAATTCTAAAGATTTATTTTTACTTTCTTTAGAGTTCATTAATGATAATAATTCTTGTTCTGCTAAATTTATAGCAGTTACTTTATCTTGAATATTAATTCTAGCTCTAATAGCCATATCAATAGCACTTAGTTTTTCCGTTGTTTTTTGACGTACTATTGAAAGAGATTCAGCTTTTACATTTTGATCTTTAGGACTTGTAACACTATTAATGTATTTAGATGTATAATCTGCTAAAACTTCTTTTAATTTTTGAGTAAAAGCTTGTTGTTCTTCAACAGGTAATACTTCGATTTTTAATATTAAATCTCTAATATATTCAATGATACTATCATTTAATGGTTTAGTAACTATAGATTTTTGAGCTTCTGTTTCAATTTGAGCTTGTAATTCTTCTTCTTTAATTTCTTTGATTTCAGCTTTAGCATCTTTTATGTCGTGAATATAGTCTTTAATGTTTTCAATATTATCGCCAATACTTTCAAACATTTCAAAAGATATAAAGTCATCGAAATCTGTATCACTTATCAATAAATAAACAAAATTACTTCTAACTAAAATCTCAAGTACAAAAGTAAAAGCAGCAAGTATAGTAATACCTAAAATTTTAGCTATTTCTCTAGCAATTTTTAGAATTGCAAAGAAAATATTTTTTCTATTTTCTCTCATATATATCATTCCTTTCTATTCGGTCAAAAAAACGAGACCTTTTATACTATTAAAAGTCTCGTTATTACTTATTATCCGAATATCAAAAAATGATATTGTCATTGACGAATAATAAACATCATAAGATGTTAACTACTCCCCCTTAAAGTGGCCTTATTATACCATAAAAAGGACTTTTTTTCAAGTTATGGTATGGTATAATGGTGATAGGTGATAGTATGAAATTATATGTTAATGAAAAATTATTCTCTATACATGATAGATTCTTTATTACAGATGAAGAAGGTAATAACTTGTATGAAATAACTAGTAAGTTATTAACTATTGGAGATAAGATGACTATTAAAGATATGGCAGGTAATGAAGTAGCATATATAGAACAGGAATTGTTTCATTTAATGCGTCATTATAATATTTATTTTCATGGTGAATTAGCTTGCCAAATTCAAAGAAAATTCAAATTATTTAAAAATGATTATGAATTAAGTAATGGTTATAGAATTGATGGAAATTTTATGGCATTAGATTTTGATGTATATGAAGGAAATAATAAAATAGCTCATATAGGTAGAAAATTCTTTACTATTGGTGATAAATATGAAATAGAAATATTTGATGATAGTAAGTTAGAAATAATACTTGCTATTATGGCAGCAATTACTAAAGATATAAACAATAATCAAGCAGTTAATGTAGCAGGTTCAAGTAATTAAAAGACACTGTGTGTCTTTTTTTTATTAGGTTGTAAGTTTTATATATATTTGATAAAATAAATTTAAGATAGGAGTCGACTGAGAAAGGAGAAATGGCTTTAATGGAAAAAGAAGTCAAGAAGAGAAATGTTGCCATCGAGTTCTGGAGATTCTTCGTTGCAATTGCTATTATTGGATTCCATGTAGGATGGATAATTGCTAGAACATGTAATGGATCAAACGGATACTGGATGACTCCATCAAATACTTGGTTCTTTGGTGCTAGTGAAGTATTACTTGTATTTACAGTAACTGCCGGTTATTTCATGGCTGCTCACTATAAAAAAGCATCTAAAGATCCAAAATACAACGAAAGGAGTGCAATGTCTAGAGCAGGAGAGTATACTTGGGCAAGAATCAAAGGATTACTTCCAGTACTTATTTTGGGTTATGTACTAGGAGTAGTAATTTGTACTAAATTCTTCTATCCTGATTATAAAGTACAAGAAGTATTTGTAATGCTATTTAATAGTATTTGGGAATTCTTGGGATTCCATGCTGCTGGTTTAAGAAGTGCAGGAAACGAATTCTTTAACTTAAATGGACCATTATGGTTCATCTCAGCAATTATACTTGTTGGTTACTTTATCTATTGGGGCTTATGTAAAAATGAAGACTTTACAGCTGGTGTAGCTGCTCCATTCTTAACAATTTTCTTTGCTGGATGGTGGAGCTTTACTGGTACAAGAGCTGCTCAAACTGCTTGGTCAACATTTGGATTCCAAACTGCATCTACTAATGGTATGGGTGGTGCTGCTGGTGCTGCAACTCCAACATTAGGTTTCAATAACGGATTAGTATTCGTTATGATTGGTATGCTAATTGGTGTAATCCTATATTATGTTCTTGAAAAAGTTAAAGAACATGAATTTAAACATACTTGGTTATTAACTATCTTAAATATTGCTATAAGTGCTTTATTAGGATGGTATATAGTTTATCAACCTACATGGTTTAAACTTGAAAGATGGCCAGTTGCATTCTTATGTACAATGGTAGTAGCATTATCTTTATTAAATAAAGATGGTCTTACTAAAGTATTAAACAATGATGTAACAAACAAAGTTTTATCTTATCTTGGTGGCTTGTCATTATACGTTTATATGTTACATTATCCTGTAGCTATCTTAGTAATTAGATTATTGGGAACTAATACTCAAGAAACTGCATATTCATTCTGGTTAATCTTCGTTCCATGTGTAATAATTACCTTAATCCTATCTGTAATTGTTAAATATGTCATGGAAGCAACTATCTTGAAGAAGAAAAACTAGTATTAGGAAGAAATGATTATATCATTTCTTTTTATTTGGTTTTTTGATATATTTATATTAGGTGATACTTATGAAAATAATTGATAAAAAAGATGTTGCTTCATTAATAAAAGATGAAGATATGGTAGCTATAAGTGGTAGTGGAGGATCTGGTAGTCCAGAAGCTTTAATTAGAAGTGTAATGGATTCATTTTTAAGTACCGGACATCCATGTAATATAGGAGTTACTTGTGGTATAAGTCCTGGTAATTTAACTAATGATGATGTAGGTATGAATATGTTAGCTAAGCCAGGTTTAGTTGGTAGAGCAATATGTGCACACTTAGGTATGGGAAGAGTATTTGGTAATGCTATTGGTTGTAATCAATTCCCAGCATTTGCTGTACCACTTGGAGTAATAAACCATTTATATAGAGCAATTGCTGGTCATGAAGTTGGTATTATTACGCATATTGGTTTAGGTACATTTGCAGATCCTAGAGTAGAAGGATGTTGTGCTAATGAAAAAGCTAAAGACTTAGATCCATTTGTTGAAGTAGTTAATATTGGCGGAAAAGAAAATCTTTTTTATCATTCATTTCCAATTAATGTAGCGTTATTAAAAGCAAGTTATGCTGATGAAGATGGTAATATCTCATTAGAAGAAGAAGGAGTTATTGGTGAACAATATAATATGGCAATAGCTGCTCATAATAGTGGTGGTATTGTTGTAGTAGAAGTTAAAGGTATTAAACCTAAAAATTCTTTTAGAGCAAGAAATGTATTAATTCATTCTTCTTATGTAGATTATGTTGTAGTTAATGAACCAGATACTTCATTAGGTGAATATAATATTCCTTTCTATAAACCAGAAATAACTGGAGATAAGAGAATTAAATTAGAAGATATTGAAATAAGACCATTAGATGAAAGAAAAGTATGTGGTCGTAGAAGTGCAATGGAAGTTAGAAAAGGTGATGTTATCAACTTAGGTGTTGGTATGCCTGATAGTGTAGCTAATAGTTGTGCTGAAGAAGGAATAAGTGATTACATTTATTTATCTGTCGAATCAGGACCAACTGGTGGTGTACCAATTGGTGGTATTGTATTTGGAGCTTCTGTTAATCCAGATTCAGTTATTCAAACAGCTGAACAATTTGATGCTTATAATGGTGGAAGTCTAGATATGGGTATTGTAGGACTTGCAGAAGTAGATAAAGAAGGTAATGTTAATGTATCTAAATTTGGTACAAGAGTAACAGGACCTGGTGGATTTATTAATATTACTCAAAGTACTAAGAAAGTAATATTCATGGGAACATTTACTGCTGTTGGTTTAGAAGAAGAAATCAAAGATGGTAAATTAGTAATTAATAAAGAAGGAGAAAAACCTAAATTTGTTGATAAAGTACAACAAATTACATTCTCTGCTGAACAAGCTATTAAAACTGGTCAAGAAGTTTTATATGTTACAGAAAGAGGTGTATTTAAATTAACAAAAGATGGAGTTATGTTAATTGAAATAGCACCTGGTGTTGATTTAGAAAAAGATATACTTGCTCATATGGCTTTCAAACCATTAGTATCTAAAGATTTAAAACTAATGGATGAGAGAATATTTAGAGAAGAAAAAATGAATATTAAAGATGAATTTCTAAAAGGAGAGTAATATGAAAGTATTAATTATAAATGGTAGTCCTCATGTAGATGGATGTACAGCTACTGCTTTAAAAGAAGTTGAAAAGGAATTAAATAAAGAAGGCATTGAAACAGAAACAATAAATATCGGTAATAAAGATATTAGAGGTTGTATTGGTTGTTTTAAATGCAAAGAACTAAAGAAATGTGTATTTGATGATATTGTAAATGAAGTAGCTGTAAAATTTGGTGAAAGTGATGGAATACTAATTGGAACTCCTGTATATTATTCAGGAATGAATGGTACTTTAAAAGCATTCTTAGATCGTTTATTCCATAGTAGTTATATTGGTAAAACTATGAAAGTAGGTGCTGCTGTTATATCATCACGTAGAGCTGGAAGTACTAGTGCATATGATGAAATACATAAATATTTTGGTATAGCAGGAATGCCTATTGCTACAAGTACATATTGGAATGAAGTACATGGTTCTAATAAGGAAGAAGTATTAAAAGATGAAGAAGGATTACAAACTATGCGTAATCTAGGAAGAAATATGGCTTTCTTAATTAAGAGTATCAATTTAGGTAAAAAAGAATATGGTTTACCTGAAAGAGAATCTGGAGCATGGACTAATTTTATTAGATAGGTGATGCTATGAATTTAAGAGAATGGATAAAAAGTAAAAGAAGTTTAGATAAAAAAATAATAGAAAAAAGAGCTCATGTCGCTGATAGTGTTTTAGTTGCTATGGCTGAAGATAGATATAGTTTCTTTGAATTTGATTATTGTAGAGAAGTATTACAAAAAATGGAGAGACTAAATGACTTTAAAAGATATGAATTCTTCTATAACCTTATGTATGGTTGGGATGAAGTATGTAACTTTGATAGGGAAACTGGTGAATATTTAAATAGTTTATTTGCTGATCCTAATTATGTTACAGCTATTCATAGAGGTTATTTAGGACCAATTAATCCTAATGAAGTAATGGCTAATAGTAATATAAGTGATATTATGAATCTTGGTTTAATAAATAATGGCCATGGTATGCAAGGAGTATTTGATGATATACCATCACTATCTTTAACAACTACACCTATGACTTCTTTTGGAGATTTAATAAACTTAGTTGGTTCTTATAAAGATAATAATGCAACAGTAGTATTACAATTTCCTACGGAAGAAGTAGATTCTGATTTATCTTTTAAAGGTGAAGATGTATATGTAAAAAGAAATGGAATTAGTTATATAGATCCAAAATATGTTAAAGGTATAATTGTTAAACAAGAAAATGCTCGAGACAAATACTTTAGTAGAGAAGAGTTATTAGGATTAAAACAAGTAGAGAAAGGAAAATAGTATGGAAATAAGTGAAACTAAAAAAAGTAATAAACTTTTAATATTTGGTTTAGTTCTTTTAGTTATTTTAATATTTGGTGCTGTTGGTTATTCTACAGGTAAAAAAGAAGTTAAAGATGAAGAAACAAATGCTCCTAAAGAAGTAAAAGAAGTAATTGAAAAGAAGTCTACATATGAAGAAATTAATACATTCTTTAATGGGACACCTGATAAAGATATAAAGTATTTAACTCAAGAAGAAGCTAAAAAAGTTGCTCCAAGTTATGAAGCAAATGATGGTGGAGAATGTAATATTTCAAATGTTTATACTAAATATGGAGATCATTATGTTTTCTTTAAAACAGAAACATGTCGTAATACTTATGAAATAACTATTTTTAAAGATAAAGAAAAGTTATTAGAAATTAAGAACGTATATTCTAAAATAACTTTTAAAGATAGTAAAAGAACGGTAATTACTAAACCATTTATAAGAAATGGCAAGGTATTCTATATTGCTGATGGAAATAAAGAATCTGGTACAACGATTTTTGCTTATGTTGATTTAAAAGATAAAATTGAAGAAGTAGAAGTTAATGATTTAGAAGTAACACATTAATAAAAGACACTTTTTAGTGTCTTTTTTTTATCATATATATTATAATTTAGATAAGGTGATAATATGAAAAAGAAAATGATGATAGCTGGAGCTTTATGCTTAGTAGTTTTAATAGTTGTAGTAGTACTATTATTATTAAATAGAAAGAATAGTGGTGTAGCTACTTTAACTATGGATATTAATCCTAGTATAGAGATTAAACTTAAAAAGGAAAAAGTTACAGCAGTTAAAGCCTTAAATGAAGATGGTGAAAAAGTCATTGAAAAAGTAGAAGACGATATGAGTCTTGAAGAAGCAATGAATGAAATAATTAATAAATCTTTTGAATATGATTATATTAGAGATGATGTTGTAACAATTTTAGTTCATGTAGATGGAAAATTAGATATGGATGAACTACAAAAAGTTATTAATGGTCCAGTAAGTGAAAAGAATCATAGTTTAGATTTAATTGTAATAGATAAGATTACTAATGAAGATAAAGATTTAGCTAAAGAATATGATATAAGTCCAGCTAAAGCTGCTTATATTAATAAGATTGCTAAAGAAAAAGATATGGATGTAGAATACTTCGTTAATAGATCTATTAGAGAAATTAAAGAAACTGAAGCTTCTGGTAATAGATGTGAAGAAGGATGGGAGCTAAGAGATGGTTGGTGCTTCAAAGAAAAAGCTAGAGAAGAAGCTAAAAAAGGTAAAGTATGCCCTGGTGGATATATAGAACATGATGGTAAATGTTATGAAGAAACACATCCTGAAGAAACTGAAGAATATGAATGTGCTGAAGGTCGTACTTTAAATGGCGATAAATGTATTAGAGAAGAAGAAAAAGAGCCTGTTGCTAAGAGCTTTACTTGTTCTAAAGGAGAATTAACTAAGAAGAGTGATATTGCATTAGCTACTCCTGGTGAAGGCGATGGATATATCTGTGTAGATAAATCAAAAGCTACTCATCCAATGAGTCCTTGTGAATTACATGATGGAACAGAAACAACTATGTCAGGTGGTAAATGTTACTGGCATAGAGCACCAGTAATTGCTGAAGGATGTCCTGGAAAAATTCAAATAGGTCATATGTGTTGGGATGATGCTTCAAACGTATTAGTTTGTAAAGGCGCTCGTGACGGTAAACAATATAGTAGTAGAAATGAATATTGTGAAAATTCTATTACTTATACAGATCCTATTGTAAGTGAGTATACTTGTGAAGGTGAATACACAATGAAAGGTACTAAGTGTGTTAAAGAAGAGGAAGAACCTGCTCAACATAAAATGGCTTGCCCTTCTGGTTATACAAAAGTAGATCATGATAGATGTATAAATGAAACAAAGACTGCTGAATTAACAGATGGTTATGTATGTGATAAAGAAGATTCTGAAGTAAGAGGAGATACTTGTATCCTTTTCGAAAAGAAAGAAGCTTTACATGATTAAAAAAAGATATCAAGTGATATCTTTTTTATTTACTGTTAATTAATTTCATCTTTTTTAAACTACATTCACGACATCTATATTGAGGATTTTTATCTTCTGATCTATCGTAGTTACCCCACATAACAATACGATAACCTTTAGTATTCTTATGACAATCATAACATTCGACTTTATTTTTAATTTCCCATAAAGGAACATCGGAAGTTTTCTTAAAAATTATTTTATCTACCCAGAAGAAGATTAGACCACCAATTAAATTTGCTATGATAGTAGCTGTTAATGTACTCATATTAGATAGTAATTTTAATACTATTGCTAGGATTGGAGTACTAAGTTGCCATCTTACTAAATAGAAAAAATATTTTTTAAAAAAATTCATTTTTATCACCATAAGAATTATATCTTATTACTATCTAATTTTAAATGATTTTATGATATAATTTACATAGTAGGTGAACGTAATGAAGAAAGTATTAATTTGTATAGGTGTCATATTGTTATTCGGCTTAGGAATACTAATTGGTTTTCTAATACCTAAGAAATGTCCTAATAAATGTATTATGGAAAAAGAATGTACATGTGAGAAAGAAAAATGTTTAGGGAATATAGTTAGTTATCATATATTTGATGGTGGTGCTCCAGGTACTGCTTATGAAGTTGAATTAAATTTAGATACTAAAATGGTATGGGTTGAGAAAATACCTGGTTGTAGTGCTTTAGATTGTGATGTTAGCTCATCAAATTTTAGAACAACATTAACAAATGAAGAATTTGAAAAAGTAATGATAGTTCTTAATAAAATTGATTTTAGTACAGAAGATAAACATGTTAGATTGAAATCAATGCTTGCTGCGGCTTTATATCATATAGCTGCTGATCAGGGAGTATTTTTTTCAAAAGAAGAAAATGAAGAAAGTTTTAATATGTATTATAAAGAATATGATGATAACAATGATGGTATTGTAACTCAAAGAGAATTTGGTAATCATTATTTAAATACAATAGTTGATGAATTAGAAGAATTAGCAAAAGAAAGTTAGGAGAATTATTATGGATTTATCAATGATGGTAGAAGAAAATGTTAAATTCAACTACAGAGCTGGCTTGATGATTCAAAAAGGTGATGAAATCTTAGTAGAGGTTAATCCAGAGATTGATTTTGTAACTATACCTGGTGGTAGGGTTAAAACAATGGAAAGCAGTTTAGCGGCATTACAAAGAGAATTAAAAGAAGAAATGCAAGTAGATATATTAGAAACAGAAGTTATTATGAAAGCATTAATAGAAAACTTCTTTGAAATGAATGGAAGAAAGTATCATGAATTATATATTTTATATAAGACTACTATTGATGAATATGATACAAGATTTACAAATGATATGATTAATCATGATAGTGATGCTAGTTATTATAAATGGGTTAAGATAAGTGATTTAGCTAAAGAAAACTTATTACCAGCTATACTTAGAACATTAAGTAATGATGATAAATTCCAAAATATTATAAATGATGATTTAAAAGAAGATGAAGATATCGATTGATATCTTTTTTTATATAAAATTAGAGTAAAGCAAATGGTAGGTTAATTTACAATAAATTGATAAAATGATAGAATTTAGATAGTAGGTGAAGTATATGGAAAACTTAGAAGAATACTTGAATGCTAATTATAATACGGTAGAAGCATTAGATGGTGGTGGATACTACTGTGAAGATTCTCATCACAATGGATTATATATTCCTGCTAATTATGAAGGCAGTGTATCTATGTTGGGTTATTTACCTGGTGATGGTGGACCAGCAGGTGGATATCATGATGCGGATATGCTAAGAGAAATAATACGTGGAGAAAATCCTCCTGATTATATCTGTTGTATTTCCTATACTGCTTATAATGAAAATGCAGAAAATTTATTTACACAAACTTATGATTCTTTAACAGAAAATTTAGGTTTAAATATACCTACAGTTTGTCAAATGTCATTTAGTGCTAGTGGTGGAAATGGTTTTACTAGTTTAAATAATTTATTAACAGAGCATCCTGAATTAAATGCTTTTATGATTGTTAATAATTCTAAAAACGATGTTGATCAAATTAAAAATATTGATAATAAATATCAAGCATTAATTGATGGTAATGTGCCAATTTTTTATCAAGATATGGTAGATGATAGTGAAAGAATTAATAGATTAAAAACAGGTATTAATAATGGCTATAATATGTATATAATTGAAACAACTTATGATGGTCATAACTTAAATTGGAATGATTTTCATCCATTCTGTAATAGAGACATTTTATACAATGGAATGGTAGATTACTTATTTGGTTATCAGGATGAATATGGACATAATAGTTATTATTTAAAAAATAGTTTTGTTGATTATAAATTAGTTACTTATAATCCGGAAACAGGTGAAAAAATAGAAGTAAATATTGAAGATATGATTACTTCTAATTTAGCTGGTGTTAACATACCTAGTTTAAGAAAACTGTTAAGTCCTGGTAAATTTACAATTACTGATAATCTTGTTAAGAATGATCAAATGGGAATTCTTGGAAGTTTAACAGATTTAAAATTAAATTATAGAGGTCAAGAAGTTACTTCTAAATATAGTTATGTTGAATCTGCTATGAATAGTATTAGACAACAAGTAAGTAGTTCAGGTTATTTATCTGGATATGGTACACAAAACTTTAGAAGTACTGAAGGTATACCTGGTTGTATAGGTAAATATATTGATGCTTACTTTAGTTTAGTAAATCAATTGTTAACAGATTTATCATTACAAACAGAATCAGTATTAAGTTATGCTCAAGCAATGATAGATATGGATAAACATTTAGCAGAAGGTGCTGATGAATTAGGTTCAGTATTAGAAGTACCTAATGAAGATGGAGCAAAACCACTTAATGATTATAAACCACCAAGAAATACTCCAGATTTTTATGGTAATAATCCAGGAAATAATAATCCTGGTGGTAATCCACCAACAGTTCCGGAGACACCGAGAACAAGAGAATTAAAATTTAATTTTGAAGATAATCATAATGCTATTTTAGAAACAGATGGCGAAAAGATTGTATCATTTAGATATTATTATAAATACGATACTGCAGAAGCAGCATCAGCAGCAATGTCTGAATTAATGAAGAAATTTGAAGGTAAAGATTACTTCGATAGAATGGAAGTAAAAGGTAATGGTATTAATGTTTATATTAAACAAGAATATCTAGATACAAAATCATTAGATGAAATTCAAAATGAATTATTGGAAGGGGCGACGATAGTAAATGGCTAAGTTATATTTAGATGAATTAGAATCAGCATTATCATTTACTACTTTCAATACCCTTAGTCAAGATAGTAGAGATGCTACTTCTACTGGTAATCATTTAGTTGATTTTATAGAACAAAGTGAAGCAGATTTAAAAGGTGAACAATGGGATCAAGTTAGAGGTAAAATGGCGGAATTCCAACAAGCTCTTGGTCAAAGAGCTCAAGTTGCTGATCACTTAGGTGCTGCTATTGAAGAAGCTTTACAAATGTTAAAAGATTATATGGAACCTGATGAAATGTTAGATTCATCAAGATTAGAAGAATATAGAGAAGCTAAAAAACAATGTGAAGATAGTATTGAAACATTAAAAGGAATGCTAAACGAAATGAAAGAAGTTGTTTATGAAGATCCTGATAATCCAGGAGAATACTTATCAACTTGGGTTCCAATGTATGATGCTGATGTTATTAATGCTCAAATAGCTATTGCAACAGCAACACTACAAGAGTTAGATAGAATAATCAAAAAAATAGAAGGTCTAGATGAAATATACGATAAAGCAGAAAGAATACTAGAAGAGGCTTATCAAGAAGTACTTGCTTTCCAAAGACAAGTACAAGGTATAACTCCTAGTGCAAAATATGTATATGAGCGATGAGTTAAATACTAACGAAAGAAAAGTATTAGAAAATAACTTATCAACTGAAAAAGAATCATTAAAAAAATATGATGCTTTATCAGAAGAATTAAAAAGATTAAATGAAAACATTAATAAATGTTTAGATATTGTTAATTCTTCTGTAAGAAGTAATTCTGTTAGATCCAAAATTGAAGATTATGCTATCTTAAATGATAAAGCTAATAAGATATCAATTAACTCTATTGAAAGAGATGTTAGTGATACAAGAAAAAATATTAAAAATATTGATGAACAAATCAATGGTACAAAAAAGGACACTGAATAGTGTCTTTTTATGTTATAATCTTTTTGGTGATACAAATGGCAAAAAGTGTTAAAGATGCAAAAGTAGTTAAAGAAGAAAAAAGTAGTAAGAAAACAACTAAGTTTTGTATGTATTGTGGTTCAGAAATAAATTTAACTGCTGTTTATTGTATAAAATGTGGAAGACAATTAATATTTAATAATAACTATTGTAAGAACTGTGGTAGTAAGATATTACCAGGAGTTAAGTTTTGTACTAATTGTGGTATTAAGTTTGGTGAATAAAGAAGCAATGCTTCTTTTTTATATGTTATAATTTAGATGATAGGTAGGTGATATTTATGAAAAGAACTATTCTAAAAATATTAGAAGTATTATTTATTATCCTAATTATTGGTTCTTTAATAAGTATCTTATCTTGGTATAACGATAAAAGGAAAGTAAAAAAGATTGTTGATAATGTAAGTGATTATTTAATATTAGACAATGATAGTTATGCTATTAATGAAGAAATAATAAAGATTAATGAAGATACAATGGGATGGATAAAAATAGAAAATACCAATATTAATTATCCAATTGTACAAACTAATAATAATGATTATTATTTAAGACATGATTATGACGGTAATAGAAATGCTGCTGGTTGGATATTTATGGATTATCGAAATAGTATGGATGATCAAAATATAGTTATATATGGTCATCATCGTAAAGATGGTATTATGTTTGGTGATATCGATAAATTAATGAAAAAAAGTTATTATGATGATAACAATGGTAAGATACTTTTAGTAATTAATGGTGAAAATAAATACTATCAAATATTTAGTGTTTATGAAGCTAGTAGTACAGATTATTATGCTGATCGAAATTTTGATGATTTTGAAAAAACTTTAGAAGAGTTTAAAAGTAGAAGTAAAATCAATTTTGATACTGATTTAACGGGAGTTAAACAGATACTAACTTTATCAACATGTCATGATAATAACAAGGATAGATTGGTAGTTCAGGCATATGAAATTTTAACGTAAAGGGGTTCAAAAACCTCTTTTTTTATGCTATAATTTTTACGTATAGTAGATGATATGGAGGTGGTTCGATATTGTGCTAGTAAAAAGAGATTATTTCTTGTAGGAGTAATGTTCTTTTTAATAATGTGTATTTCTGGTATTTATGCATTGAATAATGAAATAAATGATACAGAAACAACACTTTCAACAAGTGCTGTTGAAATAAAATTAGAAGAATATAATGGCAGTAACGAACCATTTACTGAAGATGGAAAAATAGTGATGCCAGGTGAAGAAATATCGCTTGTTCCAAGAGTTAATAATCTCGGGATTGAATGCTATTTAAGAACAAAGATTACTTACACAATAAACAATGAAGAATATAATGAATTAGATTATATTGATGGTAATTATGCATCTTGGGATAAAAAAGATGGATATTACTACTATGGTTCAACTTTAGGTAAAGAAGAATCAGTTGATTTATTTAATGAAATTTCAATACCTGATAATTTAACCAATGAATATCAAGGCAAAAAGGTTATCGTTAACATACTTGTTGAAGCTATACAAGCTAAAAACTTTGATGGTAATTGGGATGGAATAGAAATAAAGGAAAGTGTTAATAGAACATATGATATTAACAGTTCTGGAAGTTCAACTGTGGTATATGAAAACAATGCTCAGCAACACATTACATTAGATGATGGTTTCTTTGATAATTTAGGCGGTTTATTACCAGGGGATAGTGTAAGTGAGAATATTGAAATTTTAAATAGTAGTAAAGATAAAAACAAATATTACTTAAGTATTGATAAAGAAGACTTAAGTGATGAAGAAAGAAAATTACTAGAGAATATTAATCTAATTATAAAAAAGAGTGATGGTACAGTATTAAGTACAACTAATCTAGCAGATGTAGAAATGTTAGAATTAGGTACTTATGCAGGTGGTAAAGGTGATACTTTAACATTAGAAGTATCATTACCAAAAGAATTAGATAATGAATTTAGTAAGATTCTGACAAAGATAACATGGAGGTTCTCTTTAGAATTAATAGAGAGCGCCATAATAATTCCTGAAACATGGGATTTAAAATTTGATTTGTCTATTACCGTTTTCTTACTTTCAGCTTTAGGATTATTAATAGTCCTAATACTTGAAAAGAAGGAAAAGGATAAAATAGAAAAAAATAATTAGAAAAAAGGAAAGAGGAAAAAAATTATGAATAAGAAAAAAACAATTATTGCAGCTTTAGTTTTACTTTTATTATTAGCAATTGGGGGCGTAATGGCTTACTTCACAGATCAAGAAGAAGTAAAAAATACATTTACTGTTGGTAAAGTAGATATTACTTTAACTGAACCAACTTGGGATTCAACTGGAAAAACAAAAGCAGAAAGTATGATGCCTGGTGATGTAATCGAAAAGGATCCAACAGTTACTGTTGCATCAGATAGTGAAGATGCTTGGGTATTTGTTAAAGTAGAAGTTCCATGCTTAGGCGAAACTGAATTATTTACTTATACAGTTAATAGTGGATGGACTGCTGTAAGAACAACTGCTTGTACAGATGGAAAAGCTGTAAAAGTTTATGGACATACTGATAGTATGACTGCAGGAGCAAGTGCAACATTATTTAGTACAGTTACTTTTGCTAATTTAAGTGATACTCAATACACTGCATTAACTGATGCTGATGATACTACAGAAGCAAAAGATTTAAAAATGCCTGTTAAAGCTTTTGCTGTTCAAAAAGACCATGTTGATGGTGCTACAGCTGAAGTATTTGCAGCTAACTTCCCTAATGAATAATTAAAATGAAAATTTTAAAGATAATAGTTGATGTTATATTAACATTGATTATTGTTGTTGGTGCTGGTTGTATAGCGATGTACTTTTATGGTATTAGACCATATGTTGTAATATCTGGATCAATGGAACCAACAATAAAAACAGGGAGTGTAAGTTTCATTAATACGAAAGTAGATTTTAATGAAATAAAAGAAAATGATATCATCGCCTTTAGTATGGGAGATGGTACATTAGTTACTCATAGAGTAATAGATATTACTAGTGATGGTTTTGAAACTAGAGGAGATGCTAATAACGTCTCTGATGGTTTCAAAACAACTAGAGAAAACTACTTTGGTAAGAATGTTTATTCAATACCAAAGGTAGGATATACAGTAAAAGCTATTCAATCTACTAAAGGTAAGATAATATGTGGAGTATGTATATTCTTACTTTTAATGGCTGGCTTATTACTGGGAGACAATAATAAAAAGGCAGTTTAATTAGAAGGAGATGATGAAATATGAAAAAACTAAAATTACTTAGTATTCTTTTAGTTGGTATTATTTCATCATTTTTCTTTGTAAATAAGGTAAATGCTTTATTTAAATCAACTCCAGAGCCAAAAATAAATACCTTTACTTTAAAAAGTAAAACAGATTATATTATTAAACATAATCAAATGAATTTAGATGGTGTAACGTATACAACAGTTGAAACTTTAGAAGGAGAAATTGATATTGGATTGCCATTATCTCCAGAAGTACATACTTATGAAGGTTTTATTACACCAGATAGACAAACAGTTATTGCTGGTTTTGATACGGTAACAATAATATATGAGTATGATAGAGAGCAATATGAACTTACTGTTGAAAATAGTGAGAATGTTAATCCTTCAAATGCTTCAGGTACTTATTATTATGGAACACAAATTCATTTGATAGCTAATCAATATGATAGTCAAGGTAGAGAATTTGTTAAATGGTCAAATGGAGTTGAAAATCCTGATTATACATTTACAATGACAGAAGATGTTACTATTTCACCAATATATAGTAATCCATATGAAATTACATTTGTTACTAATGGTGGAAGTCCAAATCCTTCTCCTATAACAAGAAATGAAGGAGAAGCTTTAGGAACATTACCAACAGTTACATATGATGATTGTGATAGTGGTACTGGAAGTTATGGTGAAAGAAATTGTACATATGTATATGAATTTAAAGGATGGTATAAAGATTCATCATTTACGCAAAAAGTAAATGAAGATTATATAGTAAATTCTGATATGACATTGTATGCTAGATGGAATAAGATTTATTTCCATAATGATCAAGCAACATTTAATGGTACAGCTAGTACAATGATTGATACTGATATGGAATTATTTAGCGAAGAAAATGCTGATAAAGATTTCATAGTGACGTTTACATTAGATAGTATGGCAGGTACTCAAACAAGCCGTGCAGCAATGTTTGCTAATATGGATGAAAGAGCAGAACCATATCCTGGTACAATGTTTAGATATGATAAGAATAAATTCGAATTAGTTGCTAATGTTTCAACAGGTGGTGGTAAGAAGACAAAGAATATAAATAACTTCGCTGTTGGAAAGACATTCGTATTAAAACGTGAGAGTGGTATTATTAAGTATAGTGTAGATGGTGGAGAAACATTTACAACAATTAATGACTTCACATCATTTAATAAATACTTCGATTATCATGCAACATTTGGTGGCGAATATGATGCTCAACAACGTCCATATCGTTTCTTTGATGGAACATTATCAGATATGACTGTTGAATTAATTGATTCTCCACATTATACTATTCATTTTGAAGGTAATAGTGGAACAGGATTTATGGAAGATCAAATTTATGCTTTATATGCTTCTAAACCATTGAAAGCTAATAGCTTTAAGAAACATGCATATATGTTTACTGGTTGGAATACATCACCTGATGGAACTGGAACAAGTTATAGTGATGGACAAACTATTTCAGAATTAGGAAATGATGGCGATACAATTACTCTATATGCTCAATGGGAAGAAGCTCCAAGTTATAGCATTCATTTCGATGCTAATGGTGGTACTGGAACTATGGAAGATCAACAATTATATGTTGGTGAAGCACAAAACTTAAGTTCTTCACAATTTACTAAAGATGATTATTTATTTGGTAGTTGGAATACTTCGCCAGATGGTACTGGTACTAAGTATTATGATGAAGAAGAGGTTCTTAACTTATCAACTACAAATAATGATGTTGTTACTCTATATGCTCAATATGTTAAATCAGAATTCGATTATGAAGGAGAAATATCAT
>JAEEGJ010011856.1_pt1 | contig 21894 bp, 18 predicted proteins | sample 8958761 | NCBI WGS metagenome assembly JAEEGJ01 (sample SAMN16246546, study PRJNA631951) | gut metagenome | biome: gut microbiome; feature: rumen; material: RS-attached | host: Bos | place: Iran: Karaj | collected 2018-10 | reverse complement strand
TGACTGCGGTGCCCCGGACTACATCATCTCCAAGGGGGGCGCATCGAACATCCCGGTGGCGTTTGTCGAAGCGAAGGACGTGAACGACCGCGACCTGGACGGCAATCGTGAGCATAAGGAACAGTTCAACCGGTACAAGAATTCTCTTGACCACATCTTGTTTACGGACTATCTTGATTTCCATCTCTATGAGTTTGGCGAATTTGTCGATAGCGTGCGCATTGCCGAAGTTCGCGGCGACAAGGTGGTTGTTGTCCAGCCGAATGTTACGAAATTCTTGGAAATGGTGGATACCTTCTCGGGTGCACTTCCGCAAAAGATTACGTCTGCGAAAAAGCTGGCGCAGATGATGGCGGCGAAGGCGAAACTCCTTGCCGAGACGATTCACAAGACGCTTGAAAACGATACGGACAAGACGGGTGAACTGGCTGGGCAGTGGAATGCTTTCAAGAACATCCTGATTCACGATTTGACGGAAAAGGCTTTTGCCGATATTTATGCACAGACGATAGCATACGGCATGTTTGCGGCGCGGCTCCACGACAAGACTCCCGACACGTTCTCGCGAGCCGAGGCGGCGACGCTGATTCCAGAAACGAACCCGTTCCTACGCAAGATTTTCCAGAGCATCGCCGGCTTCGACATGGATGAAAGTATTGTTTGGATCGTGGATGACCTGGTCGAGACGTTCCGCGTTACCGATATTTCAAAGGTGATGAAAAACTTTGGGCAATCAAGCGGCCAGGGGGACCCGCTGATTCATTTCTACGAAGACTTCCTGTACCATTACGACCCGAAACAGAAAAAGTCCTGCGGCGTTTATTACACACCGGAGCCGGTTGTCGATTTTATGGTGAACGCGGTGGACGATATTCTGAAGGATTCGTTCAAGCTCCCGATGGGCCTTGCCGACACAAGCAAGGTGAAACTCAAGCGATCGAACGACCTTTACACCGACAATCGTACCACCGACCACAAGCGGCATGAGGAAAAGGAATACCATCGTGTGCAGATTCTCGACCCTGCGACGGGTACGGCGACATTCCCCGCAAAGATTGTGCGGAAAATTTACAGCAGCATGCAGGGCAATTTGGGTGCATGGCAAAACTATGTGGATGAACATCTTTTGCCTCGCCTGAATGGATTCGAGTTTATGATGGCTCCTTATGCGATTGCGCATTTGAAGCTCGATATGGTACTTTCCGAAACAGGCTACGTTCCTCAAAAGAACAAGCGTCTGCGTATTTACCTAACCAATTCCTTGGAAGAATGTGACCCCAATACGGGAACGCTATTTGCGCAGTGGTTGGCACAAGAAGCAAGTGAAGCGAACTTCGTCAAGCGCGATACTCCTGTAATGGTGATGATTGGGAACCCGCCGTATAGCGTGAGTAGCAGTAATAAGGGTGAGTGGATTCAGAATCTTCTAGTTGATTACAAGAAAAACTTGAATGAAAAGAAGATAAATCTTGATGATGATTATATCAAATTCATTCGTTTGGCTCATTATTATGTTGAGAAAAATGGCGAAGGAATTGTAGCTTACATTTCAAATAATAGTTTTATTGATGGGATTACCCATCGCCAAATGCGGCTCAGCTTGTTGCAGTCTTTTGACGAAATATATATCCTAGATTTACATGGAAATGGTAAAAAAAAAGAGTCTGCTCCTGATGGCAGCAAGGATGAAAACGTCTTTGACATTATGCAAGGCGTAAGCATTAACATCTTCGTGAAGAAAGGAAATTCCGTTGCGAGCGGAGCGTCTTGTCATTCCCGGCGCCTGTCCTCGCTTGACGGGGATGACCGGGAATCTCCTTTGGCTCGCGTTTTTCATTACGAACTCTACGGCAAGCGCTCTGAAAAATACCATTATCTTAAAACGCATTTCATCAAAGACGTTCCTTGGCAAGAACTGAATCCGCATACTCCGCAGTATTTCTTTGTGCCTAAGGATTTCTCGGCACAAAGTGAATATGAAAAAGGATTTAAGATTGATGAACTAATGAATGTATATAATTCTGGCATTCAAACGAAAAGGGATGCGTTAAACATTTTCTTTGATGAAAATGATGCTGCTGAAATAAAAAAAGATTTTGTTAATCTTTCTGCTTATGATTTGAGTCAAAAATATGATGTGAAGGATGGTCGAGATTGGCAAGTTGTTTCTGCAAAAAACGATTTGATGAAAAATGAAATTATTGCTAATAAAATAGATTATAGACCTTTTGATGTTCGATGGACTAATTATACTGGTAAAACAAAAGGAATAATGGGGTATCCGCGTTTTAAAACAAATTGCAATATTATTGGAAAAGAAAATTTAGTTTTAACAACCTGCCGCCAATTAAGTACGTTTGATTTTCAACATATATTTGTTACGACCCATATTTCAGATTTGAATTCTGTTTCATTGCAAACGAAAGAGCAGTCATATGTCTTCCCGCTCTTTCTCTATCCGACGGAAAACGAAGCCAATCTTGGCGAACAGCGAAAGCCAAACCTTGACGAAACCATCTGGCGAAAAATTGATGCCTGCCTAGAAGGAGATTCCCGCCTTCGCGGGAATGACAATCAAAAAAATTGCGGAAATGACAATCAAGAAGAACATGCTACGACTCCAGAGCATATCTTTGATTACATTTATGGTGTTCTCCATTCGCCATCCTATCGCGAGCGCTACAAGGAATTCCTGAAAATCGATTTCCCTCGAATTCCGTATCCCGAGAATGCTGAGGAATTCAATCGTATCGCCGCCATTGGCGAAAAGCTTCGCAAACTTCACTTGATGCAAGAAATCCCACAACCGCTAACGGTTTCGTTTAACATTCCTGGTGATAATGTTGTGTCAGAAGTTCGGTATGAAAAGGAGATCCCCGACCGAGTCGGGGAAGACAAAGTGGGTAAGGTTTATATCAACAGGACACAGTGCTTTGAGAATGTTCCCGAGCTGGCGTGGAACTTCTACATCGGTGGCTACCAACCCGCGCAAAAATGGCTCAAGGACCGCAAAAACCGCACACTCACATACGATGATATTGAACACTATCGCAAAATCATCGCCGTCCTCATCGAAACCCATAATTTGATGCAAGAACTAGGCTGATTAAGAAGAAGTCTTCGCGGACATTAAGCGAAGGTTTGTGTAAAAACATAGTCGAAAATGTAAAAGTGTCTACCGAGTGCGAAGAGTCCCCTTTCACGCCCCTTTTTCTCTCGTCGCTCGTCTCCTCATAGGGGATAACGTCCACTAAGGGATTAAAATCCCTAGTGTTGTATATCTCGTCGCTCGTCTCTTTTCTATATTTCCCCCCGTAAAATTTCAAACACAGGAACCCCTATGGAAAACATTACCCAGATTTGGAAAAAGATTCAGTCCCCCGAATTCAACCCGGCTACCGACATGGCGCTTGTCGAACAGGTGAAGCAGGTCGCATTGACTTCTCAGGAGCCCGCCAAGGTGAGCTTTGGTACTTCTGGCTGGCGTGGTGAAATCGGTTCCGAATTTACGCTCCGCAACCTCCAGGTGGTGGGTGCCGCCATCGTTCGCCTTTACAGGGAAGCGACTCCCGAACTTTTCGAAGCCCTCGGCGTGAAGGACTTTGCCGAACTCCAGAAGCGTGGCGTGGTCGTCGGTCATGACAACCGCCTGCTCGGTCATGAATTCTGCGAAGCCGTGGCTGACCAGTTTGCGAAGGCCGGCGTGAAGGTCTACTACGGTGGTGAAATGCCGACTCCGGAATTCAGCGCCTGCATCGAAATGCTCGGTGCCGCCTGCTCCATCAACATGACCCCGAGCCACAACCCGAGCCACTACAACGGCATCAAGTTCAACCCGGCCGACGGCGGTCCTGCGGGTCCGGAAATCACGAACGTCATCACGAAGCTTTCTAACGAAATGATGTCCACTTGGAAATTTGAACCGGTGGGCAAGGTTGACTGGGAAATTATCGACTCCCTCAAGATTTACAAGGAATTCCTTGTGAAGCAGGGCACAATCAAGTTCGACCGTATCAAGGACTTTATCAAGAAGGGTCGCCTCACGCTCGTGTGCGACCACGTGCACGGCTCTACCCGCCGCCGTCCGGCTGCGCTGCTCGACAATCCGGAATGCCTCATCACGCTTCGCAACGAAGATGACTCCCTGTTCGGCGGCATCGCTCCCGAACCGTCCAGCAAGAACCTCGAGAAGGTCCGCAAGGTGCTGGACGAGAGCAAGTCCTGGTTCCGCCTGGGCGCAATCTTCGACCCGGATGGCGACCGTATCCGTTTCTACGACGGTACCCGTGAAATCGACATGAACCAGTTTGGCGCTATCGCGTTCCACTACATGGCAACCTGGCGCAAGGAACAGGGCTGCGTGGCCAAGTCCGTCGCGACTTCCAACTTTGTGAACATCATCGCCGAAAAGCTCGGCGTGCCTGTGATGGAAACTCCGGTGGGCTTCAAGAACTTCCGCCCGTGGCTTTCCCGCAATGCCAAGCAGAAGGCTCTCGTGGCCTTCGAAGAATCCGACGGTATTTCTGGCCTCAACAACACGCTCGAAAAGGACGCCCAGTTCGGCCTCCTCATCGCCCTCGAAATCATGGCTGCAACCGGCAAGAACCTCGGCGAATACCTTGATGCCCTGTACGAAGAATACGGCCGCTTCTACCCGACGCGTTCGGGCTTCGAAGTGGACAAGTCCCTCGTGGGAGCCCCGCTCAAGGCCAAGGTCGACGCCATTGCCGATATCGCGAAGCCGGGTGCCAAGGTCATGGTTGGCAATAACGAAAAGACCGTGAAGCAGCTTCTCACTCTCGATGGCGTGAAGGTCATTTTCGACGATGACTCCTGGATGCTCGTGCGTCCGTCGGGTACGGAACCGAAGGTGCGCATTTATACGGAATGCCGCAACCCGGACGAGAAGGACCCGATGTTCGAGGCTGCCAAGGCGCTGTTCTTCAAGAATTAATGTTGCATACATTGGAATAGGATTGATGGAAAAATGAAAAAGATAATCGCTGTGTTGTTCCTGGCTTGTGCCCTTTTGGGCTATGCCCAGGATAGCTCCATAAAGCCCGAGTTTCAGGCTTTTTCTGGAGCCTTGGTCAAGTTGAAAAAGGCGAAGAAAGGCTATCACAAGTTTATGTTGGAGATAGTTGCTGCTCCGTGGGCATTTAAGGCCGAAGGTGAGGTTGCTGCTCCTGGTGGCGACCCCGACATGCTCATCAATGCCCTTTTCGATGGCGACCTCTATGCAGTGCTTGCTTATGTTCCTTCGGCGACGTCGGGTGCAGACGGTCAGGAATATCAGGTCGGGCTTTTCGACATGATGCTTTTCTTTGAGGATGAACCGACGAAAATCCGCAACTTGAAATTTACCCTCTTGCCGCCTGCAAACGACGACTGGGCGATGAGTGCGTTCAACGATGCGCAATCCTCCGGTTCGTTGCTCGGTAAAATCTGGAAGGGTAAGTACGACCGCGAAATTACGAAGGCTTCCGCGAATCCGTTGACGAAGCAGTCGGTGCGTTCGATGCAGAGGGCTGCCGAGGAAGCTGCCGCCAAGGAAGAAGAAGAACGCATGGCCAAGATGGCTGCGAAAAAGTCCAAGAAAAAGAAGAAGAAGGCGGCTGTTGTTGACGAATGCGACGATCCGGATATGACGGTGAAGGAAAAGCGTCGCTGTCAGATGAAGGCGAAAAACGCAGCGCCAAAGTCTGCGGAGCCGAAGAAAAAAAAGAAAAGAAAGAAAAAAAGAGAATAAGTTTCACTAAAAATCCAAAAACCTGAATATTTGAGGTAATCTATGTCCGGTCACTCCAAATGGGCCACCACCAAACGCAAGAAAGCCAAGACTGACGTCGCTCGCGCGAAGGCTTGGAACAAACTTATTAAGGAAATTTCCATCGCTGCCAAGCTCGGCGGCGGCAACCCCGACGCGAACCCGCGCCTGCGTGCGGCAATCCTCAAGTCCAAGAGCCAGAGCTTGCCGACCAAGAATATCGAAAGCGCCATCGCCAAGGGTACGGGTGCGAACTCCGGTACCGAAATGACGGAGCCGCTGTACGAAGGACGCGGCCCGGGTGGCATTGCCATCATGGTGCAGTGCATGACCGACAACAAGGTCCGCACGGTTGCCGAAATCCGCAACATCTTCAACAAGAACAATGGTTCCATGGGTGAATCTGGTTCTGTGTCTTGGGCTTTCACCTACAAGGGCGTGATTGTCGTCGATGCCGAAAAGTATCCCGAAGACCAGGTGATGGACCTCGTGCTCGAAGCCGGTGCCGAAGACATGACGACCGAAGACGGCGTGCATGAAATCTCCACCAGCCCCGAAGCTTTCGACGCTGTGTCCAAGGCCCTCGAAGCCGCCAACATCGAAATGATGAGCGCTGAAATCACCTACGTCGCCAACGACCCGGTGAAGCTCGGTCACGACGATGCACAGAAGCTCCTCAAGCTCATCGACAAGTTCGAAGACCACGACGACGTCCAGGACGTGTACCACAACGCCGAAATCGACGAAGCGGACATGGACGCTGAATAAGGTCGTGCCTAAGGCACCCTGAGCTACAGGGTCACTGTGAGGTTATGTTATATTGAGTCATCCCCGCCTTGTGCGGGGATTTCTTTTTATATTGATATTGAACCGCTCAATGGAGGCCCCGTGAAAAAGAATCCTTTTTTCCTGTTGCTTGCAATTTCTTTTTCCGCAATTTTGTTTGCGTGTGCCGGTCACAATAACGGGCCTTTCCCGGATCGTATCAATTTGAGCGATCCGACTCCTGCTGAACAGGCTATGCATGCGGCTGAATTCAGGACGATGGATTCCCTTGCACAAATAGGATTGGCATTGGCTATGCAGGATGGACTTGCCTGGATTGCTTCGGATTCAATCAGTGTGGACTTTCCGGAGTCCCGGTTGCGAGAACTGAGTGGTTGGGTGGCTCAAGGAAACGTGGATGACGGATTTTGTCTTTTTTACGGAAAGACCGATTCTGGGTTTGTGCAAATTGCCCGCTATGATTTTGTTGGCGGTGCAATAAATCGGTCCCTTGGAAAGATCGATATCCCGGAAGGAAAGATTTATGACCTGGTGAAAATGAACGATTCCGCAAATACCTTTTTTAACAACTCCAGTGCAAGGCTGAATATCAGGTACAACTCGTACATTCTAGAAAAAGACGGTAAGTATACTTACTATGCCATGCCCGCGACAACGGGGGAATATGCCGTTTATGGCGGAGCCGTAAAACTATCGATGGGGGAAAACTCATGGAATTTAGAATTGCTTCACAAGAGTCCTATTCCCTTGAAATGGAAAGACATTACAGGTGATAATATTGGTGCTCGCACATCGTCAATGGGCGACTTGCTGAACGAAGCCGATTTTGCTCAGTACTACATTACATGGAATGCCGCTCCCCAACAAATTATCCAGACAAAAAAGTATACGATATTGCTGGCGAGAAATAATAATGGTCAAATGTCCATTATGGTTGCAAAATAATTTGCCTTCTCTTTTTTAGCCATTGGACGGTTTGTTTAATCAATCTGGCATTTCACGAAGAATTGTAAATTTATTTTTGATACTTTTTTACCTAGTGCATAACTGGGTTGATTTTTTTATATTTACGATAGGTGTATACTTACATGAAATTGATCCTGTCTGCATTGGTGCTGATGCTCCTTTTTTCCGGCTGTGCCTTTAATAGGGGCGTGCAGGGACAGGCTCGTTCCATCACCGCTCTCGATGCCGAAAATTTCAGGATTATTGAAAAACGCCAGGCGCTCGGTGCTTCCATTGCGTCGCAAGATAGGGTTGCGTGGGTAGCTTCCGATTCTGTCGTCTCTAACATTAACCCTTCGGCGCTCGATAAAATCGAAGGCTATGTGGCGCAGGGCGATACCCAGGACGGCTATGCCGTTTTCTATGGCTATCAGGATGACCGCTATATCCAGGTGGCGCGTGTCGATTTCAAGGATGGACGCTTGACGAAGGATTTTGTTGAAAAGGCGATAGATGACGAGCGGTTGCTCGGCCTCGTGAAAGCGAACAATTCTGCAAACCGTCGTTTCAATCTTTATACAGATAAACTAAATATCGTCTACAACTCGTACATCATGGAAAACGACAGCGGGTACACGGTTTACTTCATTCCCGGTTCCACGAACGACTACCTCGTGTTCGGTGGATGTTTTAGGCTTTCCTCAAGCGATTCGCAGGAATGGACTATCGAGAAATTGCACAATGGTCCTGTGGCAATAAAGTTCGAAAAAGTCAAGCAGAGCAACATGCTCATGCGCACGTCGTCGAACGACAAACTCCCTTCCGAAACAGATTACGCCCAGTTCCACATTACAAAACAATGGGCTCCGGTTCAGTACATACAAACGAGTTCGTACGTGTTCTTGCTCAAGTACGACAAAGTAACCGGTTTTACAAATACGATGATGGTGAAATAGTTAGCGGCCGAGAGTTTCCCGGTAGCTGTGTACAGCGGCCTTGTAGTTTGTGACCGCTTTTGCGACGCGTTCGGCCAGGTCTTGCTGACCCTTGGCAGTCATCATGTAGGCTTCGTCTTCGAGGTTGCTGATGAATCCCAGTTCGATGAGCACGGCGGGCATCATCGCGCCGACGAGGACCATGAACCCGGCACCGCCCACGCCGTTCGCCTGCTTGACAATCTTTCCACCGTCAAAACTCTTCAGCAACTCCTCGGTGAACATGTAGCTGTTCTGCTTGTACTTCTCTAGGCGGGCTTCGAGCTTGAACCATTCGAGGGGGGAGAGTTCTTCTTTGGCGTTCTTTTCGCCGTAGAGCGTGGCCACCTTGTTTTCGCGGCGGGCTATGGCCTTGTCTTCTTCGCTTTCCGGGGCGCGGAGCACGTAGAAGTGGTAGCCGTGGATGATTTTCTTGCGTTCGGCATTTGCGTCGATGGCGTTGCAGTGCAGGCTCACGAACAGGTCGCCGTCCCACTTGTTGGCGAGGTTCGCGCGTTCGCCGAGTTCAATGAACACGTCTTTTTCGCGGGTGAGCTTGACGTTGAAGCCTTCTTTTTCCAGTTCGTCGCGCAACAGTTTGGCGACGGCGAGGACGATGTCTTTTTCGTTGGCCTTCTTGCCCTGCGCGCCAGGGTCCTTGCCTCCGTGTCCGGGATCGATGACGATGGTGCGGACTTCACGTGTGCCGGCAGTCTCGTTCTTGGACTTGGCGACGTTCTGCACGTTTTTTTCGGGAGCCTTGGTTTCGGGAGCTTTGGCTTCGGCCTTGGCCTGCTGCTTTCCGAGAATCTTCGCAATGTCTGCCGCGACGATCAGGATATGGCCGTTCTCCATGACGGGGGCTTTGGAAAGTTCGATGGACTTGCCCTTGTACGTGGCGAAGGGCATGTCTATGGCGAAGCGTACGGTGTCTTTCGCCTTTTCGAGGATGAATGTTTTTTGGACAGGGAACCAGTGGAACGAGAGGCCGTGGTCCTTTGCCGCCGTCTCGGCGTCGACACGCCCGCTAGTGTCTGCTAGCGCGAATGTCCAGCAGACCATCAGCAACAAAGCCAAAATTAGCGACGGGCTTTTGCAATGCGCGCGATTTCCATCTTGGCGTCGCGATTGATGATATCCTGTCGCTTGTCGCGTTGATCCTTGCCTCGGCATATTCCTACTTCAAGTTTTGCAATTCGATTTTTAAAATACATTTTGAGCGGAACGATGGTGCAGCCCTTCTGTTCCTTTGCCTTGCGCATTTTCTGTATTTCGTGGACGTGCGCGAGCAGTTTGCGGCGGCGGGCGGGGAAATGGTTGAACCGGTTCGCGAATAGGTATTCGTCGATATGTGCCCCGACGAGCCAGAGTTCGTTCTTGTCTTCGGTGATGTCGACCCAGGCTTCACCCAGGGTACACTTGCCATCGCGGATGGACTTGATTTCAGAGCCAATGAGCATAATACCCACTTCAAACGTCTCGTCGACGAAATAGAGGTGATTGGCCTTGCGGTTCTGGATTACGGGAGTTTTCGATTCTTTGCTAGCCATCGGTACGCGTGGTCATCTCTTCGGGAATGACGTCCGAAACGACATCGTTCAAGAGCTTGGTAAGTTCGCGGCTGGCTTCGAAGACGGGCTTGATGCCTGCATCGACTTTCACGGATTCGCCGGTACGCGGGTTCCTGGCTAGGCGTTCCTTGCGTTCCTTGATTTTGAAGCGACCGAAACCGCGGATTTCGATATTGTTCCCGCTGGACATGGCCTTGATGATGGAGTCCAGGAAACATTCGACAATAGCCTTGGTATCGACCTGGGTGAGGCCGGTACGTGCCGAGATATCTTCGACGATATCTTTTTTCGTAATGTTACCCTTGACTGCTGCCATTAACGTAACTCCGTAAAAATCAAGAACTTACTTGTATATATTTATAAAAATTTTGGATAAAAGTCAAACTTTAGATGACCATCCGGAGCGTTTTTTTTGCTTATGGGGGACTGCCTTGTCCAGTTCGGTGGCCAATTCGCGGCATCCGTCGCCATTTAGGGCCGAAGTGACGATGAATTTTTCCTTGTGGGCCTTGAATTTCTTGATGGCTGCATCTATCCCGAGGTCGCTCTTGTTCAGGGCGATGACATACGGTTTCTGGGCCAGCTTGGGGTGGAATGCCTTGAGCTCGTCCTTGAGGACGGTGAACTGCTCGTAGGCGTTCTCGGCGAAGCCGTCGATGACAAAGAGCAGCGTGTGCGTGCGCTCAATGTGCTTGAGGAACTGGTGGCCGAGGCCCTTGCCTTCGCTCGCGCCTTCGAGGAGTCCCGGAATGTCTGCCACCACGAAACTGTGGCCGTTCATCTGCACGATGCCGAGGACGGGCTCGAGCGTGGTGAAGGGATAGTCGCCGACTTTCGGGCGACCGCTAGAAATCTTGTTCACGAGGCTCGACTTGCCTGCGTTCGGGAAACCCACGAGGCCCACGTCGGCCATGAGCTTGAGTTCCAGGAAAAGCTCGCGACGTTCGCCCTTCTCGCCGGGAGTGCACTTGCGGGGTGCCTGCACCTTGGGAGTGGCGAAATGCTGGTTGCCCATGCCACCCTTGCCGCCGCGTGCAGCAATCCACTTCTGGCCTGCTTCGGTGAGGTCGGCAAGGATGCGACCATCGGCGTCCTTGACGATGGTGCCACGCGGAACATCCACGATGAGGTCGTCGGCCGATGCCCCTGTGCAGCGCTTCGCGCCGCCGGGCTGGCCGTTGCCTGCCTTGTAAAGGCGTGCGTTGCCCATGTCGAGCAGCGTGGAGTATTGCTCGTTGACTCGCAGGATCACGTGACCGCCACGCCCGCCGTCGCCCCCGTCGGGGCCGCCCAGGGGCACGAACTTTTCGCGGTGGAAACTGCAGATGCCGTCACCGCCTTTGCCGGAGCGTACTTCGATGGATTTTTCGTCTAAAAACATGGGGAGTGGCTTGTGGTTGGTGGTTTGTGGTTAGGGAGATTAAACGAGACTAATGCTTTCGTCGAGGCCGAGCGCGATGTTCATGTTCTGGATGGCGGCACCGCTTGCGCCCTTGCCCAGGTTGTCGATAATCGTCGTCACCTGCATCACGTTCTCGTTGCCGAAGACCTGGATGCGGGCGTTGTTCGTGTCGTTGCAGACAGTCGGGTCGAGCCTTCCGTTGAACAGCACGGGGGCAGCCTCGTAGGGCATCACCTTCACGAAGCGGCTACCTTCGTAGTGCTTGGCGAGGATTTCGGTGAGGCCTTCGGGGTTAAGCTTTTTGGTGAGCGTGTTCGCGAAGATGGAAACCGTCACGGCCATGCCCTTGTAGTAGGGGCCAAGCACCGGATTGAAGAACGGCGTGTTCTCGAGTTCGCAGTACTTCTTCATCTCGGGGAGATGCTTGTGGGCAAGTGCAAGAGCATACGGGGCGGGGGCCATGATTGCCTTTGATTCGCCGGCCTTGTGCTCCATTGCCGCGGCTTCTTCGTATTCGGCAATGAGCTTCTTGCCACCGCCAGAATAACCGGTGATGCTGTAGGCAGAAACGTTCGTGTTCTTCGGGAGGATACCTGCGGCAACCAGCGGGTACACGCCGAGGATGAATCCCGAGGCGTGGCAGCCGGGGTTCGCGATGCGTTTGCTCTTCGAGATAGCTTCGCGCTGGGCGGCCGAGAGTTCGGGCATGCCGTAGGTCCAGGCCGGGTTCACGCGGTGTGCCGTCGATGCATCGATCACGCACGTGTTCGGGTTGTCGCAGAGGGCTGCACTTTCGATAGCGGCTGCGTCGGGCAGGCAGAGGAAGGTGACATCGGACTCGTTGATGAGCCTCTTGCGTTCGGCAGTATCCTTGCGCAATTCGGGAGCGATGCGCAACACTTCGACATCGGTGCGCTTCGCGAGTCTCTCATAAATCTGCAGGCCAGTCGTACCTGCTTCACCGTCTACGAAAACTTTGAACATGGTTTTTCCTTCGGAAAAAGGTTTTGAGGTCGCACACGGGGTGTGCTTTGAGGTGTGAGGTCGGCACTTCGTGCCTTTGAGTTGGCGCCTATGGCGCGATTATTATTACTCAAAGGGAGCAGGCCGAAGGCCGTAGGCGACCGAGCTCATACCTCAAGGGGCGTTAGCCCCGTCCTCGTTGCTACTTGCCTGCTCCGCAGCACTTCTTGTACTTCTTGCCGGAGCCGCACGGGCACGGGTCGTTGCGGCCGACATCCGGGCCTTCCTTCTTGATGGTTTCCTGCTTCACAGCACGGCCGTCGTAGAAGAACCATGCGCCGCCCACCTTGTGGAACTCGCCGAGTTCGTGGTGGTTGCGGGTGATGTTGCCTTGCTTGAAGCGTGCGATGAATTCAACCCAGCCGATGTTCTTTTCTTCTTCGGTCTTGGTCTGCTTGATTTCGATGCCGAGCCATTCGGAGTCGTTGCTCCAGGCGGTCACGCTCGGTTCGTCGAAGTCGCTACGCTGGGTCGCTTCGAGAGAATCCTTGAGCCACTTGATTTCGTGCTTGGCATAAGCCGTGTAGCGGGAGCGCATCAGGGCTTCGGGGGAGGCGGCCAGGGCAGTTCCCTTGATAATCGGTTCGCAGCATTCGCCGTATTCTTTTCCGCTTCCGCAGGGGCATAAATCTTTAGACATATTCCATCCTTATCAGTTATGAGCAGTGAGTTTTGAGTGATGAGGACTTTTGCTCAATGCTCTTTTTAATTTTAAAAATTAGTTAATACCATACTGAACAGCTCGCAGCTCATGGCTCATAGCTCATAGCTCATTGTTCACTGCTCACCGCTAAATAACTTTCTTCATGAGCCAGAATTCTTCCTTGCCTTCGCGGCCGGGGATGCTGTTCACCGCGGGGATGCGTTCCACCACGTCGAACACGCCGCCCAAGCGGGCCATGAGTTCGCCTTCGCTCGTGCAGTGCGGAGGACCCTGCAAGGTCTTGCCGTTCATGAGCGGGTACATGAGGCAAATGAAAAGCCCGTCGTCCTTGAGCATCTTGTAGCAGACTTCAAAAAATTCGTCGCGACGTCCCGGGTGGATGGCAGAGAATGCACCGTAATCGTAAACGATGTCGAAAAGCTGTCCGCCGCGCTTTGCGTCCTTGGGAGAAAGCGAGAACAGGTCGAGATCCAGCGAGTGCAGGTTCTTGTGCTTGCGGCTCAGGTGGTCAAGTTCGTCCACTGCGGTCGGGGCAAAGTCTACGGCGAGAACTTCGTGACCACGTTCCGCCCAGGCTTCGGCATCGTAGCCGAACCCTGCGCCGGGAATCAATACGGAACCCGTTGCGGGGCAGGAGGGGTGCTTGAAGAATTCAAGCAGGGCAGGTGTCGCCTTCTTGAAATTCCAATAATCCTTGCCTTCAACATAGAGGTTGTCCCAAAATTCCGGGAGGTTTTGCGTTAACATTCTTTACCTTCCTTTTTGTACGCAAGCTGCCCACAGGCGGCGAGGATATCCCTGCCGCGGGGGTTGCGGATCGTTATTTGTACTTCTGCAGCTCGCACGGTGGCGAGAAAATCTTCGACTTCTTCGGGGGTCGGGGCGTGCAGCGTCGGGTCGTCGCCGTCGTTTAAGACGATGGCGTTCACCTTCACGCGGCGCGGGGCGCAAATGCGGATAAGTTCTTTGGCTGCCTTCGGGGTGCAGGTGATGTCCTGGATGAGCACGAACTCGAAGGTCACATAGTTGTCGGTGCGGCGGATGTACTCGTCGACGGCTTCCAAAAGTTTTTCGATGGGCCACACCTTGTTCACGGGCATCACGGACGAACGGTATTCGTTGTTCGTGCTGTTGAGGCTCACGGCGAGGCAGCAGGGCGTGTTCCTGTCCACGAGTTCCTTCATCTTGGGGACAACGCCCGAAGTGCTCACGGTCATGCGCTTTGCGCCCATGTTGAAAAGGCTCTGGTTGTGCAGCGTGCAGCAGACGCGGTGGACTTGCTCCAGGTTGTTGAGCGGTTCGCCCATGCCCATGAAGATGATGTTCGTGACCTGGGCGATTTTGCCGTCTTCGTCGAGGATGCCGTTGTCCTTAAGGTACCAGTTGACGGTGAGGATTTCTTCGAGGATTTCGCCGGCTTCGAGGTTGCGGGTGAACCCCATCTTGGCGGTACGGCAGAAGGCGCAGTTCTGTGCGCAGCCAATCTGCGTGGACACGCAAACGGAAAAGCGACCGTTCGCGGGAATCATCACGGTTTCGATGTGGTGGCCGTCCCAGGTTTCCAGGAGCCATTTCACGGTGCCATCGGTAGAGACCAGGTGCTGGTTTTCCTTGAGGGCGAGCATGCTGAACTGCTCGGCCAGCTTTTCGCGCAGTGCCGGCGGGACGTTCACCATCTCGTCAAAACTGCGGACCTGCTGGCAGAAAAGCCATTTCTGGATTTGGTCGGCGCGGTACTGTTTCTCGTTGACGTCCCTGAGCCAAGCCTTGAGCTCGTCAGTCGTCAAAGTCTTTATGTTGCGCGGCCATTCCATGGGCCTAAAAGATAGAAAAATTTAAGATTTTTGTTAAGGGCCGAAATGACGCAATCCCTTTAAAATCAAGGGAAAAGCGCTCCCTAGAACATCTTTCTTGCGCTCTTCTTCACAGGCCCGCTCTTCTTGTCCTTGGGATCGCTGACGACACCCTTGGCGGCGTTCTTGTTGCTGAAGAGAGTTGCGTCGTCGGCAGACTTCGTCTTGACTTCGAAGTGGTTGCCGTCGCACATTTCTTCGGGCGCATAGCCTGCGGTATAGAGGCAGTACGTCTTGGAATTGCAGAATTCGCCAGCAATCTTTCCTGTGTGGTTGCAGATGCCGCGGCTCACGACTCCCTTAGGCACGGGGAACGGCTTGCGCGGGAGGTCCTTGTGCAACTGCTTCATCGTGGCAATCCAGATGGGGAGCGCATCTTCGGTACCGGTGTGGCCTGCGCCCATGGTGCCCGGACTGTCGGAACCGATCCAAACACCCATGGTGTACTGCTTGGTAAAGCCGATGTACCAGGCGTCGGTGTAGTCGTTTGTCGTGCCGGTCTTGCCGCCGCTCGGGTGCGTGAATCCGCTGGCCCATACACGTGCGGCCGTACCGCGGACGTTTACGTCCTTGAGCATGTCGACCATCAGGTATGCCGATGCCGGGCGAAGCACTTCGTGTTCGACCTTGGAGTTTTTCTCGATGACTTCGCCGTTGCGGTCCACGATGGATTCGATCATGTAGGGCTCGATGCGGTTACCGCCGTTGGGGAACACCGTGTAGGCGGACGTCATTTCCATGAGAGTTGCGCCGACGGAACCCAGGGCGAGGCTCGGGACCGCCATGAGCGGTGCGCGCTTGATGCCGAATTTACGGGCGTAGTTCACCACGTTGCTGAGGCCGTACTTCATGCCGGTGAGGATGGCGGGCAGGTTTTTGGACTTGTAGAGGGCGGCGCGGAGCGTCATCATGCCTTGGAAATCGTGGTCGAAGTTGGCCGGGCGCCAAACCTTGTTCGGGTTCTTGTCGTCCGGGTCGGGAATGGTAACGGGGGAGTCGTTGACGGAGTCGCACGGGCTTGCTCCGTTGTCCATGGCCGTCGCGTAGACGAAGGGCTTGAATGAGGAACCCGGCTGGCGGAGGGACTGGACCGCGCGGTTCCAGCGGGACTGGTTGTAGTCGCTGCCGCCGACCATGGCGCGGATGGCACCAGTTTCGTTTTCGATAAGGATTGCCGCGACTTCGGCGTGGTGGTAAAGGATACTGTCGGGGAACCTGCGCTTGAGGGCCGGACGCTTGAGGTCTTCTTGCAGGTAGTCCTTCTTGAACAAGGCGTAGATGCTGTCGAAGTGGGCGATAACGCTATCTTCGGGCATGCCGTATTTCTTGGGCAGGAACAGCCTCTTGCAGGCCCTGCGCTTGATGCGCTTGCGCACCCTTTCCACCTGTACCTGGGAGACGCTGTCTGCGAAGGCCTGGATGTCGGGGTCGATGGTCGAGTTGATGGAAACGCCGTCTGCGTACAGGGAATTTTCGCCGTACTTCTTTTCCATGTACTTGCGGATTTCTTCGTAGAAGTACAGCCCCGCACCCTGGTCTTCTTCCTTTTCGGCGAGGGTAATGGGGGTCTTGATAAATTCGCGGTACTGGTCCTTGGTGATGAAACCGGCGTCGTACATGGCGTAGAGGACCGTGTTGCGGCGTTCGAGGGAGGCCTCGGGCTTGCGGTCGGGGCGGTAGGCTTCCGGGCGCTGGAGCATACCGGCGAGCACGGCAATTTCGGGGATGGTGAGGCTGTCCAACGGGCGGCCGAAGTAGAAGCGTCCTGCGGCCTGGAACCCGTAGTTTCCACCGGACAGGTAGACCTCGTTCATGTAGAATTCGAGGATTTCTTCCTTGGTGTAGGTCTGCTCGATGCGGATGGCCGTCATCGCTTCCTTGATCTTACGCGAAATAGAACGTTCCGGCGTGAGGAACAAGAGCTTTGTCAACTGCTGGGTGAGGGTGGACGCACCGCGCATCTTCTTGCCGGAGGTCACGCTTTCGAGGATGGCGCTCGGGATGGCCCAGACGTTCATGCCCCAGTGGTTGAAGAATTCGCGGTCTTCGATGGCCATTACGGCGTGGTAGACGTCGGCGGGGATGGAGTCGAAACTGACCCACTCGCGGCGTTCCACATAATATTCATGGGCGATTTTCCCGTTCATGTCGTAGATGTTCGTGACGAGGCGCGGGTTGATTTGCTCCAGCTGGGAAAGCGAGGGCAGTTCGGGCGAGAAGTGCACGTAAGTCACGATGACGGCGATGAAGCCCAGCAAGACGGGGATAAACAGGATGAGCAGCCACTTGACGACTTTTCTGTCGGAAAAGAGCTTTTTCAGGAACTGGAGAACCACGTCCAGGACGGGCTTGATTTTTTCGAGGTAAGGAAGGAGCTTGTTCATCGATGCTTCTTTGAAATTTTTTGGCTAAATCTAGAAATCTTTTTAAAATTATTTTTTTGTTTTTGTCAAAAACCCCTTGACAACAGCATGTTTTTAGCTATATTTGGGGCACATCTAGCGGATGTAGCCCAACTGGATAGAGCGTTTGGCTACGAACCAAAAGGTTCCAGGTTCGAGTCCTGGCACCCGCAGAAATAAAATAATCCCTCTCGTCAAGAGAGGGATTATTTTTTGTTGAGATAGCGATGTTTATTCGCAACCAAAAAAAATAACAGAAATTCCAGGAACCGAGCCGGAACCTTCGTGAGCCAACGCGGCACGCTGTAAGCGTGCCGAGAAGGCGAGAGGACGGGCGCAAGCCCGTCCGGTCATTAAATAGTTCCAGGTTCGAGTCCTGGCACCCGCGAACCTTTTTGAGCCGGAGCGGCTCGGCGCAAGCCTCTAATTTATATAAATGTTCGCTTTCAGGCGATTTTGTATATATTAATGGCATGATGGGCAATCTTTCTACAAGGACGGGGACTGCGGACGAAGTGTATTTCGCCTACGACTACTACGCCTTCGGCGAGCAGGTCAGCCTCGTGAAACCCGCCGACAAGGTGACGGAGAATTTCACCGGGAAGAGATGACGAAAAAAAAACTCAAGGTACATATGCCTATCCATCGTATACGGATGATTATGCAGAATAGAAAATATTTCCAATCGATTTTACTGATATGGCTTGTTTGTGTTACGAGTTCTTTTGCAGTAGATGATTACTCTGATTGTGTGTTAAAGTGCCTACGCGTCGGCAATCTGTCCGACCCTTATTTCCCAGAGATTGAGCTAAATGACTGTAATACATCCATATGCCGTTTACGAAATGAATCAGAAAAAATATTTCTTGGAAAAATCAAAAAAATTCACAAAGCAGAAAAAAATGTTAATCCAAATAATGGCTTGATTGCGTTTGCTCCTTTAGAGGGTGATGCTTCTTATGACGAAAAATTAAAATGGGAGGAGTTGTCTGATGCAAAAAAATATCACTTTGATATTGAATTACAGGTAAATGGTTTGTATGATGAGAAAAAACAGATGTGGAAAATCTATAATGATGTTGTAAAGGTTTCTGCAGATATTATGGAAGGCCGTGTTTGGGAGGGGAATCCCATGATATTGCCCTATTATCGTCCCGTTACCTGGGATGACTCCTTGAGAATGTTTTTTTTGAAAGAAGACAAATCAAGTTTGATTGTTGTTGGATTCTCAAAACCAATTCTTTTTACTGAATTGAAAGACATGAGTTTGTGTGGTGTAGGCGTCGCTTTACGAGAAAGGACAAATTACTGTAGTTCCTACAATCCGTATCGTTATTCGGAAAGTGTCCTGTATGAGGGAAATCCAAGTGTTGATGTGAAAAAAGCAAAAAAGGAGGGGCCTCCAAATGTGATTGTTTATGGGAGTGTAGACTCTATTCTTTTTTCTTCGCTTGAGATAACGGAAGAAGATGATGATAAATTGAGAAATCCAAAGACTATAGAATCCATAAATCCAAAATTGAAAAAAAAGTATTTAGATTACCTAAGTAAATTGATGAAATATAAGGTGACCTATGTAATCTCTAAGAAGGGAAAATTTGACTTGCTTTCAAAAAAATGGCTCCCTGATACAGGAAAAATGAGGATGTCATCTATTCAATACAGTGGTTGGACAATTGATGAGAATTCCGTATTGATGGTCCGCAATACTATTGATTCTCTAAGAGGTGGCGACTATACTTTTTCAGGATATAAGAGCAAGAATGGTGATATTCGATTGGACTATGTGTCAAAAAGAATTTCTAAGATGCCCACCGAAAATACACATTTTCAAATGTGGTCAAGGAAAATAGAAAATAAGTGCTATGTCAAGCCTTTAGATATAAAATGAAAAATAAGTGATGTGTGAATTGCGCAAGAGTTTAGCAAGAGAATAGCATAATCTTCCATATTGTATTGTGCAATTCGGCAGAGGTAAAGCCCATTTCAAAGTCAATTCAGAATCCAAATTCTATGAGCAATGCGACCCATTATGATTACGATTTCAATCAAAATTTCATTGAGGACAAGTTTAAACGCTTGAAAATTCTGTAAAAAAAGCATTTTTTTAAATCTCCCTTGAAAAAGTGTATTTAAATGCAAAAAAGTGGGTTGAAAAAGTGTATTTTTGTATTGATTTATCCCTTGGAAAAGTGTATATTTAGGGTATGTTCAAGCGGAAAATCCTTAAAGAATTCGAAAAATGGAAGAATGGCGGGGGCAAGAAAAAGGCTCTTGTCGTCAAGGGAATGCGCCAAATCGGCAAGACATTCAGTGTTCTTGAATTCGCTAGGAGTCACTATAAGCATGTGGTCTATGTGAACTTCAAGGAGAACGACAGCGCCCGTAGAATTTTCGATGGCGATTTCAATGTCAACCGCATGACGATCGACCTGTCTGCCCTACTTCCCGATGCTCGCTTCGAACCGAAAAAAACCGTCATTATATTTGACGAGATTCAGGAATGCGCAAATGCACGCGCAAGCATCAAACCGTTCATGGAAGATGGTCGATATGACGTCATTTGCACGGGTTCGCTCCTGGGAATAAAGGGGTATAACAGAAAAAAGGGCAAGGGCGTCCCGACAGGTTTCGAGAGAATTGTTTACATGAAGCCTATGGATTTCGAGGAATTTCTGTGGGCAAAGGGCATTGACGAAAAAGTCATCGATTATCTGAAGGAATGCTTCAGAAATAAGATCTCTGTTAGCGGAACCACTCACAACGCCATGTTGCGCTATTTTAGGGAATATCTCTGCGTGGGTGGTCTCCCGTACATCGTTTCCCGTTTCGTCGAAACAAACGACATGAACGTTGTTTGGCAAGAACAGCAGGATATTCTCGAAGAATACAAGGACGATTTTGGCAAGCACCTCGACGAAGATGAAAACGAGGAAGTTGACAGAACGCTTCTAGGTAGAATCAACCGCGTATTCGATTCCATTCCGGCTCAACTCGCCAAAGAGAATAAAAAATTCACTTATTCCTCATTAGAAAAGAAAGGTCGTTCCGAAGCATACCAGAACGCAATCCAGTGGCTTTATGACTGCGGCATCATCAACCTATGTCACAATCTCACAAACATATCCACTCCTCTGGACGGTTACAAGATTGAAAACGCGTTCAAGATCTATGTTCAGGATTCCGGGCTGTTCGTCGCGATGCTCGAAAAAGGATGTGCTGCCAAAATCCTTAGCGGAGACTTGGGATTTTACAAGGGCGCTATTTACGAGAACATTGTCGCTGACTGTTTCTCGAAACAGGGGCGAAACCTATACTACTTCCGCAAAGATTCCGGTCTTGAAATTGACTTTGTGGAAACCATTGCAGGTGAAACTGCTTTAATCGAAGTCAAGGCAACTTCGGGGCAAACCAAGTCAGCAAAAACTGTTCTCCAAAACGAGAATTACGAAGTAGAAATCTGCTACAAGCTTTCCGAAAACAATGTGGGCGTTGTCGGGAAAGTAGTGACGTTGCCTTACTACATGACCATGTTCCTGGAATGACAATGAAAATTTTTAATGCCGTATCCTAAATATGGCTAAAGCCCATTTCAAAGTCAATTGAAAACGCCCGATGCAAAAACTGCATCGGGTGTTTTCTAAGGAGACAGAGTTTTTTAGCGGGGCGCTAGATTACATCATGCCGCCCATGCCTCCCATGCCCGGGTCCATGGCCGGAGCAGCCGGCTTGGGTTCCTTCTTCTCGGTGATCACGCAGTCAGTCGTGAGGATCATCGAGGCGATGGAGGAGGCGTTCTTGAGGGCCGTGCGGGTCACCTTGGCCGGGTCGATGACGCCAGCCTTGATGAGGTCTTCGTAGGTGTCGGTCTTGGCGTTGTAACCGAAGGCGTCCTTGCCTTCCTTGACCTTGTTCACCACGACGGAGCCTTCGAGGCCCGCGTTCTGCACGATCTGGCGGAGCGGTTCTTCGATAGCGCGGCGGATGATGGCAGCACCGGTCTTCTGGTCATCGTTATCGAACTTGAGGGAGTCGATGGCCTTCTCGGCACGGATGAGGGCAACACCACCACCCGGAACGATACCTTCTTCGACGGCAGCGCGGGTTGCGTGCATGGCGTCGTCGACGCGGTCCTTCTTTTCCTTCATTTCGACTTCGGTAGCGGCACCGACCTTGATCACGGCCACACCGCCGGCAAGCTTGGCCAGGCGTTCCTGGAGCTTTTCGCGGTCGTAGTCGCTCGTGGTGGCTTCGATCTGCTTCTTGATCTGGCCGATACGGCCCTTGATGGAGGCTGCATCACCGGCACCTTCCACGATCGTGGTGTTGTCCTTCGTGATGGTGATGGACTTGGCCTGGCCAAGGACGGTGACCGGAGCGTCTTCGAGCTTGGCGCCCGTGTCTTCGGAAACCAGCATACCGCCAGTGAGGATAGCGATGTCTTCGAGCATGGCCTTGCGACGGTCACCGAAGCCCGGGGCCTTGACGGCGGCGACCTTCAGGGTGC
>JAEEGJ010011855.1_pt1 | contig 21898 bp, 13 predicted proteins | sample 8958761 | NCBI WGS metagenome assembly JAEEGJ01 (sample SAMN16246546, study PRJNA631951) | gut metagenome | biome: gut microbiome; feature: rumen; material: RS-attached | host: Bos | place: Iran: Karaj | collected 2018-10 | reverse complement strand
CAAGCGGTAACGACACCACAACGGCAACTGCAACGGCAAGCCGCAAGCCCTTTGACGGCAATGGCGCCATGGAGTTTACAAGGCAGCAGTGCGAATTCGGACCACGCGTGCCCGGCACGCCGGCCCACGCCAAGTGCGCCGAGTGGCTCATGACAACCTTACAGGCCTCGTGCGATTCCGTCATCTTGCAGACGGGCACTGTGCAAACTGCCACCGAGGGGAAAATGGGTATCAAGAACGTCATCGGCATCATCAATCCCAAGGCTGAACAGCGCCTGCTCCTGTTAGCCCACTGGGACACGCGCCCCTGGGCCGACAACGACCCAGATCCCGCCAACCATCGCAAGCCTGTCATGGGTGCTAACGACGGTGCCAGCGGCGTGGGCGTGCTCCTGCAGTTGGCGCGCCAGCTCAAGGCCGAAGGCACTACGCTAGGCATTGACATCGTGCTGGTTGACGTCGAGGACATGGGAGTGGAAGACAACGAGGAATCGTGGGGCCTGGGTACGCAGTACTGGGCTCAGCATCCCCATGTGGGCGGTTACAAGCCGTTGTTCGGTATCCTGCTCGACATGGTAGGCGCCAGCGATGCCTCTTTCTCTCGCGAGTACTACTCGTCATACTACGCCGGCGGATTTGTTGACGCCGTGTGGCGCTGCGCCGCAGGCAGTCACTTCGTCAACAGCCAGGGAGGCGCCGTGACCGATGACCACATCTTTGTGAACCGTGCAGGCATTCCCTGCATCGACATCATCGACATGCGCACCAATAGCGAGACGGGCTTTAACTCAGTGTGGCACACCGTGAACGATACCATGGACGGCATCAGCGCCTCGACTCTTGCCGAGGTGGGCCAGACCCTGCTCAACGTCATTGCCGACATCGAGCAGCAATAGCCATGATCAGTTGCCCGAGAGCAATTGGTCGATGAGACCGGTCACGTCGTTGATGTCGACCACGCCATCGACAGTGACGTCGGCACAGACGGAACAAAGTTCAACATCACCATCTAACAGATAATCAATGAGGTCGGTGACATCAGTAATATTGATGTCACCGTCGTGGTTTACATCGCCCACCTCATAGTCGTGTCCGCCATATTGCTCCAGGATGTACTTGACACCAGCCAGCGCGTCAATCTTGCCGTTGCCGAAGTGGGTCGCATTGGGGCCGTTCATCACCCATTCATCCTTGATGGCTGTTTCCTGCATGATCTGCTTCACCTCGCTCAAGGTCAGCTGCTTGCCGCAGTCGGTTGCCGCCTGCATCCACAGGGCGACAATGCCGGCTACCATGGGCGCGGCCATCGAGGTGCCCGACATGAGGCCATACATGTAGTTGGAGTTATGGACCACAATGTCCTCGCCGCCGCTGGTGCGGTTCACATAGTGGTTGAACGCCGAGATGATTTCCTCGCCGGGAGCACTGATCCACGGGTGTATCGCACCCAGCGGGCCCATGCCCTCGACGGCATAGCACGAATACCGTGAAATGTCACCCGCGCTGTTGCTCTCGCTGGTGGGACGCGTGACGTAGGAGCCCGCCGAGATGACCTCGGGATAGCAGGCGTTGGGCATCACGCTCATGTCATCGGAGCCCACGGTCCAAGTGTGGCCCTCGGTCGTGAGGTGGTTGTCAAAATAGGTATAGTTGCCACAAGACCACATGTCGATGATGTCTGAGCTGCCGCCAATGGGATAGACCTCAACGCCCAGGGTGTAAATCGGGCTTTTCAGGCCGTACTGCGTGTACAGTATCACCTGCTTGCAGCCCTTGCCGGTCCTGTAGTCGAAATAGATGGCCACGGTGGGCGTTTTGTCATTATGCGCCGTGAAGTAGTCAGGCAACTGCAGTGTCCTGTTGCCGCCAGAGCTCTCGTAATTGTACGAAGCGACCACTTCGCCGGTCTCGTTATTCAACACATGGATGGTCACGCCGATGCCTTCAGCATCGTTGGCACGGGTAAAGGCGTCGGCAATGTATTCGCCTCGGTAATAAAGCCAACCTGCATCGTAAGCCTCCTGAGTGGAGCAGACGATGGTGCCCAACGGCGCTTCGGCACTGGCCGGCCCAGAAACATATACGCCACCAGGTCGCCCGCCGCTGTGTCCGGCATTGTTGCCCGTGGCAAACACACAGATGCGGTTAGGATGCTGTTCACCGAAATACTGCGACACGATTTGGCCAAGGGATCCGCCGCCATCACGGTTATATACATAGTCGCCATAGCTGTTGCTCACGATAACGGGTTTGCCCACGCTGTCGGCATAGTTGCAGATGCGCTTGAAAGCGTTGGCTACGCGAGCGTCAGTCATGCCATTCAGACTGCACAGGTAGAGTTCGGCACCAGGTGCCATACCGCCGTAAGTAGCGCTGGCATGATCATCGGTCACCGTGATGAGCGTATCCTCGACCACCACACTCGAACCGGCAGCGATTGAGCTGGTATGGGTGCCGTGGTCGGTATTGGTCATATTGTCGTTGGGCAGAGGGCCCTCACCATAGTAGTAAATCGCCTTGGAACCGTTATATACATAGGCACGCTTGATGCGCGTGTTGCCGGCAGTATCCTGGAAAGCGATATGGTCCATGTCGATACCGCGGTCAATCACGCCCACAATCACGCCGCTGCCGTCATAACCTTTAGGCAGGTTTGCCGCAACAGCCGCCTCTGTATAACCGAGCACGTCGCCAACGCGGGTGGTCTTGCGAGCCTCGTCGGTCGCAGGCTGCATCACCGTGGCGACCTCTATCCTTTTCACGCCAGGGATGTCAGCGATTTCTTCAATCCTGTCAACGGGGATGAGAGTCGTCAACAGCCCGGCATCAAAGCGTTCCTCCACAATGACGCCCTCGCGTTCCAGCAACGCAATATCTTCTTCGTCATCCACCCATACAAAGGAGGAAATATAGGCCTTGCCGTCAATTACCTCGGGCGAGGCAAACTTGCGCGCCGGCTCGGGCAGCAGTCCTTGGGAGCCCACCCTGAAGTCAGCGTTCCCGGTACAACTGATGTCTCCCGCCATCTCATCCAGGAACATCTGGGTAGTAATAGACAGTTTCTCACGGTGCTGCGGCCCAACGGCAGCAGTCTGTGCCACCGCCGCGACAGCCCACAATGCCACAACGGGCAATAACAGCAACAGGTGCCTTGCTCTCTTTTCCATCAGCTATGAAATAAAAATATGGAGTTAATAAATCAGTGCTTAGTCTTAAAAATCATAAACTTGACGCAAAAGTAATACTTTTTCACCTGTTTATCATGCATAGTCGCCTAAAAAACCTATCTTTGCAATTCACTTCACGATAATTTACAATATCTATAGATTAAAAGCAACAATGAGAAAAGAAAGGATTTTACTCATGAGCAGTGCATTGATTGCAGCGTCGGCTGTAACGACGCAGGCTCGCATCAACTATCCCGACCCTCCGCGCCTGGACACAGTGGACACTTACTTCGGCACTCAGGTGCCCGACCCCTATCGCTGGCTCGAGGATGACCGCAGCACCGAGACCGAGGCATGGGTTAATGCCCAGAACAAGGTCACCCAAAACTATCTGTCAAAAATCCCGTTCCGCAAGGATGTGAAGAAGCGCATCACCGAACTCGCCAACTACGAGAAGATGGGCGCTCCCTTCAAGGTGAAGGACAAATTCTACTTCTTCAAGAACGACGGTTTGCAGAACCAGAGCGTGCTCTACGAGTATGACAAGAACGGCAACCACAAGATGGTGCTCGACCCCAACACGCTGAGCGAAGACGGCACCGTGGCACTGCAGCAGCTCGACTTCTCCAACGACGGCCGCTACCTGGCCTATGTCATCACCCGCAGCGGCAGTGACTGGAACGAGATCTTTGTCAAAGACCTCAAGGAAGACAAGGTGCTGGACGACCACATCGTTTGGGCAAAGTTTACCGATGCCCAGTGGCTGGGCGACGGCTTCTTCTACAGCGGCTATGACGCCCCCGAGGATGCCAAGTCGTCCAAGAACGAGTTCCAGAAGGTGTATTACCACAAGCTGGGCACACCCCAAAGCCAGGACTACATCGAGTATCAGGACAAGGGCGAACCCCTTCACTTCCATCAGGTGAGCGTGAGCGAGGACGAGCGCTACGTCATCCTGTGGAAGAGCGATGCCGAGGGCAACGATATCTATGTCAAGGACCTCAAGGACCGCAACCCGCACTATGTGCAGCTGATCGGCGGCATGAAGTATGAGCGCGGCATCATCGGCATTGACAACGGCAAAATCTATGTGATGACCAACGAGAATGCCCCCAAGGGCAAGATCATCACCTACGATGCCGAGACCCTGTCTCCCGCCAGTTGCGCAGAGTTCATTCCCGAGCAGGAATCGGTGCTTACCGGCGCCGTGATGGCCGACCACAAGTTCATCCTCACTTACGACAAGGATGCATCGAGCCATCCCTACCTCTATGACGCCAACGGCAAACTCATCCGCGAGATTCAGCTGCCCACCTACGGTTCTGTAGGCTTCAGCGCCAAGAAGAACGCCAAGGAGGTTTATTACAGCTTCACTAGCTACACCTTCCCCGGCGCCATCTACAAGTATGACCTGGAGACCGGCAAGAGCGACCTCTTCTTCCAGCCCAAGGTCAACCTCAAGAGCGAGGACTATGTGACCGAGCAGGTGTTCTTCCCCAGCAAGGACGGCACGCGCATCCCCATGTTCCTGGTTTACAAGAAGGGCCTGAAGCGTGACGGCCAGCGTCCCACCTTCCTCTACGGCTACGGCGGCTTCAACGTGAGCCTTAATCCCGGTTTCACTTACACCCGCACCCTGTTTGCCATGCTGGACTGCGGCGGTATCTGCGCCTACGTCAACCTGCGTGGCGGTGGCGAGTACGGTGAGGAGTGGCACCAGGCAGGCACTAAGATGAACAAGCAGAACGTGTTTGATGACTTCATCGCCGCTGCCGAGTGGCTCATCGACAACAAATACACCAATCCCAAGAAATTGGCTTGTAACGGTGCCAGCAACGGCGGTCTGCTCGTGGGTGCTGTGGTTAACCAGCGTCCTGACCTGTTTGCCGCTGCCGTGCCTCAGGTGGGTGTGATGGACATGCTGCGCTATCACCTGTTCACCATCGGTTGGAACTGGGCCCCCGACTACGGCCGCAGCGACGACAGCCCCGAGATGTTCCGCTACCTGCGTGACTACTCTCCCCTGCACAACATCAAGAACGACGGCACCCCCTACCCTGCCATCCTGGTGACCACCGGTGACCACGATGACCGCGTGGTGCCCGCCCACAGCTTCAAGTATGCCGCCGAGCTGCAGCACTGCAACACTGGCGACCAGCCCAAGCTCATCCGCATCGACAGCAAGGCTGGCCACGGCCACAGCAAGCCCATCAGCAAGATCATCGACGAGTACACCGACATCCAGGCCTTCATCATGTACAACCTGGGCGTCAAGTACAAATACAAAAAGAAATAAGCTTTCATTACTCCTCTTCAGTAGCTATAGAGGCTCTAGATAATCTAGTTAATCTAGATGGTCTAGAGCCTCTAGATTTTCAAGAAAAGTAGTACCTTTGCAGCCATGAATGGCGACAAGATAATCATCAGAGGCGCGAGAGAGAACAACCTCAAGGATGTCTCACTCGAGATTCCCAAGCATCAGATCACAGTGTTCACCGGCGTGTCGGGCTCCGGCAAGAGCTCGCTCGTGCTCGATACCATCGCTGCCAAGTCGCGACGGGAGTTGAACGACACCTTCCCCTCGTTTGTACAACAGTACCTGCCCAAGTATGGCCGGCCCCATGTCGATGCTATCGAGAACCTGCCCATCGCCATCGTCATCGACCAGAAAAAGCCCGCACAAAATTCGCGCTCGACCGTGGCGACCTACACCGACATAGCCGCCTTGCTGCGACTGCTGTTCTCGCGCGTGGGACAGCCCTTTGTGGGCTATGCCGAGTCGTTCAGTTTCAACCACCCCGAGGGCAGTTGCCCGCGCTGCTCGGGTCTGGGCGAAATCCGTGAGCTGGACATTCATAAGCTGGTGGACTTCGACAAGAGCCTCAACGACGAGGACACGATACACTACATCGCCTTCGGCAAGGGCGGGTGGCGGTGGATTCGCTATGCCCACAGCGGCCTGTTCGACCTGGACAAGAAAATCAAGGACTACAGCCCCGAGGAACTAGACCTGTTCCTCAACAGCCCCCAAATCCGCCTCAAGAACCCGCCCGCCAACTGGCCCAAGTCGGCCAAGTATGAGGGCATCATCCCGCGCATGTACCGCAGCATCATCAACAGCGAGGAGGGCTTGCTTCATGCTGCCGTGCTCAACCCCATGCTCAACATGGGCGTCTGTCCCGACTGCCATGGTACACGCCTGAGTCCCCGCGTGCTCTCGTGCAAAATCGAGGGCATCAACATCGCCGACGCCTGCGCCATGTCCATCACACGCCTCAACGAGTGGATCAAGGCTCTCTCCTCACCGCTGGCCGTCGACATCAAGCAGGCCATCAGCGCACGCCTCACGGCACTCGAGGAAATCGGGCTGGGCTACCTGAGCCTGGAACGCGCCGTGGGCACCCTGTCGGGCGGCGAGGCACAGCGCTGCAAGATTGCCAAGTACATCAATTCGTCGCTCGCCGACGTACTCTACATCCTCGATGAGCCCAGCACAGGCCTCCACGACCACGACATCGAGAAGATGAAGCACTCCGTACGCCGCCTGCGCGATGCGGGCAATACCGTCCTACTCGTTGAGCACCACCGCGAGATGATCGGCCTGGCCGACCACATCGTGGACCTCGGGCCCGGTCCGGGCAGCCAGGGCGGACGCATCATCTTCGAGGGCAACTACCAGCAACTGTTGCACAGCGGCACCAGCACGGGACAAATGCTCAGCCAGCACGGCGACTTCAAGGCACATCCGCGCCAGGCCAGCGGCACCTTTGCCCTGCGCCATGCCTCGCTGCACAACCTCAAGGACATCTCCATCGACCTGCCGCTGGGCGTGTTTGCCGCTGTAGCAGGTGTAGCAGGCTCCGGCAAGAGTTCGCTGATGGAGTGTTTCCGTCGTGAGCACGGCAACGTGGTCTATGTCAGCCAGAAGAACATCGGTGTCAGCCTACGCTCCACCCCTGCCACCTATATGGAAGTTGCTCCCGACATCCGCAAGCGCTTTGCCCGCGCCCACAAGATGAAGGAGCAGTACTTCACCTTCAACGGCAAGGGCGGCTGCCCCGTGTGCGGCGGTAAAGGTGTGGTCATCGCCGAGATGGCGTTCATGGACAATATCGAGACGACCTGCGAGGCGTGCCACGGCCTGCGCTACAGCGACGAGGCGCTGCAGTATACCCTCGACGGCAAGAACATCGCCGAGGTGATGGACCTGTCAGTGCGTCGCGCCAGCGAGTTCTTCAAGGGCACCAGCATCGAAGAGAAACTCAAACCCATGATGGACGTCGGCCTCCACTACCTGCACCTCAACCAAGCCCTGAGCACCCTCTCGGGCGGCGAATTGCAGCGCCTCAAGATTGCCTCCTACCTCCAGCAGTACACCATGCCGCTCGATGCGGGCGGGCAGCGCGGCGTATTCGTCATCGACGAGCCCACCGATGGCCTCCACCTCAAGGACGTGCGTCACCTCATCGACCTGTTTGAACTGATGGTGGACATGGGCAACACGGTCTACGTCATCGAGCACAACACCGACGTCATCAAAGCCGCCGACCACGTCATCGAACTCGGCCCCGGCGCCGGCGACCTGGGCGGCACCATCATCTTCCAGGGCACTCCCCGCGACATCCTCGCCTGCCCCACCAGCATCACCGCCCTCTACCTGTAAAAAAATGACTTTTTATATTAAGGGCCGTAATTCTATTAACTACTCACTCAAAATCAGATTATTGCTTATCTATCCAAATATCAACTGGGTTTTGATTACGATATTCATCAAAAATCTTTATTCTTGATAGTATCGACTCATTATCAATCCTAAAGTATTGACATTTTTGAGCATCGTTCTCAAAAGAGTACCTGTTTGTCCCATACTTTTTACTCAATTTACAAATACCTTTTCCATCCCAAGAGTCAAATACATGATATTTACATAAACAACAATGCTTAATTGATTTGTCAAACTGAGTAGACACAGCAAAGGCAATACTGAAGAACCCACCATCTCCCATAAATGCTGGGTCATAATCATTGTATGGAATAGATATTTCTATTATGCCTCGTCGACTAGTTAGCTGACTGCAATGAATTGTTTCTACATATCCTTTCTTTGAAGGAAAAAGAAGGAATTTCTGTATTGAACTCTCAAATATAGAAGGTAAAGAACATTTATCTTTTGGTTGAAAATCATGCAGACGAACACGTTCGCTTTCTCTAATTCGTTTCCCAATAATGCTGTCAATCTCATCTTCTGAATTAATCACAAACTCAATTATCCTTATGCCAGATTTGAGCTTATCTAATTCACATGGATGTGTAACACATATTTCAATAAACAGAGGATCGTTTTTAGCATTATTTGGTGAACACAACAAATCTGCGACAAATCTATGTCCATTTTTTGCATAAGACTTTTCTTTTTCACATAAACTATAATAGTCCTTCAAGTTAAACTCTTCTGAATCTATATCTTGGGTACAGAATTCTTCTTGAAAAAATCTACAGTTATCTTTCTCAATGCAAATACGTTTAGTTCGCAAAACTAATGGAATGAGATTTGATGCATTGAACCAATCTAAAACCCGTTGTTCTGCAATCGTATGGAGATAACTGTTATAATCGCATTCTGTCTTGTTATGAGCGAAATGCCATGCTTTCTTTGCACCCAACTTACATACCATCATCCCTTTGCACTGTGGGCAATAGTATTTTCCTGTTCTACAAGCATCATGAATTTCAATAAGTTCACCGTTCGCATTTAGGGCATAACGATATTTTATACTAGTTTTCATGACTCTTGACTTTAACTCATTAGGCGGTCGAACAACTTTCGCTACAAATCAGTTCATCCCTCAACTCAAACTGGAGCTTTTGTGGTTATAGAAAGGTTTCTTCCTATCAATAATTCAAAGCTAACTAAATCAACAAGTAATAATCCTATTTATTAGATCATATTCACTAATGCCTACACTAGAAAAGAGCAGCCTCGATCATATTGCAAAATTATTTCGTTCTAGAATAATAGGATGTCCCTTCTTTATAATTCAGGCTAAGGCTATTAATATTCAAATAATTGATTTTATATTCATGCAAAGATGTTGGATATGCCCAATCAGTATAATTGATCGCTAGAGAATCATTATTTATCTTCCAAGTTATGTATTCTCGACCGTAATACATGCCATTAATGTAATATGTGTTATATACTCCTGTACCTCCACTATTAAACACCATCCGCACCCTTCCTGAACCTGAGACATAGCTTTCCCACACTCCTATAATCGATTCAGGATAAAGCTTGGGCATGAACTCAGAATTATAATAATGGGCGTTCTTACCCGCATAAGTTAGAATCAAAACAGAATCTTGGTCAAATGAGAACGAAATATTTGCATTAACTGTATTGCCATTCCAATCTGTGAATGACAAGACTTGTTTGTTAGCTTTCCAATTACCAACTGATGATGACGGAACTATACCATTATTTGATATCGAGGTAACTGATTCAGAGAAATTTCCATTTGGTGTAAATACTAAAACATGATTCAATACCTCACCGCCCTCAACATCGGATAAAATGGACTTTGGTACTCCCGAATAATAAACCCATGTACCCACAAGTTCCGTAGGATGGTCTGTCATGCCAGTTTCTTGTTGATTGGGCTCATCTATCACCGAATCACTTTTTTCTCCATCTTTGCCACAGGACAGGAATAACAATGAAAAGAAAAATAAGATAAATAAAAAATAGTTTCTCATATCAATTGCTTTATTGTTATTGTTCTTGTTCTTAAAATAAAAACAACTTATTTCATGTTTTGCAAAGTTACAAATAAAATACGCATTTAGCAAAAAAATGCAACCTTTTATTCTAATCAAACAATTATACTCTATTAGTTCGCGCATTCAAGTATTTTAGTAATTTTAGTAACCATTCACACTGTTGTCTATGCGAAAACCAACGAAAAAAACATCTATTATAAATAGAACGCATCGCACCTCTGAGGGGACAGACAAATCAGTTGAAAAAGATATTATTGCTCCTCACTTTATTTTTGTATCTTTCTCGTGTTTTTAGTTTTTTAGTAATACTATGTGCTGATGTCAATAAGTGAAATTAGCGTAATTCGTAGTTAAAAATATAAGCGAACCTGTTAGTTGTAAAAAGTTTGCAGTATCTTTGCACTACTATGGATGAGGAATTTGATATCAGACGGGAGTCGTTGAAGACCGATCAGGACTTTGAGCGGGCGTTGAGGCCCGTGCGCTTTGAGGACTTTGCCGGGCAGGACAAGATTATCGAGAACCTGCGCGTGTTTGTCGCTGCGGCCAAGCTGCGCGGTGAGTCGCTGGACCATGTGCTGTTCCACGGACCTCCGGGCCTGGGCAAAACCACGCTGAGCAACATCATTGCCAATGAGTTGGGTGTAGGCTTCAAGGTGACCTCCGGTCCCGTGCTGGACAAGCCCGGCGACCTGGCAGGCCTGCTCACGTCGCTCGACGAGAACGACGTGCTCTTCATCGACGAGATCCACCGCCTGAGCCCCATCGTCGAGGAGTACCTTTACAGCGCGATGGAGGACTACCGCATCGACATCATGATTGACAAGGGCCCCGGTGCCCGCTCGGTGCAGCTCACCCTCGCCCCGTTTACCCTCATCGGCGCCACCACGCGCAGCGGCCTGCTCACGTCGCCGCTGCGGGCACGTTTCGGCATCAACTGCCACCTGGAGTACTATGACCACAAGGTGCTCGAGGGCATCATCCGCCGCTCGGCGCGTTTATTGAACGTGCCCATCGACGACAAGGCAGCCGTCGAGATTGCCCTGCGCAGCCGTGGCACGCCCCGTATCGCCAACTCGCTGCTGCGCCGCGTACGCGACTTCGCCCAGGTGAAGGGCAGCGGCCGCATCGACCTGAACATCGCCCGCTATGCTCTCGAGGCATTAAACATCGACAAGTATGGCCTCGACGAAATCGACAACAAGATCCTGCTGACCATCATCGACAAGTTTGGCGGCGGCCCCGTGGGCCTGAACACCATAGCCACCGCGATGAACGAGGACGCAGGTACCATCGAGGAGGTCTATGAGCCCTACCTCATCAAGGAAGGATTTATCAACCGCACCCCCCGCGGCCGAGAAGCGACCATGCTCGCTTACAAGCACCTCAAGCGCCAACACCCCGGCGACGTGGGATCATTATTTTAATGCACAGTACAAGCTGTTAGCAGGCATCCGCAACAACGAGCTAAGAGCTAAAGGCTAATAGCTAAAAGCTAAAACAACAAAAGACATGGCAAACCTGAAATCACTGGCTAAAGACACCGCTATCTATGGCCTGAGCAGTATTGTGGCACGTTTTGTCAACTACCTGCTCGTACCGATACAGACAATGAAATTTGCTTCGACTGGAGGCGAATATGGCATCATCACCAACGTGTATGCCTATGTGGCCATTCTCATCATGCTGCTGACCTTCGGCATGGAGACCACTTTCTTCAGATTCATGAACAAGGAGGGCATGGACCGTGAGAAGGTCTATTCCACAGTGCTCAGGATGGTGGGCACGGTGGGCCTGGTAACATCGGTGATTGTGGTGCTGTTCTGCCGGCAGATAGCAGAATTGTTGGGATACGGAAACCATCCAGAATATGTGGCAGTGATGTATATCACCGTTGCCCTCGATGCCTTCACGGCCATTGCATTCGCTTATCTGCGATGTGTGCATAAACCCGTCAAATTCGCCTCATTGAAGATTGCCAACATCGGACTGAACATTGTGCTCAACCTGATCTATTTCTTCGGGTTGCCGTTGCTGAAACTCAATCCGTTTGGCATCTATGGCGACTATGGCGATAACTTCCACTATGACGTCGTGTGGGTGTTCTACATCAATCTTTTCTGCTCGTTGTTCAACCTTGTCTTCCTGCACAAGGAGCTCCGTGGCATCAATCATGGATTTGACTCTAGCATGTGCCGAGAGATGTGGAAATACGCCTGGCCTATCCTTGTCATGGGAATCGCTGGGCAACTCAACCAGAGCCTCTCGCAGATCATGTTCCCCAAGGTGTATCCGGGGGAGAACGCATTAAGCGAACTGGGCATTTACGGTGCCTGCATCAAGATTGCAATGATCATGATGATGATCACGCAGGCTTTCCGTTTTGCCTACGAGCCGTTTGTGTTCAGCAAGGTGAAGGACAAGGACAGCAAGGAGGTGTATGCGCAAACCATGAAATACTACATTATCTTCACCCTGCTGGCTTTCCTTGTGGTGATGGCTTATCTTGACGTGCTCAAGTACCTGATTGGCGAGACTTATTGGAGTGGTCTGCGCGTCGTGCCCATCGTGATGGCCGCTGAAATCGTTTTTGGCGTATTCTTCAATCTTTCGTTCTGGTACAAACTCACCGACCGCACCATCTGGGGAGCCTATTTCTCAGGCATCGGAGCCGTGGTGCTCTTTGTCATCAACTTGCTCCTCATCCCACAGTTCAGTTATATGGCATGCGCATGGGCAGGACTCATCGCTTACACCGTTTCGATGCTATTGTCTTACTTCATCGGGCAAAAATATTACCCCGTTGCCTATCCCCTGCGCGACATCGCCATCTACACAGTGGTTGCCGGAATCCTGTTCGCTGCCATGATGCTGCCGGTGGAGAACACGTGGCTCGCACTAGGCTACCGCACGGTGCTGCTGTTGCTGTTCATCGGCTTTATCTTCCGCAAGGAGCACCTTGGACAGATGCTCGCCAAGGCGCCTGTCATCGGCCGCTTCTTCAAGCGCTAATCCGGCAAGTTCCACTACCCATAACAAAATCGGGGGCCCGACTGCAATGTGCGGGTCCCCGATTGATGGTTAATTCGGCAGGATACTACCGACTGGCCTTACAGGCCCAGGATCTTGTTGATGACGCGGTTGATGTCGGCAATCGAGATTTCCTTGTCGCCATTGACATCGGCACGCTCACGGATCTTGTCAGGGTAATTGAAGCCCAGGATGATGTCGATGATGATATTCACATCGGCTACCGATACCTCGCCGTCCATGTTGACGTCCTCAGGCAGATAATCATCACCACCACCAATTTCCTTCACCTTGATGGGCAGGATTTGCATAGCGCCCTGGAACAAGCCAAGGAAGCCCCAAACCTCATACTTCTTGCCTTCCTCTACCACGGGTTCGATTTTGAACTTGTCGAACAACTGGAGTTCTTCAGTCTCGTCGGTAATCATGATCTTGTCACCGACGGTAACAGTCACCTCGGGGAAGTAGAAGTAGGTGTGAACCATATCCTGAGAGATTTCCTCCATCGCGAGTTCTCTGGGATTTACAGGAGTGCCCATTTCGGCAGGAACAACCGAATTGTCCTTGGGGTTGATCTGCGGAGCGCCCTGATAAGTGCCCTTGGTACCGGTTACATCATGGAGTTGAGTGCCATTGGGGAAGTCATAGACATCCAGATCGCCATAGATCAAGCCAAACTCACCCTCGACATCCTGAATATACAGGTAATCGGCTTCCTTGCTCTGATATACGGCAGTCAGCGGAGTGGTGAAGTGGCCCTTGACATTGCCATCAACCTGAGTATAGAATTCCTCCAGGTTTTCTACATCAATGGGAGGAGTGGGAGCGGGACGCTCGGGAGCCTTGTCAAATGACAGAGGCAGCACCTGGTAGTTCTTGTAAACGCCCACGATACCATACACGGTGTGGGTAGCATTCAGATCATCGGGCAGAGGCACGTTGAACGTGGCATTGTACATCTGGCAGCTCTCGCCATCGCGGCTGATGGTGCCGCCGTCCGACGAAATCGTGACGTTCTTCAGTACAACATAGTGTGCCCAGTGGTCATGGTCAACCTGAGCGGGAGAAATCTCCTCGGGATTCAGGCGGAAGTTCTCGTCCACGTTGATGGGCTCGTCAAAGCCGGTGAACGGGGTAGCCAGCTCGGGCTCGTTGGGGGCCTGGTTGGGATAGGTAGTCTTCTTGGCCGTGTAATTCTTCTTCAGGACATCGCCGATGAAGTACTCGTGACCTACGTCACCATAGATGAGGCCGAAACCGGTTTCATCAGCCACATACAGGTAGGCATTGTTCCTGCCACCCTGCCAAATCACCGTTGCATCATATTCCAGCTTAACAATCTGGCCATCGGCCACCTCGGACAGGAGACCCAGACCCATCTTCTCGCCGCTGCTCACGCTCACGGGAATCACCTGATAAACAACGGGCTCACCTTCACGGGCAAAGGAAGCGATAACCGCAACCACATTGTACTTAACGCCTGCCTTGACATCTGACTTCTTCACGTTCATGTTGAAGTACAGGGGAGCCTCACCAGTAGCATCCATGATGACCATGCGGTCGAGGTCGAACTGAGCCTCGTTGAACACTGCGTAGTGAGCAAACTTGCTGGCGTTCACCTGGCTGCAGGTCAATACCTCAGGCTCGGTGGGCGTGTTGACGGTGGAAGGCATGAAGTTGACAGGATCAGACAACTCGGGCTCACCGCTATAGGTGATCTTGGTGCCTACAAAGCCGGCGGGGATATTGTCACCGGTAGCGTAGGTCTGGTTGGTCTTGCCATAGACCAGGGCATAACCCGAAGCATCCTTCACATACATGCGGTTGCCGCTCTGTGCCGTTACGATAACGGGATTGGAGAACTTCACCACGGTGTTGTCAGCTACCTGCTGATAGGCCTTGATGTTGGGAACCGGAGTAGCGGTGCCGAAGGTGTAAGCAGCCTCCACAACTTCGCTCACCTCATTGTCGCGGGCCGAGATGGCCTTCACGGTGGTGGCGGTGCTCACGGTAAACGGAGCCGTGAACTGCGTCGAGCTGGTGCTGGGGGTGCTACCATCGGTGGTGTAATAAATCTTGGCGCCACTGGTGCCGCAGGTGATGTTCACGCTGACGGGATCATAGTAGGTGCCGCCCTCAGGGGTAATCACGGGAGCAGACAGACCAGCCTTGCCCACGGTCACGATGATCTTGGTGGCACGCACCTGGTTGGACGTAGCGGTGAACGTGATGCTCCTGACACTGCCTGTCCAGGTACCCTTAGGACCGTTGGGCTCAAAGGTGTAGGTGCCCTTACCGGCTTCAGCAGTGAAGCAACCGGGGCCATACTTCTCCTCGCCATTGGCAGCGCACTCAAACTCGATTTGGGTGATGTCGCTCGACTCGCAGCTGATGGTCATCGTCTGGCCCTTGTAAACACGGTAAGCCCACACGCCCTTGTCGGCGGCAATCAGACCGTTGGACACACTGATAACCACACCATCCTTGGGGACCTCATAGGCCGAGGCTTGCTCTCCAGCGTTGCCCTTGTCGACAGCGGGATCAAAGGTGATGTCGGCAGCCCATGCTACAGCAGCCAACATGCACATGGTGAATAATGTAAAGATTTTCCTCATTGCAATGAAAGTTATTAAATGGTTAATAATGATAGGTTCCACATCTTATAATTGGGCAAAGATAGTGAATATTTTACTTTCCCGCACCACCAGCAGCAATATTTTTTTCAAAAGAAAAAAAACGCCTCTCCCGACACCAAAAAACCGGGAATCGAGCACGGCAGCCCGATTTTTTTTATTAACTTTGCAAGTTGGATTGACAACTAAAACAACTACATAAATCAACTACTGAAAATGGCAGAAGACATCATCAATCAGGAAGGAACCAACCAGCCGCAGCGCAAGGAGGTTTCTCCCGAGAAACTCAAGGCCCTGCAAGTGGCCATGGATAAAATCGGCAAGACGTTCGGCTCAGGCTCAATCATGAAGCTGGGCGACGACCACATCGAGGACATCGACGTCATCCCCACCGGCTCCATCGGCCTGGACAATGCGCTGGGCGTGGGCGGCTATCCCCGCGGACGCATCATCGAGATTTACGGCCCGGAGTCGTCAGGTAAGACCACGCTGGCCATCCATGCCATCGCCGAGGCGCAGAAGATGGGCGGCATCGCCGCCATCATCGACGCCGAGCATGCCTTCGACCGCTTTTATGCCGAGTCGCTGGGTGTTGACGTGAACAACCTGTGGATTTCGCAGCCCGACAACGGTGAGCAGGCACTGGAGATTGCCGACCAGCTAATCCGCAGCAGCGCCATCGACATCATCGTCATCGACAGCGTTGCAGCGCTCACCCCCAAGGCCGAGATCGAGGGCGAGATGGGCGAGAGCAAGATGGGCCTCCAGGCACGACTCATGAGCCAGGCCCTGCGCAAACTCACCGCCACCATCAGCCGCACCAACACCTGCTGCATCTTCATCAACCAGCTGCGCGAGAAACTGGGTGTGATGTTCGGCAACCCCGAGACCACCACCGGCGGCAACGCCCTGAAGTTCTACAGCAGCGTGCGCCTCGACATCCGCCGCATCGGCCAGATCAAGGACGGCGACCAGGTGACCGGCAGCCTCACGCGCGTCAAGGTGGTGAAGAACAAGGTGGCTCCCCCCTTCCGCAAGACCGAGTTTGAAATCCGCTTCGGCGAGGGTATCAGCAAGGTGGGCGAGATCATCGACCTGGGTGTCGAGTTCGGCATCGTCAAGAAGAGCGGCGCCTGGTTCTCCTACGAGGGCACCAAGCTGGGCCAGGGACGTGACGCCGCCAAGCAGATGGTGGCCGACAACCCCGAGCTCGCCGAGGAACTCGAGGCCAAGATCAAGGAGGCCATGAAGGCCAAGTGACACCCGTCACCCCAACCCCAACTAACAAAGCAAGCCACGGGAATCCCGCGGCTTGCTTTTTCTCTCTGTCAGACTAAGTCCAGCCTTGCCGGCTGTGGTCAAGCGAGGTGGAACTTGGCGCGCAGCTTGTCCACCATGTCGAGTTTCTCCCAGGTGAACAGTTCCACGTCCACGTCGCGCGTGTTGTTGTAGAGCGAGAGGAAGGTCTTGTGCACCGTCTCGCACTTGCGGCCCATGTGGCCATAAGCGGCCGTCTCGGTGTACATGGGCTGCAACAGTTTCAGTCGCTCGATGATGGCAGCGGGACGCATGTCAAACTCGGGCATAGCCTCGAGCACGGCGGCAATCTCGGCGTCGCTCACGTTGACATGGCTTGTGCCGTAAGTGTTGACGTTGAAGCTCACGGGCTTGGCACGGCCGATGGCATAGGCCACCTGCACCAGCACCTCGTCGGCAATGCCGGCAGCCACCACGTTCTTGGCGATGTGACGGCAGGCGTAGGCAGCGCTGCGGTCCACCTTGCTGGGATCCTTGCCGCTGAAGGCGCCACCGCCGTGGGCTCCGCGGCCGCCATAGGTGTCCACGATGATCTTGCGGCCCGTCAGACCGGTGTCGCCGTGGGGACCGCCGATGACAAACTTGCCCGTGGGGTTAACATACTCCTCGGTCTTGTCGTCATACAGCGCCCTGATGTCGTCGCTGTATTGCGCCAGCGTGCGCGGGATGAGAATCTCGTGCACATCACGGGCGATGCGCGTCTGGTCCACGTCGTCATCGTGCTGAGTGCTCACGACGATGGTGTGGATGTGCACGGGGCGGCGGGTCTCGCCATCATACTCAACGGTCACCTGAGCCTTGCTGTCGGGACGCAGATAGGGCATCAGTTCCAGATGGTTGTGACGGATGTCGGCCAACTCGCGCATCAGCGCATGGGCCAGGTCCAGCGTCAGCGGCATCAGGTTGGAGGTCTCGTTGCAGGCATAGCCGAACATCATGCCCTGGTCGCCGGCACCTTGGTCGGCGTTATCATCCTCGGCCCGCTTCACGCCCTGGGCGATGTCGCCGCTCTGCTCGTGCACGCTGTTGAGGATGCCGCACGAGTTGGCGTCAAACTGGTATTCACTCTTGGTGTAGCCGATTTTCTCAATCATCTCGCGCGCGGTGCGCTGCAGGTCGATATAGACATCGGTGGTCACCTCGCCGGCAATCATTACCTGGCCCGTGGTCACCATGGTCTCGCAGGCCACGTGGGCATGAGGATCAAAGGCGAGAAACTTGTCGAGAATCGCGTCGCTGATCTGGTCAGCAACTTTGTCGGGGTGTCCTTCGGACACGCTCTCCGACGTGAAAAGATAATTGTTCTTACTGTTCATTGTACAAAAAAATAGTTCATTTTTTGTGGAAAATGAACGCTAAAACTCAATCAAAAGAAACAATGTTGAATCGCATTTTAGCATTTTTTCAAGTGGTTGCAAGCAGCCCAAATTTCCACTGTGGTTGATAAATTCGGCCGCAAAGGTACAACAAAGTTTCCACTTGCTGTACCCTGCGGGCCAGTTTTAATACTTATTTAACTATATGAGCCGGCGCGACGCCTCATCGACGGGGCCAACGTTTACTCCGGTTCGGGCTCTTCGCCAGGTGGCGCATCAACAGGGTCGGTGTCGCGCTGGCTGCCGATGAAGGAGCCGTGCTTGTCGTGGGCAAAGGATTCATATTCGGCAACAAAAGAGTCATAGTCGGCATCTTCCAGCAAGACATCCTGGAACCAGATGTGCGACTTGTCACGGACATAGTACGATTTTCCTATTACCTCGAAGGTGGCCGGGTCGGCCCCGACCAGCAGAATGTTCTCCGGTCCGCTGAACCAGACATGGGACTTGTCACGGACATAGTACGAGTCTTTTATCACCTCGAAGGTGGCCGGATCGGCTCCGACCAACATCCGGTCCATTTCCCATACATGTGACTTGTCGCGATAATACAATGAGCCGGCTATCGATTTAAAAGTGGCCGGATCGGCATCGGGCAACAACAAGCCCTTCACATAGACGTGATACCTGTCCCTGGCCGTCCACTTGTCGGTGATTTTAAACGTGGACAGGTCAACGCCATCGATGCGCACCGTGTCGTAATAGGCACACCGCGAGTCCTTGGCCCAGCAGTCTTCATCAAACCACTTGACGACCTTGAACGACGCAATGTCGGCCACATGCAAGGCCTTGGTCTCATAGTAATAGTCTTTCTTGTCATGGAACAGCGGATACCGTTCGGCCTTGAGCGTGGCCACATCAACGCCCGGTACCAGCGTGGATTTAAAATACACCCGCTCGCTGTCATGCCCCAGCCAGTCCTTCACCTGCTCGAAGGTCGCAGGGTCGGCACCGGGCAACGTGTCGTAGCACGTTCCGAAACTGAAGGTCCAGTGACTGCGCACCACCACATCGCCCTGAACCTCATACTTTGGGTCACTACATGCCGTCAGCAGCAATACCGCCAGGCAAGCCAACAAAACCTGTTTCATACGCCTCATTCAAGTTAATGTTTCACATCGCAAATATACACAACAATTCCCATACATCCAAGCATGGGTCCAAAAACTGCCAGAGGATAATCCGATAACTGAAAACTTTTTATTACCTTTGCATTCCATTAGATGACCTACAAGCAATGATTGAGGCAAGGAACATAGTCAAGCGTTACGGCGACCTGGAGGTGCTCCAGGGCGTGGACATCGACATCGCGCAGGGCGAGATCGTCTCGATTGTCGGCCCCAGCGGTGCCGGCAAGACCACGCTGCTGCACATCATCGGCACCCTGGACACGCCACAGCAGGGCGAGGTGCGCTACGACGGCCAGAACGTGCTGGCCCTCAAGGACCGCGAGTTGGCACACTTCCGCAACCGCAACATCGGCTTCGTGTTCCAGTTCCACCAGTTGCTGCCCGAGTTCACCATGCTCGAGAATGTCGCCATCCCGGCACTGCTCGGCGGGGACAACCGCTCCAACGCCATGGAGCGAGCACGGCAACTGCTGGAACGCATGCACCTGGCCGACAGGCTGGACCACAAGCCGTCGCAACTATCGGGCGGCGAATGCCAGCGTGTGGCAGTGGCCCGTGCCTTGATCAACAGCCCCAAGGTCATCCTCGCCGACGAGCCCTCGGGCAGCCTCGACAGCCAGAACAAGGAGGAACTGCACCGGCTGTTTTTTGAGCTCCGCGACGAGTTGGGCCAGACGTTTATCATAGTCACCCACGACGAGGGCCTTGCCGCCCAGGCCGACCGCACGCTGCACATGCGCGACGGCAGGATTGTTGACCAGACGACACGCAAAGCCCCCACCCTCTGACGATGAACACGGCCTTGAGACATCTACCCATCATGCTGCTGGCGGCATTGCTCGCGCTGGCCTCGTGCGACAAGCAGGAGGACATCGACCGCGCCTATACCGACTACCGCTACGACATCGTCACCTATCTGGGGCAAAATGCCACGGGAGCGCTGTTTGAGTACCTGGGGCGCGACGACTCGTCCAGCATCATGCTGCAGTCCAGCGTCACCGTGAGCGACGTCAAGGCACAGCAACGCGTGCTGCTGCGCTACGATTTCACCGACCAGCGCGGCGGCGCCAGCCGTGACATCGACGTGTACAGTTGCAGCGCCATCTTCAGCGACTCGCTGCGCATGATCGAGACGCCCGACAGCCTGCCGCGACATCAGGTGAAGATGCGCAGCATCTGGCGCACCGGCGAGTTCATCAACCTGCACTGCCAGGTGGAGTACACGTCCAAGGCGCGCACCTTCATGCTTGTGGCCGATGCCAACACCCTGGCCAGTGACACCGTCCACTGCTACCTCACCCACAGCCTGAGGGGCGAGACGGGCACCTTCTGGCGCGATTGCTACGCCTCGTTCAACGTGGGCGCCCTGTGGAAGCGCGACACCTTCCACTGCCTGCGCATCCATGTCAACGACGTGACATTCCCCGATACCGAGTATTACGATTTTAAAAAACAATAACCATTTTATCACATTCATAATTAACACATTATGGCAAACGAACAACAGAATCCCAACCAGATTAAGATTGAACTTCCCAAAGAAGAATTGCAGGGCCGTTACGCCAACATGGCCATGATTGCACATGGTCCCAACGACTTCTTCCTCGATATGATCCTGCGCGGTCCCAACATGCCGCAGGCACGCGTCCAGAGCCGCATCATCATGGCTCCCCAGCACGCCAAGGAGTTGATGTTCGCCCTCCAGGACAACATCCGCCGCTATGAGCAGACCTTCGGCGAAATCCAGATGAAGCGTCCCGCTGGCGGCAACAGCGGCATCATGGACTTCCCCCTGCCTAAGGGCCAGGCTTAATACAGTTAGGAGTTAGGAGTTAGGAGTTAGGAGTTATTCCTGTTCCCGGTCCACCATGCCGTGACTTTGTCACGGCCAACCGATAAAACGAGAAAACAATGAACCATCCCTTGTATATCTACAACACCCTCTCACGGCGCAAGGAGCATTTCGTGCCCCTCAATGAACCGATGGTGGGCATGTACGTCTGCGGTCCCACGGTCTATGGCGACCCCCATCTGGGACACACCAGGCCGGCGATCACGTTCGACGTGCTTTTCCGCTACCTGCAGCAGTTGGGCTACAAGGTGCGCTATGTGCGCAACATCACCGACGTAGGCCACCTCGAGCACGATGCCGATGAGGGCGAGGACAAGATCGCCAAGAAGGCACGCCTCGAGCAACTCGAGCCCATGGAAGTGGCACAGTATTACACTAACCGCTACCATGCCGCCATGCAGGCGCTCAACGTGCTGCCCCCCAGCATCGAGCCCCATGCCACGGGCCACATCATCGAGCAGGAGGAGCTGGTCAAGCAGATTATGGACAACGGCTACGCCTACGAGAGCAACGGCAGCATCTACTTTGACATCGAGGCCTATAACCGTGACCACCGCTACGGTGTGCTCTCGGGACGCAACCTCGACGAGATCCTCGACGCCAGCCGCGAACTCTC
>JAEEGJ010011854.1_pt1 | contig 21899 bp, 17 predicted proteins | sample 8958761 | NCBI WGS metagenome assembly JAEEGJ01 (sample SAMN16246546, study PRJNA631951) | gut metagenome | biome: gut microbiome; feature: rumen; material: RS-attached | host: Bos | place: Iran: Karaj | collected 2018-10 | reverse complement strand
AAAACACCAGCAATCAATTCGAGTTCTACGGCCGATATCGCGTTCCTGTTGTTGTGCTACTTCCTGATGACCACGACGATGGGTTCCCACTTCGGACTTTCCCGTCGTCTCCCTCCGATGCCTGATCCCAATCAGAAAATCGAGGACCAGAAGGTCAATCGCCGCAACATCATCGTGGTGAAGATCAACTCTGCCGATAGGATTCTTGCCGGTACCGATGCCATTGATGTCTCTCAGCTCAAAGACAAGATCAAAGAGTTCCTCAGCAACCCTGCCAACGACCCGAACCTTCCTGAGAAGGAGGTGAAGGAGATCGCCGGCTACAGCAAGGGCACCTATCCCGTGTCCAAGGGCGTTATCTCCCTGCAGAACGACCGTGGTACCAGCTACCAGGCCTACATCGCCGTGCAGAACGAGCTTGTGAAAGCCGTCAACGAACTTCGTGACGATTTCTCCACCAAGGAGTTCGGCAAGAAGTACGCGATGCTCGACGAAGATCAGCAGAAGATCGTCCGCGACTGTATCCCGCAGAACATTTCCGAGGCAGAGCCTAAGGATGTCGGTAAAAGAAGATAATAGGAGGAAAGAATATGTCTAGATTTAAGAAAGGCGACAAGAAAGAGATGCCGGGTATCACCTCGAGCTCTCTGTCCGATATCGTGTTCATGCTCCTGTTCTTCTTCATGGTGACCACGCAGATGCGTGAGACCGAGAACAAGGTCAAGGTCACCACGCCGGAAGCCTCCGAAGTCGTCAAGCTGGAGCGCAAGGACCTCAACGCTTACATCAACATTGGTTCCCCGACCCTCGCCTACCAGGCGCAGTATGGTACCGATGCCCGTATCCAGTTGAACGACTCCTTCCGCACCACGGATGACATTCGCGACTTCATCGCCGCGGAGCGCGACTCCAAGAGCGAGAATGACCGTCAGCTCATGACCGTGTCTATCCGGGCCGACCAAGATGTCAGAATGGGTATCGTGACCGATGTGAAGCAGGAGCTGCGACGCTGCTCCGCGCTGAAGATCATGTACTCTGCAAGAAAGCCTGCGAAGTAGGCTTAAGCAGTATTGAATACGAGCAGCCCCCTTCAACGAGGGCTGCTTTTTAAATAAAAAGGAACAAATGAAGGAAATACTTCGTACCAAGGTGAAGGACCTGCTGCAGATGAAGGCAGGTCAGGAAGTGCTGGCCAAAGGTTGGGTCAGGACCAAGAGAGGGAATAAGGAAATCGCTTTCATCGCGCTGAACGACGGATCGACCATCAAGAACGTCCAGATCGTCGTCGACAAGAACGCGGAGACGGAGCCGGTGCTGGCGCAGATCAGCACGGGCGCCTGCATCTGCGTGCGCGGTAATCTGGTCGAGTCCGTGGGAAGCGGCCAGGCGGTCGAGATCAAGGCGGCGGAGATCGAGGTGTACGGCACCTGCGATCCGATGCGCTATCCCCTTCAGAAGAAGGACACTTCCTTTGAGTATCTGCGCACGGTCGCGCACATGCGCCCGAGGACCAATACCTTCGGCGCCATCTACCGCCTCCGCAGCCAGATGGCTTTCGCCATCCACGAGTATTTCCACAGCAAGGGCTTTGTGTACCTGCACACGCCCCTCATCACCGAGTCCGACTGCGAAGGCGCCGGCCAGATGTTCCAGGTCACGACGCTCGATCTCGAGAACGTGCCCCGCGACAAGAAGGGCCGCATCGACTACGGCAAGGACTTCTTCGGCAAGCAGACGAGCCTGACCGTCAGCGGCCAGCTCGAAGGCGAGCTCGGCGCCACCGCACTCGGTGAGATTTACACCTTCGGCCCCACCTTCCGCGCCGAGAACTCCAACACCCCGCGCCACCTCGCGGAGTTCTGGATGATCGAGCCCGAGATGGCGTTCTACGACATCAAGGACAACATGGACCTGGCCGAAGACTTCATCAAGCACCTCGTCTCCTACGCCCTGGAGCACTGCATGGACGACATCCAGTTCCTGAACGACCGCTACGATCCTGAACTGGTCGAGCGCCTGCGCGGCGTCATCGGCACGGAGTTCGTGCGCCTCGAGTACACCGAGGGCATCCGCATCCTCGAGGAGGCCGTCAAGAACGGCGTCCAGTTCGAGTATCCGGTGGCCTGGGGCATCGACCTCCAGAGCGAGCACGAGCGCTACCTCGTGGAGAAGCATTTCGGCAAACCGGTCATCCTGACGGGCTATCCGAAGGACATCAAGGCCTTCTACATGAAGCAGAACGAGGACGGCAAGACCGTCCGCGCCATGGACGTCCTCTTCCCGAAGATCGGCGAGATCATCGGCGGTTCCGAGCGTGAGGCCGACCTCGGCAAGCTCGAGGCCCGCATCGACGAGCTCGGCATGAGCCGCAAGAACCTCGAGTGGTACATCGACACCCGGCGCTTCGGCAGCTGCCCGCACAGCGGCTTCGGCCTGGGCTTCGAGCGTCTGCTGCTCTTCATCACCGGCATGCAGAACATCCGGGACGTCATTCCTTTCCCGAGAACGCCGAAAAACGCGGAATTTTAACCTTTCAACATTATGCTAGTCATCGGCATCGCCGGCGGCTCCGGCTCCGGCAAAACCACGGTTGTCAAGGCCATCACCGAGAACCTGAAGGGCAAGAGCGTGGTGGTCATCCCCCAGGATTCCTACTACAAGGATTCCAGCGACCTCTCCGACGAGGAGAAGCGCGTCCACAACTTCGATCACCCGGATGCGATCGAATGGGACCTGCTGTGCAGCCAGCTGTGCGACCTCAAGCACGGCAAGGCCATCCAGCAGCCCGTCTATTCCTTCATCTCCTGCACCCGCTCCAAGACCGAAACCAAGCACATCGAGCCGGCCGACGTGATCATCATCGAGGGCATCCTCATCTTCACGTGCAAGGAGCTGCGCGAGCAGATGGACATCAAGATTTTCGTGGACGCCGACGATGACGACCGCCTGATGCGCGTCATGGCACGCGACATCAGCGAGCGCGGCAAGGATGTGCACTGGGTCATCGAGCGCTATTCCCGCACCGTGAAGCCGATGTACCTGCAATTCATCGAGCCCAGTAAGCGCTACGCCGACATCATCATCCCGCAGGGCGGACACAACAAGGTGGCAATCGACGTGATCACCGCCACCGTCGAAAGATCCCTGGAGGAACACGCTTAACATATGCGCCGGCTCTCCCAGGAAGAAAAGGCAGGCATCTACACCACCGTGATCGTACACCTCGCGGTGGTGATTGTGTTATTGGTCGCCGGCCTGGACTGGAGTATCCGGAAGGAGAACACCTTCGTGCTGGATTTCTCCGCCCTGGAGGAGAAGGAGCGGCTGCAGGAGGAGATCGAGAAGCTGGAGCGGGAGGCCGCTTTCAAGGAGAGCATCGCGCAGATGCTGGAGCAGGAACTGCAGTCGACGCCCGTGCGCGGCATCGCGGTCGACCGCGGGGCGTTGAAGGACGACCGCGGCACGGATGCCGAGCAGCTCTACCGGGACGCCCAGCGGCTCCAGGAGGAGCTTGCCAAGGGCTATTCCGTGCCGGAGGAGGATGTGGCCGATCCGGGGCCTGTCATCCCCGAAATCAAAGAAGAAAAGAAGCAGGAGGAGAGCGTCTACAACGGCCCCTCCGTCGTGTCATATTTCCTGGAGGGCCGCAAGGCCAGCCACCTGCCCATTCCCGCCTATCGTTGCATGGGCGCCGGACAGGTCACCGTGCTGATCACGGTGGATCCGGGCGGAACCGTCGTCGCCGCCAAGGTGGACGACGCCGTCTCTTCGAAGGACGGCTGTCTGCGGAACTTCGCCGTCCGCGCCGCCCGCCTCTCCAAGTTCTCCGCCAAGGCGGACGCCCCCGCCAGGCAGCAGGGGAACATCGTCTACGAATTTGTAGCACAATACTGATTTAACCAATTATACCATTATGATGAGAAAGTTTTTCGCCCTTTCGCTCAGCCTGCTGGCTGCAGCCTTTACCCTCTCGGCCCAAAACGTCTTCTGGTTCGACAAGCCGGCCTCCTACTGGGAGGAGGCGCTTCCGGTCGGCAACGGCCGCATCGGCGCCATGGTGTTCGGCGGCACGGAGACCGAGGAGATCCAGCTCAACGAAGAGACCATCTCTACGGGCGGCCCGTATGAGAACTGGAACCCGAACGGCCTGAAGAACCTCCAGAAGGTCCGCGACCTGGTCTTCGCCGGCGCGTACGAGGAGGCCCAGGACCTGGCCGAAGCGAATTTCCTCTCGCCCGTGGGCGAGGAGATGTCCTACCAGACCGCCGGCTCCGTGAAGATCGCGTTCCCGACGCGCGCCGGGGCGGTGACGGACTACCGCCGCGAGCTTGACCTCGACCGCGCCGTGGTGACTACCCGCTACAAGGTGGACGGCGTGGAGTACGTCGAGGAGGTGTTCTCCTCCTTCGTCGACAACCTGATCATCGTGCGCCTGACGGCCTCGAAGCCGAAGGCGCTGAACTGCGAGCTCTCCTTCACCACACCGATGAAGGACACGCAGTTGAGCGTGCCCGCGAAGAACCGGCTCCGCCTGGAAGGACAGGGCGCCGAGAAAGGCGGCATTCCGGGCGCGATCCACTATGTCAACGACCTCCAGGCGACGGCCCGGGGCGGTAAGGTGGCGGCCACGGACTCCACGCTGCGTGTCGAAGGCGCCACGGAGCTGCTGCTGCACATCGCGATGGCCACCAATTTCGTGGACTACCGGACGGTGAACGCCGACCCGTACGCCCGCAACGCGGCGAGCCTGAAGAACGCTTCGAAGAAATACGCGCAGGCGCTGGCCGCGCACACGGCCGCCTACCAGAAGCAGTACGGCCGCGTGAAGCTCGAATTCGCGCCCTCCGGCGTGCCCGACGCGCCGATCAACGAGCGCATCCGCGATTTCGCGCAGACCCACGACGCCCAGCTGGTCTCGCTCTACTTCCAGTTCGGCCGCTACCTGCTGATCAGCTGCTCGCAGCCGGGCACGCAGGCGGCCAACCTGCAGGGCATCTGGAACGCCAGCCTGATGGCCCCCTGGTGCGCGAATTACACGACCAACATCAATACCGAGATGAACTACTGGCCGGCGGAGCTGACCAACCTGCCGGAACTGCACGAGCCACTGCTGCGGATGATCCGCGAGCTGGCCGTGACGGGCGCCAACACCGCCCGCTACATGTACGGCTGCCGGGGCTGGGTGGTGCACCACAACTCCGACCTCTGGCGCATCACGGGCGCACTGGACTACGCCTACTGCGGCCTTTGGCCGAGCGGCGCCGCCTGGCTGTGCCAGCATCTCTGGGACCGCTACCTCTACAGCGGCGACGAGGCCTACCTGGCCGAGGTCTACCCGCTGATGAAGGGGGCGGCGGAGTTCTTCGTGGACTTCCTCGTAGAGGATCCGAACACGGGCTACCTCGTGGTGACGCCCTCCGACTCGCCGGAGAACCGTCCGGCGCACCTGAAGACCAACATGTTCGCGGGCATCACGATGGACAACCAGCTCGTGACCGACCTCTTCTCCAACACGGCGCGCGCGGCGGGCATTCTTGGCCGCGACGCGGCCTTCTGCGACACCCTGACCACGATGCGCCGCCGCCTGCCGCCGATGCAGGTCGGCCAGTACGGCCAGCTGCAGGAGTGGTTTGAGGACTGGGACAGCCCGACCGACAACCACCGCCATGTCTCGCACCTCTGGGGCTTCTACCCCGGCTACCAGATCTCCCCGTACCGCACGCCGGTGCTCACCGAGGGCGTGCGCAACACGCTGATCCAGCGCGGCGACGCCTCCACGGGCTGGTCGATGGGCTGGAAAGTCTGCCTCTGGGCGCGCATGCTGGACGGCGACCACGCCTTCAAGCTCATCACCGACCAGCTCACGCTGGTCACGCCCGGCCGTCGCTTCAGCATGGCTGGGGGCACCTATCCGAACCTGTTCGACGCCCATCCGCCGTTCCAAATCGACGGCAACTTCGGCTGCACCGCCGGCATCGCCGAGCTCTTCCTGCAGAGCCACGACGAGGCTGTCCACCTGCTGCCGGCCCTGCCGGAAGCGCTCAAGGACGGCTTCGTGGAGGGCCTCCGCGCCCGCGGCGGCTTCGTGCTGGAGCGCCTGGAGTGGAAGGACGGCCACATCGTCGAGGCGCGGCTGCGCTCCACCATCGGCGGCAACCTCCGCGTGCGCTCCTACGACGCGCTCGCCACTGCTGCTACGCCGGACTCTCCGGCTGTCATGCTGAGCGAAGTCGAAGCATCTACCCCGAACCCCAACCCGCTCTTCGCGGTGCAGGAGATTTCCCGCCCGATGATCAGCGAGCGCGCGCCGATGCGGGGCTTCATCGCGCCGCAGGCGCACCTCTACGACATCGCGACCGAGCCCGGGCAGGTCATCACCCTGCGCGCGGCCTACTGATCGGGCGTCTGCTGCTTGAAGTCGCTCGGCGTGATGCCGAACTCTTTCTTGAAGATCTTGCTGAAATAGTGGGGATCGTTGAATCCCACGGCATAGGAGATATCGGTCATCGACCGCCCGCCTTCGCGGATGAGCGCCTGCGCGCGCTCGAGCCGCAGGCGGCGCAGGAAGGTGGCCGGTGTCGTTCCCAGCAGGGTGCGGCAGCGGCCGAACAGGACTGAACGGCTGACGCCCAGCCCCTCGCACATCTGCGGCACGTCCAGGCTGCCGTCATCCAAGTGCGCGTTCAGGTACTCCGTGAAAGCTTCCACGAAGTGGCGGTCGTCCCCGTGCAGGCCGCGCAGGAGCGGGCTCTCGCCCGCGTCGGCCGGCGCGGGCGCCTTGCTCCACCAGCGGCGCGTGGACAGGAAGACGATGAATCCGACCAGCAGCAGGGTGAAGAGCGCGAACCAGCCGGACCGCAGGAGGTCGCGCCGGACGATGATGACGTAGCGCCGCTCGTTGTCCACCTCCAGGCCGCCGCCGTTGGTAGAGCGGATGCGCAGGGTATAGCGGCCGGGGCGCAGCGGATCGATGCTCAGCGAGGTCCGGTTCCCCAGGGGAATCCAGTCCTTGTCCAGGCCCTCCAGTTTATAGGAATAGAGAATCTGCTCCGGGGCGGTCAGATCCACGGCCACCATCTGGACGCGGATGCCGTCCGTGGGCAGGATGTGCACGGGCGTGGCTTCGTCCACCTCGCGGCGCACGCCGGCGACGTAGAAACTCTGGATGAGCAGCTCCGGCACGTAGTCGTCGTTCAGGATCTCCGCGGGATCGAAATAGAGGATGCCGGCCGAGGTATTGAAGCAGATGTTGCCGTTGCGCAGGCGGCAGGGGCTGCCTTCGTTGAAGCGGAGGGCCAGGCCGAGCCGCTCGTAGGGGAAGGCGATGAGGCTGCCGGTCTGCGGATTCAGGCGGTTGAGGCCGGCCTGCGTGGCGATCCAGATGTTGCCGGACTCGTCCTCGATGGCGGAAAGGGCGTAGTTGGAGAGCAAGCCCTCGTTGGTGGTCCAGGCGTGGAAATCGCTGTCGGCGTCGCCGCTGTTCAGCCGGAGCAGGCCGGCACCGTAGGAGCATACATACAGCTCGCCCGCCCGGGTGAAAAGGATGTGCTGGATGTCGTAGTCGATGATCTCGGAGAAGCGCTCGAAATGCATGTTCTCCGGCTCCCCGAAGGGGTGGTCGCAGACGAACAGGCCCATCTGGCCGCCGGCGTAGAGCCGGCCGTCCGGGCTGAGCGCGAGGCAGCGCATGCGGTTGCGCCGGTCGGTCGGGAAGCTGAGCCTGTTACGCTTGCTGATGAACATCCGCTCCGTCTTGTCCAGGTCCACATAAGCGATGCCGTCGTCGAAGGTACCGATCCACAGCCGGTGGGACGTGTCCTCCAGCAGCGAGAAGATGTCGTCGCTGTTGGGGCCGTAGAAGAGGTCGTCCTTGGGATAGCGCACCAGGCGGTAGCGCATCTGCTCGTCGTCCTGCAGGGTCAGCTCCAGCAGGCCCGCGCCGCGGGTGCCCGCCCAGAGCTTGCCGTCGTGGGTGCGGGTGAGGGAATAGGCGGGGCGGTCGAGCAGCCAGGAGGCCCGCTCCCGCATGGACTCGTCCAGCACGTGCAGCCGGCTGTCCCGCGTGGCGGCCAGGATCTGGCCGTTTTCGTCCTGCAGCAGCGCGCGGACGCTGTTCTCCTGCGTCACCTGGTTGCTGCCGTCGAGGGAATGGAGGTTGAAATTGTCGCGGTGGAACACGATGCGCTCCAGCCCGCCCCAGTTGGAGCCGAGCCAGAGGTTGCCCTGCCGGTCCACGAGGAAGGAGGTGATGCCCGTCTCCGAGTTCCAGCCCTGCCGGGTTTCCTCGCCGAGGAAGGGATACAGCCGCCGGTTGTCCTTGTCGTACCAGGAGAGGCTTCCCTGCTGGGGGAACACCCAGAGATTGCCGTTGTCATCCATACGGCTGGCGTAATTGCGGCGCTCACCGCCCATCTCCTCCGGGACGACGACGTATTGCGTGCCATTGTCCAGGTCCAGGGCCACGATGCCGCGCCGATCGGAGCCGAGGAGCAGTTCCGTGCGCTCCGGGACACGGGTGATGAAGGTGATATTGCCGCCCAGGCGCGTCGGGAGCGTGCTGAGATGTCCTTCCTGGAAGCACATCAGTTCGCCGCCCGCCGAGCCGACGTACAGGGCGTCGGGCGTCATCTCGGCGCAGAAGGCGGGCGAATCCGTCGTCATCAGCCGGTTGCGGTAGATGCCCCGGTCGGTCAGGACCCAGGTATCGAAGTCCGGATTGGAAATGATGGTCTGGACCGTCGCGTCCTCCCGAACCCGGCAGAAGCGTGAAAAGGAAGCGTCCAGCACCTCATTGTCCGAGGTCAGAAAATAGAGCTCGTCGCCCTCCGGGCGGAAGATCGCCTGGATGCCGGTACCTTTGCTTCCCAAAGGATCCAGGACGCGGGTCTCCGGGTTGAGCCGATACAGGCGGTTGTCATACGACAGGACCAGGATCTCATCGTTCGAGAGGGCTTCGACCCTGACAAAATGGTTGCTGCGGGGATTGTTCCGGTCCTCCGGATTGTCGGTCCGGTAAACCTGAAACGTCCGGCCGTCGAAAGAGTACAGTCCGGCCCAGGTCGCCAGCCACAACTGCCCGTGGCTGTCCTGCGCCATGTCCTCGACCGTGGTGCCGCTGAAGTTGTTTTCCCGTCCGTAGCGGGTGAAAGTATGGGGCGGCTGCGCAAAGACGGGCGCAGCCAGTAAAATCAGGCAAAAAATCCCGAACAGGCGTAAAAATCGCTTCATTTGGACGTAATTTCGCACAAAATTACACTTTTTTGGCTCTTTTGTACAAAAATACACTTATTCGGGACAATATGCAACATTATTTTCCCCGTCCCTTGCTACCTTTGAAACACAATAAACAAGGCAATCCTATCCTTAAACAATATCCTGGATACTAACGGTTAATAATTGGTTTTTCGGGACGCGCACCAGGAGCGCGTCCTTTTTTTTATTCTACAATGTTCTGGATTCTCCCGACCCGATTAACATCAATGCTGCGACGGAAACCTTCCTTATACGTAAAGGTGATTGGCTCAAGATGGGTGAACTCACACACATAATCCAGGACATATTCCTTCCCTTCATCCAGTCCAGACACCGTCGAACTCATCTGTCCCAGCAGACACGTACAATCCGCAACAGGGCCTTCCTGAAGAGTCACCCAGTAATGAAGTACGTTCCCTTCGAGAAAAGCTTCACAGTTGAGTCCGGTTGTTTTGAAAGCACAATTAACCGGCGCGTTCAAGTGCGTCACGGCAAGGCCGAACGATGTGTACTCCAGAATCAGCTCCGATACTTGACCATCACCGAACAAGCCTTTGGTGTCCGCAGATTTTGTGGTAACGCAATCCGTATATGTGAATTCTACGGAATGCTGAATCTTCTTGCAGCCTGGTAATACCATTGCCGCCAACGCAATCAAAAGAAATGCTTTTTTCATTTTTATTGTTTTAATCTCACAATAACAACGAATTCTCGCGGAAATACTGCCTAAAAAAAGCACTTATTCCTGCGCAGCAGCATCAGCCGGATACCGCACGGTAAAGCAGGCGCCGCCGAGGGTGAAGGACTTGGAGTAGGAAATGGAGGCGCCGCAGCGCTCCAGGATGCTCCGGCTGATGGCGAGGCCGAGACCGGAACCGCCGTTCTTGGTGGTGAAGTTCGGCGTGAAGAGCTTCTCGACATTCTCGTCGGAGACGCCGGGGCCATTGTCCTCCACGACAACGTCCCAGAAGCCGTCTGTGACGCTCTTGCGCAGGGAGACCACAATGCGGCCGTCCGGCGCGTCGCCGATGGCCTGCACGGCGTTACCGAGCAGGTTCACGAACACGCGCGTGAGCTGCGGCTTCGGGCCGCGGATCTTCACGTCGGACAGGCCCAGGTAGTCGAAGCTGATGTTCTCCTTGTTGTCGAACATCGAGATCTCCTCCCGGAGCAACTTGTCCAGGACGATGGTCGTCGGCTCCTCGGTATAGAGCTTGGCGAAGGTGGAGAACTCGTTGGCCGTGTCGGTCAGGATATCGATATGGTCCAGGATCACCTGGCTCGCCTCCTCGAAACGCGTCTGCCAGGCCGGATCGCCCTTCTCCTTGAGGCGGATCACGCGCTGGAGCTGCAGCTTCATCGGAGTCAGCGGGTTCTTGATCTCGTGCGCCACCTGGCGCGCCATGCCGCTCCAGGCCTTGTCGCGCTCGGCCTGGGCCAGCTTGCGGGAGCTCTCGGAGAGCTCGGAGACCATGCGGTTATAGGCCTGGACGATGGACGAAATTTCATCGTCCCGGTCATAGTCGATGTATTCGAGGTTGTCCAGGTCGGCGTTCGCCATCTTGGAGCTCATCTCGCTCAGCGGCTTGAACATGCGGTCCACGATGCGCGCCACCATGAAGAGCGCCATCAGCAGGAAGAGCAGGAAGAGCGAAAGGATCGTCACGGAGTGCATCACCGCGTCCTCCTCGAAGTCGTAGGTATCCTCGTTGTACGGCGAGCAGAGGATGGCTACCATCGAGCCGTCGGCGGCGAACAGCGGGGCGTACATGCTGTAGAAACGCTGCATGCCGAGCCGTTCCTCCTGGATGTAGTGGCGGCGGTTGCGGTAGATGATGTTGTAGTAGGCCGTGCCGTTCATGCGCTCCGTGACCATGCGCTGCTCAAAGACCATCGGGGTCGTGGTCATCATCAGCAGGCCGGAAGGCGTGTAGAGCGTGATGTCCGAGCCGGTCTCCTTGCCCACGCGCTCCATCAGCACGCGCAGCGACTGCCAGTTGATCTCGCCCTCGCTTTCCGCATCCTGCAGGCCCGAATCCATCATCGCCACGATGGAGCCGATCTTGTCGGACATGACCGTCTGGCGGTTGCTGTTGTTGCGCGAGTACACGAAGAGCACGCTCACCAGCGCCATCACCAGCAGGGTAAGCAGCAGCGAGGAGAGCAGCACGCCGGAGATGCGGGACTTGAAGTAGGACTGCCGGAACACCTTCGGCTTGGGCCGGCGCAGCAGGGCCAGCGACAGCGCCAGGAAGGCGATCAGGCCCACGAGCACGCCCGCCATGATATAGGAGAGGATGCTCACGCTGGCGCGGGAGATCACGACGGCCTCCCCTTCGCCGACCACGTAGGTGAAGTGCGTGTAGCCGTCCATCTGGAGATGGCCGCTCTCGGAAGCGTATAACTGCACGTAAAGATCGTCGTCCACCCGCGTGGGATAGGGGTAGTTGCCCTTGTAGGCCTTGATGTCCCGCCCGGCGTAGCGGGCGTAGGAATAGCCCGACGGCAGCGTTACCTGGCCGGGCGACGAGAAGCCGAAAATGCCCGCGTAGCCGCGTCCACCGCGGCTTTCGCGCTGTTCAAGGCGCACCAGCACCCGCGACATCCCGCCATCCTCCGCGAGAAAGAAGAAGACGCCCACGTAGTACGGGCGGCCGCTCTCGTGGCGCGTGTACAGGAAGCGGGAATTCTCGGCGATCGGCACGCCGTCCTGCACCAGGGCGCTGAACTCGGCGGCCGACTGCCGCGTGTTATTGTATTCGTTGAAGACGCGCGTCGAGACCAGGTAGTCCCGGTCGATGCCGGAAAGGTAATAATCCGAGATGCGGCTCTGGATGGACTGCTCCGTACCCTCGAAACGCGAGAGCGCGGACAGGATCATGTCGTCGGCGATCTGCGCCTCCACCCGCCGCAGGCGGAGCTCCAGCGCGATGTCCCGGTCGAAGGAGAGGCGGTTCGCCAGCAGGCCCAGCCGGTCCTCTTCTTTCTGGAAGCCCAGCACGCCCGCCGTCACCACCAGGTAGATCGCCACGAGCGCCGCATACACCACGCGGCCGGTCAGGGAGAAGGCGTCGAAGGCGCGCCCGTCGCGGTGCCGGAGCGTCGGCGCGGCCAGCTGCAGGAGCAGCGGCACGCTGATCAGCATCGAGATGAACGACAGGTAGACGATGATGCAGAACGGCGAGAGCTGTCCCAGCTTATAGATTTCGAGCGAGAAGCCGGAGTTGAGCACGATGCTGCGCAGGGCCGACTGGGAGTAGACGATGACGCCGGCGGCCAGCACCAGCACGCCCGCCAGTACGGCGATGCGGCGGGAGCGGGTGTTCATCCAGGCCCAGAGCTTGCGCCGCACCATGTAGGCGCACGCCGCACACATCAGGATCGCGATGTTGATGAGGATCACCGCACCCAGCGAGTACAGCACGTCGCCGCCCGCATAGAGCATGGGCGAGAAGACCAGCACGCGGCTGCCTGAGAAGCGCCCCCAGAAATACAGGCCGGCGAGCAGGAAGAGCACGCCCAGCGTCACGCAGGCGAAGCGGCGCGGGCTGCGCTTGGAGGACAGGAAAAGCAGGAACGCCAGCAGGATGGCGCCGATGGAGACCCACAGTAGCGGGGTCGCGTCGCGGCCGGAGGCGGTCAGCGACTCCAGCAGGATCTTGAACTGCGGCCGTCCCTGCACGGAAACGACCGAGCCGCCGCTGGCCGAAAGCGGACGGATGGTATAGCGCCGCTGCAGGCGGAGGCGGCGGTTCTGCACCTCGAGGCCGGCCAGCACCCGGACGTGCTCGTCCCCGACCCACTTGGCCAGGTACCAGGATGGTCCGAGATTATGGAAGCCCAGCGAGTCCGTGACCTGCAGCAGCGGCGACTCCGCCGAGATGCGCGGATCCGCGACGAAGGGGACGTAGACGCGCCGGTTGATATTGTCGTTGGAGACCGGGAACTCATGGCACCAGGACTGCAGCGTGTCGCTGCAATAGCGGTAGAGCACGAAATCCTGCGGCAGGCCCTCCAACTGCATCCAGTCAGTCGGGTCCTGCGCGAGCGCCTGGGCGGCGTAGGCGTCCAGCTGCGCGGCGCGGCGCTCCAGCACGCGCTCCACGCGCCGCGCCTCGCGCCCGGTGTCGCCCGGGGAGCGCGTGTCGTTGAGCGAAGCGATGAAAAGCACCACCCCCGCCACGAGCGAAACCACGGCGAACCATTCCCGGCTATGTCTGCCCCAAGTCATTCGTGATGATACGGCTCTCCACGCAAAATGGTGAAGGCCCGGTAAAGTTGTTCTGCAAAAATCGTTCTCACCAGCTGATGCGAATAGGTCATCTTCGACAGGGAGAGCTTCCCGTCGGCGCGGGCGTAGACCGCGTCGGAGAAGCCGTACGCCCCGCCGATCACGAACACCAGGTCACGGCCCGAGCGCGCCATGCGCCCGCCCAGCCAGTCCGCAAACTCCAGCGAGCGGTACTCGCGGCCGTGCTCGTCCAGGAGCACCACCTCGTCTGCGGGCGCCACCTGGCGCAGGATCATCTCCCCTTCCCGCTGCTTGATCTGCTCATGGGTCAGGGCCGACACGCCCTTCAACTCGGGCATCTCTTTCAGGGAGAAGGGCACGTAGTGCTCCAGCCGGGAAACATACATCTCCAGACCCTGCCGGACCCAGGCAATATCCGTCTTACCGACTGTGAGCAAAGTGATTCGCATACAAGCACAAATATAATAATGTGGCTCGAAATTTGCAATCTTTCCGGCCGTGCAACGACTGCTCACCATAACGGCTATCCTCCTGCCCCTGCTCTTCTGCGGACGCCTCTCGGCCCAGCCCGCGGGGTATGATGTCTTCATCCCGATCTGCAAATACATGGCGCAGGGCAATGCCGACAATCTTTCCGCCTGGTTCGACGACAATCTGGAAATCGCCGTGACCAGCCAGAGCAGCAACGCCAGCAAGGCCCAGGCCCGCCAGATCGTCAAGAGCTTCTTCGAGAGCCACACGCCGCGCTCCTTCGAGGTGAATCACACCGCGGGGCGCGACAACATGAAATATGCCCTCGGAACCCTCAACGCCGGCGGGGAGAATTACTCCGTCACCATTTTCGTGAGTTCCAAGGGCAAATCCTACAAGATCCAGCAGCTCAAGATCGAGCAGCAGCAGTTGTAGTTTCTTTTTCTGTTTTACGCGCGGCCGCCGTAGGAGCGGTCAGCGGTGTTGACGTTGATCTTCTCGCCCGTCTCAATGAACAGCGGCACCATCACCTTGGCGCCCGTCTCGAGGGTGACTTCCTTGAGGGCGGAGGTGGAGGCGGTGTTGCCCTTGACGGCCGGCTCGGAGTACGTGACTTCGAGGGTGACGTAGGTCGGGAGCTCGCAGGTCAGGCAGCGCTCCTCGCCCACGACGAACATCATTTCGACGTGCTGGCCTTCCTTCATCAGGTCGGCGTTGTCGACGAGGTCCTTCTGGAGCAGGATCTGCTCGTAGGTCTCTTCGTGCATGAAGTTGAAACCATCTTCCTCAGCGTAGAGGAACTGATAGGGACGGCGCTCGACCTCGATCGTCTCGATCTTCATGCCGGCGGTGAACGTATTCTCCAGGATATTGCCGTTCTCCAGGTTGCGGAGCTTGGTCTTCACGAAAGCGGGGCCCTTGCCCGGCTTCACGTGCTGGAACCAGACAATCTGGCACGGCTTGCCGTTGTACTTGAGGAAAAGTCCGTTCTTAAAATCAGCTGTTGTTGCCATAAAAAACTATCTCTTATTGGTTTGATTTCGTGTATAACCGGGCAAATTTACGGATTTGCCTCAACTATTGCAAATTTTTAATGGCGGCGGCCACTTCTTCCAGCAGCCACTTGGGCGTGGAAGTGGCGCCGCACACGCCCACCCGGTCGTCCGGCTGGAACCATTCCCGGCACAGCTCGGACGCGGATCCGATGTGCCAGGTGCGGGGATTCGCGCTGCGGCAGAGCTCGCAGAGGACCTTGCCGTTGGAGCTGTCCCGGCCCGACACGAACACGATGGCGTCGTGGCTGCGGGCGAATTCGGAGAGCTCGCGGTGGCGGGAGGCGACCTGCTTGCAGATGGTCGCGTGGATCTTCAGTTCGGCGCCGGCCATCATGTTCGAGAGAAACTGCTGGATGTGCAGGTAGCCCTCCGGGCTCATCGTCGTCTGGGAGAAAAGCTCGATGTCGCGGTAGGTGCGCAGGGTGCCGTCCGCGATGCGGTCGCGCAGCTGCTCCAGGTTCTCGACCACGGTCACGCCGCCGTCCACCTGGCCCACCAGGCCGAGCACTTCGGGGTGGCCGATCTTGCCGAAGATCACGATCTGGCCCTCCACCGGCGCCATGCGACGGCGGGCTTCCCGGATCTTTTTCTGCAGTTCCAGCACCACCGGGCAGGTGCAGTCAACGATCTTGAAGCCCAGTTCCTGGGCACGTTTATAAACATGCGGCGGCTCGCCGTGCGCCCGGATGAGCAGGGTCTCCTCCGGGACGGGATCGCGCATTTCGCGCAGGTCTTCCGTATCGATGGTCACGAGGCCGCGCCCCTGCAGGCGCCTGAGCTCTTCTTCGTTGTGGACGATGGCGCCCAGGGAATACAGTTTCCCGCCTTTGGCGAGGATTTCCTCCGCCGTGCCGATGGCCCGGATCACGCCTCCGCAGAAGCCGGAGTGCGGGTCAATCTCTACCTGTATCATACCTCCTCCGGTGCGTTGAGCAGGCCGAATTTCCCGCGTATGAGGCCTTCCACCCAGGCGATCTCCTCGGTGAGGGTCATTTCGGAGTTGTTCAGTTCGAAGGAGTCCTCGGCCCGGCGCAGCGGGGAGGTTTCGCGGTGGGAGTCGATGTAGTCGCGCTCCTGGAGGTTCTTGAGCACCTCCTCGAAGACGGGGCTTTCGCCCTTGGAGACCAGCTCGTCGAAGCGGCGCTGCGCACGCACTTCGGGGCGGGCGGTCATGAAGATCTTGATCTCGGCGTTCGGGAAGACCGTGGTGCCGATGTCGCGGCCGTCCATCACGACGCGGCCGGCGGCGGAGAAGGCGTGCAGGCGGTCGTCCACGTAGCGGCGCACGTACGGCACCGCCGCGATCGGGCTCACCTGGGCGGACACCTCCATGGAGCGGATCTGCTTCTCGATGTTGCGCTCCCCCATATGGAGCACCGTCCCGGGCGCGAAATGCAGGTCAAGCCCCTCCAGGGCCTTTTCCAGGGCCGGGTCGATGGTGTTGTCCGGGGCGATCAGCCCCTGCTCCTGCGCGAAGAGCGTCACGCCGCGGTACATCGCGCCGGAGTCCAGGTACAGGAAGTCGAAGTGTTTCGCGATCAGCCGTGCGAAGGTGCTCTTCCCGGTGGAAGAGTAACCGTCGATGGCGATGGTGATGTCAGGAAAGCGCATAATTACTGTGGTTTGGTTTTTTCGTATTCGGCGCGGGCGCGCTCCACGGAGACGGAGCGCTTCAGCACGAAGCCCGAGCCGAGGTATTTGGTGCGGACGTCTTCGTCGGAGGCCAGCTCCTGCGGGGTCCCCTGCTGGAGGATCGTGCCCTCGTAGAGGAGGTACGCGCGGTCCGTGATGGCGAGGGTCTCGCCCACGTTGTGGTCCGTGATGATGACGCCGATGTTGCGGTATTTCAGTTTGGCGATGATGTACTGGATGTCCTCCACGGCGATCGGGTCCACGCCCGCGAAGGGTTCGTCGAGCAGGATGAACTTCGGGTCGATGGCCAGGGCGCGCGCGATTTCGCAGCGGCGGCGCTCGCCGCCGGAGAGCTGGATGCCCAGGGATTTGCGCACTTTCGAGAGGTTGAATTCGTCGATCAGCGACTCCAGGCGGCGCTCCCGTTCCGGCTTGGGGATGCCGCGCATCTCCATCACGGACACGATGTTGTCCTCGACGCTCATCTTGCGGAACACGGAGGCGTCCTGCGGCAGGTAGCCGATCCCCTTCTGCGCCCGCTGGTACATCGGCAGGCCGGTGATCTCTTCGTCGTCCAGGAAGACGCGCCCCTCGTTGAGGACGATCTGCCCAGAGATAATGTAGAAGCTGGTGGTCTTGCCGGCGCCGTTCGGGCCCAGGAAGCCGACGATTTCTCCTTGTTCGACTTCCATCGACACGCCCTTGACGACCGTGCGGACGCCGTACTTCTTGACCAGGTTCTCGCAATGCAGTTTCATCTCGCAGCTATTTGATATCCAGTCCGAGGTCCACCACCAGGTTGCGGACCTCTTCGTTCTTGCTCATCAGGTCCTCCGCTTTTTCGGAGGGCATGTAGATTTTCTTTTCCTGTTCTTCTTCGGGCAGGACCGTGGGTTCGAGGCGGAGCTTGCCGCAGCCCGTCAGGCGGGCGAATTTGCTCTCCAGGTCGCGCAGGATGCGCTCTTCGATCCATTTCTTCTGGGCTTCGTTGGTCACGGTGAAGGCGACGACCTTGCGGCCGTCTTCTTCGCGGAAGCTCAGGTTGGCGTTGGACAGGGCGTTCGCCAGGCGCGGCTGGCTCGCGAACTGCGCCGCCAGCTCCTTCCACTGGCCGGCCAGCGCGCCGTCCTCCGGCAGCGCCTCCGGCTTCTCCTCCGCAGCCGCCTGCGTCCCCGCCGCCGGCATAATCTCGACCTCTTCTTCGTCCATCAACGCACTAAACGACAACGACGAAGCTTTCTTTCTCGGAGTTCTCTTCTTCGGTTCCTCATCATCTGTTTTTACAGGAGCGCTGGTGGCTACGGTCTCCGGAGGCTGGGGCAGTTCCGACTTCGCAGCCGGCTGCTCCGCTGGTACGTCAACAGTATCCACCTTCGCAGGTTCAGGCTTCTGAACTTCCTGTTTCGGGGTTTCAGGTTTCGGGGCTTCCGGTTTCGGGGCAGGAGCGGGAGCGGGTTTGCTGGCTTTCGGGGCAGCAACGGCAGCCTCTGCCGGGGCCTGTTGCAGAAGGAAAGCGAGCTTCATCAAGGCGAATTCGATGTGGAGGCGGGGGTTGGTGGCGAGGCGATAGCCGGCCTCGCAGGCGGTGGTGACGCCGAGGGCGTCATACAGCCACTTCACGCTGCAGCGCTCCCCCTGCTCCTTGTAACGCGCCTTCAGCGAATCCGGCAGGTCCAGCAGGGCCTCCAGGCCGCCCGTGCGGCTGACGAGCAAGTCGCGCAGGTGCGCGCTCAGCGCCGCCACGAAATGCTGCGCATTGAAGCCCTTCGACAGGATCTCGTCGAAGATCAGCAGCTCCGTGGCGTAGTCGCCCGCCAGGGCGGCGTCCACCAGGCGGAAGCTGAACTCGTAGTCCAGCACGCCGAGGTTGCGGATCACGTCCTCGTAGTGGATGTCCGTGCCGCAGAAAGCGACCGTCTGGTCGAAAAGCGTCAGCGCGTCGCGCATGGCGCCGTCGGCCTTGTGGGCGATCACGTGCAGGGACTCGTCGTCCACCGTGATCCCCTCCTTGCCGGCGATGTCCCGCAGATTGCGGACGATGTCGGCCACGCCGATGCGGTTGAAATCGTAGGTCTGGCAGCGGCTCAGGATGGTCGGCAGGATCTTGTGCTTCTCCGTCGTCGCAAGGATGAAAATCGCGTGTGCCGGCGGCTCCTCGAGGGTCTTGAGGAAAGCGTTGAACGCCGACTGCGACAGCATGTGCACCTCATCGATGATGTAGACCGAATAGCGGCCCACCTGCGGCGGAATCTGCACCTGGTCCATCAGCGCCTTGATATCGTCCACGCCATTGTTGGACGCCGCATCCAGCTCGTGGATGCAGTACGAGCGCCCCTCGGCGAACGAACGGCAGGAATCACACTCGCCGCAGGGCTCCAGGTCGGGGCCCGGGTTCGAGCAGTTGATGGTCTTGGCGAAGATGCGCGCCGCGCTCGTCTTGCCGACGCCCCGGGGGCCGCAGAAAAGATAAGCGTGCGCGAGCTGCCCGCGCTGGATCGAATTCTTGAGGGTCCGCGCGATGTTGTCCTGTCCGATCAGCGACTCGAAAGAGTCGGGACGGTATTTGCGTGCTGATACAACGTAGTCTGACATAGTTTACAAATGTAATGATTTTTACGTAAATTTGCTCGTATGAAAAGGCGATTGACCCATCTTTTTCTGAGCCTTCTGCTCCTGGCCGCGACCCTGCCGGTGTGCGGGCAGGGGAAGATCTACACCCGCAAGATGCGCCTGGCGGACTTCCCCACCAAGACCACGAAGATCGTGCTCGCGGGCCACTCCTTCCTGGAGCTCACGCTGCGCGAAGAGATCGCCGCCCACTGGCGCATCTCCCCCTTCGAGTTCTGCGACCTGGAAGAGTACAACCGCCTGAAGGGCTCGTCCTCCTACTACTTCCTCACCCTGGCCCAGGAAGAAGGCCTGGCGTATCTGATTCTGGAAAAAGGCGGCAAAAAAGACGACACGGACCAGCTGAAACGGCCCTTCGAAGTGGTGCGGATGCCGATCGCCAGCGTAGACAACCCCACGGGGCGCGAGCTCGTCTTCATGGGCGCCTTCATCGACATTATCCAACGTTTCACGGAAGAGGCGATGACCTCCGACAAAGTGGCCTACGGCGGCCTGGAATCAGCCAACCGCCAGCACCTGCGCGGCCGCACGGTCTACATCGACCCCGACAAAGGGGATGAAGCCTACCTGCGCGCCGAGCCGGGCGCCCTGCTCGCGATCACCATCGCACCGGAAGAAATCGGCCCCAGGACCGTCTGCTACAAGATACTCATCGCGGCCGACACCCACGAGCTGCTCTCCTTCGAGCGCAGCCGCTACAACGACCCCACGGACGGCCGCTTCACCGACGCCGAAGCCCGCCGCTTCTCCCGTCGGGGCGCCACGGTCGTGCGCTAAAGATTCACGTAAGTTTTGACGTCCTGAGCGGAGATGGGTTCGCCGCCAAGGATGAGGAGACGGTCGACGACGTTGTCAAGCTCGCGGATGTTGCCCGGCCAGTGCTTCTCCTGGAGGAGCTTCACGGCCTCGGGCGAGAAGGAGCGCGGCTTGCTGCCGTCGGTGTACTTCCCGAGGAAGTGCTCGATCAGGCGCGGGATGTCGTCGCGGCGCTCGTCCAGCGACGGCACGCGCACGACGATCACGCTGAGGCGGTGGTAGAGGTCCTCGCGGAAATTGCCTTTCTCGATCTCGGCCTGCAGGTCCTTGTTCGTCGCCGCGATCACGCGCACATCCACCTCGATATCCTTGTCGGAGCCCACGCGGGAGAGCTTCTTCTCCTGCAGCACGCGCAGCACCTTGGCCTGCGCGGCGAGGCTCATGTCGCCGATCTCGTCGAGGAAGAGCGTGCCGCCGTCGGCCTGCTCGAACTTGCCCTTGTGCTGCTTGATGGCGGAGGTGAAAGAGCCCTTCTCGTGGCCGAACAGCTCGCTCTCGATCAGCTCGGAGGGGATGGCGGCGCAGTTCACCTCGACGAAAGGCATCGCGCTGCGCTGGCTGAGCTGGTGGAGATTGCGCGCCACGAGCTCCTTGCCGGAGCCGTTCGGCCCGGTGATGAGCACGCGCGCGTCGGTCGGGGCCACCTTCGCGATCATCTCGCGAATGAGCTGCATCGGGGCGGACTCGCCGATCATGTCGGCGCCGTAGACCTTCTTCTTGAGCGCCTTGTTCTGCGAGGTCAGCGACACCCGCTCGGAGGCGTTCTTGATGGTGATGAGGATGCGGTTCAGGTCCAGCGGCTTCTGCACGAAATCGAAGGCGCCCATCTTGATGCACTCGACGGCCGTCTCGATGTCGGCGTGGCCGGAAATCATGACCACAGCACTGTCCAGACCCATTTCCGTGAGCTTTCCAAGCACCTCGACGCCGTCCATGCCGGGCATCTTGATGTCGCAGAAGATTACGTCGTATTTCTCTTTCTCCACCTGCTGGAGACCGGTGGCGCCGTCCTCGGCGGTGTCGACCTCGTAGCCCTCGTCGGTGAGGATCTCCCCGAGGGAATTGCGGATCGCCCGCTCGTCGTCGATAATCAGAACTTTCATAACGCGGGGGGATTATCCAACAATCGCGCCATTCGCCAGTACCTCCTGCGGGGTGATGAAGCGCATCGCGCCGTCGCCCTGCTTGGCCATCAGGATCATGCCGTGGCTCTCGATGCCGCGGATGGTCCGGGGCTTGAGGTTCGCCAGGATGCAGATCTGCTTGCCGACCATCGCCTCGGGCGTGTAGAACTCGGCGATGCCGGACACGATGGTCCGCTTGTCGATGCCCGTGTCGATGGTGAGTTTCAGCAGTTTATCAGTCTTGGGCACGCGCTCGGCCTCGAGGACAGTGGCGGTGCGGATGTCCATCTTCTCGAACTCCTCGAAGGTGCATTCCTCCTTCTGCGGAGCCACCTGCTTCGCGGCTTCGGCCTTGGCGGCCGCCTCGCGCTCGGCGCGGATGCGGTCCAGGCGGTCGAGCTGCTTCTGGATGGCGTCGTCCTCGATCTTCGCGAAGAGCAGCTCCGGCTCGCCGAGCTGGTGGCCGGCGGGCAGCACCTGCGGACGGCCGAGCACCTCCCAGTCAAGGCCGGAACCCAGCATCTCACGCAGCCGGGCCGCGGCGAACGGGGTGAAGGGCTCGAAGGCGATGGCGAGGTCCGCGCAGATCTGCAGGGAGATATTGAGGATCGTCGCGGTGCGGTCGAGGTCGGTCTTGGCGACCTTCCAGGGCTCCGTGTCGGAGATGTA
>JAEEGJ010011853.1_pt1 | contig 21900 bp, 19 predicted proteins | sample 8958761 | NCBI WGS metagenome assembly JAEEGJ01 (sample SAMN16246546, study PRJNA631951) | gut metagenome | biome: gut microbiome; feature: rumen; material: RS-attached | host: Bos | place: Iran: Karaj | collected 2018-10 | reverse complement strand
TACTTATAAATATTGAAAATGCTAATGTCAAAAGTGAGTAAGTGAGTAAGTGAGTAAGTGGAATAAAAAAAATCATTGTCAGCAACTGCAGGCAGATATCGTCCAATTCATGAAATCAACATCAGATGAAATGGTTGATAAACAGGAATTGAAGCAGAAAATGGTCGATATTTTGGAATTCGTAGCCGATAGGGAAGAGGTAATGTCAAATTCGTGTTTTACCATTGTTTACCCACTTGTCATAAAGATGAGTGGGTCAACGCTTATTAAGTCCGCATTTTTCTGGTGAGCCCCAAAAATGAACCTAGAGCCCCAACAGGATCAGAACTTAAAATAGTATTGAAAAAAAACTATCGCTGTCTCTTATTTTCAGCGATATCATGTGGAAGAATATTTATTTTTTTGTACTTTTGTGCTTCATTTTAACCAATATATAATGAAAGTTCTCAGGATAATGGATTATCATACTGAATGGATGCAATTAAATGGAGGAACTGTTAGTCTTCCATGATGGGGTATATTTACCCGTTAAGAGTCTTGTGGCAATGGCAATGAATGCTCCAGACTATCACACGGCGGAACACTATATGGTTTCGCTGCTTTATTGTGCAGTCATGTATGGTAACAGAAAACTATTGGAAAAGTGCCAGGAAATCAGACAGCATTTCGGTGTCTTGCCATATCCTGAAGAAAAAGCTTTCGGGGAGAATGTCTTGCCAATACGGACTATGGAAGAGGTGCGCAGTATCTTCAATATGCTGGACGATGATACGCAACATAAGTTGCTCTGTGAAGCCATTAAGATAATGATGCGTAAAACAGATGATGAGGGGAAAGCCATCTTTAGGCAGAAACAACACTGGATTGGGGTTTATTTAGTGCTGAGGGACGGACTTGGAATAGAATGTACACAAACTGGATTCACCGAATATGCTGACGGGATAACACCCCATGATTTCCCGAAAAAACTGAGAATAGGAAATAGTACTATGACAAACTTTTCCAAGACTATCACGGAGAATAAATCTTTTTATAAAATGAAGCACAATCCTTTCAAGGCGGTGTGTAATACGTTCTGGAATATCATTGAAAAGCTGATTCTTACTAAATCATAGTATAAATCATACTAATCCGAATCTTTATTTTACTAACTCATACTCTGGCTTACTAATGTTTTGCCCGGTCTTCTTTTTGTGCCTAAATTTGCACTTGCAAACTTGAAGATGCTTCATTTATATGCAAGTGCTCTTTGATTAGATGATTAACAAGGAAAAGCAAGAAAGGAGATTGAAGGTTAAAAGATTAAAAGATTAAAATAAAATTATGGAAAGAATTGTTAGAATTCTGAATCAGAGCCCGTTGGCTACACGTCAGTATCTGGATCGTAAGACTGGCGAACAGAAGTGTATTAACGCCGTTACCCTGAAGTTGACGGACGGCATTGATACCTTCCTGGGAGAAATAACAGGCGAAAGGGCTGTCAACTGTCCTAAGTACGACCCTCAGTATCTCTATAGGGTGCAATGCTCGATGGTGGTACGTGAGTGGAACTCTCAGCAGACCGGCGAGGCAATGCAGGCTACTACAATCTATGTGGACAAGATAAACCTTGTTTAAGTTGAAAGTTGAAAATTGAAAATTGAGAATTGAAAATTATGAGAAAGCTACAGAAATCTTATAAGTCGAATACCCGCATCTATGATGACGGTTCGATAGAGGTTGACCCACAGGCTCAGGGCGAGCCCAGCCAGAAGGAGGTGAAGAAGGTGGGTAAGTCTAAGAGGTATATTACCTCTGGTAAGAACCCGTTGACGTGCATTGAACTGAAATGTCCCGAGGATGTGCCCGACAAGGCAGCCTTCTTCCACAGGGAGCTGACAAAGCTGACAAAGGATCTGGAGATTGAGGAGCCTGAGATGCCGGAGGGTGAGTTCCTGCTGAATGAATCCAACGTGAAGGTACGCTTTGCAGCAAAGGAGCAAAAGGTGGTGGCATGGCTCACCTTCGAGACTAAAGGACTGATAGACGTAAGGAGAGAGTTGTACAACTTAACAAGCAAGATAGACAAATGTTTTGTTATCAACGAAGCTTCGGTCTGCCAACAGAGGTAGTAACACAGGAACAGTTTCGGGCGCTCATCACAGCGCCTGAAACTGTCAGGAAAGTGAAGGAGGCCCGCGAGGCGCTTGCTATGGGCGATAAGACCCGCTACGACAATATAAAGAAGGGCCTGCCATTGATTGTCTTCAGCGGTACCTTCGAGGAATCGGAGAAGGTCTTTGACGATGGTTCGAAGAAGAGGGCTTGCTGGCGTACCCAGAAGCATGTCTGCCTGAACGGACTGGTGGTAGCCGACTATGACCACCTGGAGGGCGATGTGAGGAAGCTTTGGGAAGAAGCCTTTGCCAAACTGTCTGACGAGGACAAGGGGCGAATCCTGCTGGTGTATGTTACACCGTCAGGGCAGGGCCTGAAAGTGGTGTTTATAGCTGATGCTAACGTCGGGAACCTCTTCGACAACGTTATCGACCTTTCTGCGAAACTCGGATTCGAAGCCGACAAATCAGGAAAAGACGGTTGCAGAGGTGCCTTTCTGACTACAGAAAACGACATCATCCTGATGAAGGAGGAACTGTTCACGTATGAGAGCAAGGCTTTTGCTGAGAAATTCGAGGCAGAGTATAGGGCGGGGAATAGCCAACCGACAAGCCCCCTCCCTGCTCCCCCTTTGGGGGAGTGCCACAAAGTAAAGTCCCCAGTAGAAAACACCACTCCCCCAAAGGGGGAGATGGAGGGGGCCAGCTATCACAACGTTCCATACCAGAAGATAGTGGAGGCTTGGATTGGTGATAAGAAGGTGGAGCCAGGCGACAGGCATAGGACAAGTCTGATACTGGCTGACCACCTAAGGTACATCACGGATAACGACCCTAAGCTGATAGAGCAGATTCTGCGTGAGACGCCCTTTGTGAAGCAAATCATTGAGGAACGTAACGAGGATGTGGCTACCACCGTAAAGAGTGCGCAGAGCTATGAGTTCCTGAAGGGTATTCCCAAAAGGATGCGGGAGGCTCTCAGCAAGGCAGGAGCAATTGCAGTTGAAAGTTCAAAGTTGAAAGTTGAAAGTTCTGCTGCCGCTAATGATGATGTTTATGGGGTGTTGCCGCTGGAGGCTTGGGCTGAGGAGCTGCTGGAGATGGCAGAGTATTACCCTTGCTTGAAAGAGTTGTTCCTGAATGTTCATCCTCATAAGTTGGCGGCGGTGTGGTTCTCGAGTGCGGCATTGTTCGGTACGCTGATGACAAGGGCATGGTATCATTTCTGGTACGAACCGGAGATTATGCGTCGTCTGAACTACTGCATCTTCATCATCGGCGACCCGGGTGCGGGTAAGAACGTCATAGAGAAATTCTACAAGAAGATTGCCGACCCGATGATACAGGCTGATCAGTGCCTGATAGATGCAGAAAACCGCTATAAGGAGGGCAGAACGGAGCGTACCACTTCGACCAAAGCACAGAAAGGTGAGGCCCTGAAGAGGCCTGTAGTGGGTATCAGAGTGCATCCTGCCAGAACTTCGACTGGTGTGTTTATTCGCCACATGAATGCGGCTATTGAGACAATCGAGGGTATGCCTCTGAACCTGCACATGTTCTCGTTCGATGCTGAGCTGGATAACGTGACGAAGCAGAACAAGGGCGGGGACTGGAAGGACCGCGAGATTATGGAGCTGAAAGCGTTCCACAATGAGCAGGAAGGACAGATGTACTCCAATCAGGAGAGCTACACGGGTATGTTCAATATCTATTGGAACTTCATCTATACGGGCACACCTTACGCTTTGCATCGCAAGGTAAATCAACGCAACTTCGGTACAGGTATGAGCACCCGTCTGGCTGTAATACCTCTGCCCGACAAGGGTATGGCAAAGCGAAATCAGGTGGTAGATCCTAATGCCAACGAGACGCTCCGCACATGGGCTTACCGCCTGGACAAGGTGGAGGGTGAGCTGCCTATAGAATCGCTAAATGACGAGACCTACGAATGGCAGACCAGCCACCTGGAGATAGCTGAGTTCAATGGCGATAAGGCGGACAGAACGCTGCTGAAGCGTATTCCATACTACGGCATCGGTATCTCGCTCCCCTTCATCCTGATGCGTCATTGGGACGAGTGGCAGGAGAAGAAGACGTTGACGATGGACGACAGGGATAAGCGCCTCTGTAGGTTGGCTATGGAAATCCAGTACAAGTGCCAGCAGTTCTTCTTCGGCGAAATGGCTTACAACTACTTTGCCGACCAGAACAAGGAGTTTGTTGTCAGGAAGCGCAGTACCCGCTATAACGAGTGCTTCCGTAAGTTACCCGATGAGTTCAAGACGCAACAGTTCGTGGAGGTGTTCGGCTGCTCCAATCCTACGGCATCGAGAGCCATCATCCGCTTCCAGGAGGATCACGTCATCGAGAAAGTGAAGTACGGAGTGTATAGGAAATTAGTGAATGAGTTGCCGTAATGGTAACTCATCACTTTTGAGGACTCTGAGGTTTTTCACTTTTTTCAGTTTTTCACTTTTTCACTTTTGACATTTAGGTCTCGCACAGGCGAGAACGCTAACGATAACGTGAACGATAACAATTTTATTAAATGAAGAATGAAGAATGAAGAGTGAAGAATCAAAAAATGAAGAATGAAGAATGAAGAGTGAAGAATTAAAATTACCACGTGGTATTAGAAATAATAATCCATTGAATATCCGCAGGAGTGCGGATAAGTGGCAGGGCTTGAAGGCCCAGCAGGAAGATCGGGAGTTCTTTCAGTTTAGTGAGATGAAGTGGGGCTGGCGAGCCGCCTTTGTGATATTATGCCGCACGTATTATAATAAGCATAAGTTGCGCACCATCAGGGCCCTTATCACACGATGGGCACCGCCCAAGGAGAATAATACAGAGGCGTACATCCGTCGTGTGACGGACCGCATAAGCATCGGGGCAGACACAGTGCTGGGCTCGCCCCAGGAACAACCTGCCCAATGGATGATGATAGCCATGGCAATGGCCATTGTGGAATGCGGGACCACGCAACTGGATTACCTATCGATGCTGAAAGGTTGGCAGTTGACAGTTGATAGTTGACAGTTGATAGTTGACAGTTGATAGTTGAAGGCTGCGATTGAGCGAGAGGAGAGCGATGCTCGCATCAGCTTTTTCGAGCGTGAGCAGGCTCGACCGAAGGTCACAGTTGACAGTTGAAAATGACTGCTATCCATAATGTGGGTAGCAGTTTTTTTTGTTCGGGAATAAAAATATTTTTTTTATTTTGTATTCCGCTCACTTAATCGTATCTTTGCAAAATGAACTTTCATTATCACCGACGAAATGAAGTTGTTCTATTATCGTGGACTGCGTGAGAGTTGACAGTTGACAGTTGAGAGTTGAGAGTTTAAAGGCAGTTTTAAAGTTGATAGTTCCGGTAAATAATAAGAATAATCTATGAGAAAGTTTCTCATATTTATCCTTTTCCTTTTGGCCTTTGCAGCCATTGGGTTGAAGGCTCAGAAGGTGCCAAACACAGAGAAGAAATGGGCTTGGCTGGGCTTTGAGCGCCCCATGGGTATTAACCCCATTGTCAGCCCTGATACCACCAGCCATTTCTATTGTCCTATGACTAAGGCTGTTATCCCTTGGGAGAATAGCGATACCTTTAACCCTGCCGCTACATGCTTTAATGGCGGCATAGCCCTTCTTTACCGAGCCGAAGATAATATTGCACAGGGCATAGGAACACGCACCTCACGCATTGGCTATGCATTCAGCCAGGATGGTCTGCACTTTCAGCATCACGGCGCTCCGGTTCTTTATCCAGGCGATGATGAATGGTCGCCCTTGGATGCCCCAGGCGGATGCGAAGATCCACGTGTATGTATGACTGAGGACGGACTCTATGTGATGACCTACACCAGTTGGAACCATAAGACAGCCTGTCTGAGTATCGCCACCAGTCGCGACCTTGTACACTGGACCAAGCATGGCTACGCCTTTCAGAATAGCTTTGGCAATCAGACTAGCAAGGGTTTCTCCAAGTCGGGCTCTATAGTAACTGAGATGAAGGCTGGTCGTCAGGTAATAGCCAAGATAAATGGCAAATATATGATGTACTGGGGCGAGAACTTTGTGAACATTGCCACCAGTACCGACCTTATTCATTGGGAACCCATGCTTGACAAGGACGGCCATTTGCTGCATGTGATGGATACCCGCAAAGGTTATTTCGACAGCAGTCTGGTGGAGTGCGGCCCTCCAGCCATCAAGACCAAGAACGGCATTATGCTCTTTTACAACGGGAAGAACAGCGGTGGGCAGGACAGAGACCCTAGCTATACGGCCAACGCCTACTGTGCAGGTCAGGCACTCTTTTCTCTGAAAGACCCCACCAAGCTGCTGGACCGTCTGGATCAGCCTTTCTTCATCCCCGAGGCCGACTTCGAGAAGAGCGGTCAGTATCCCGCAGGCACCGTCTTCATAGAGGGTTTGGTTCCCTTCCAAGGCAAGTGGTACCTTTATTACGGGTGTGCTGACTCACGCGTCAGCGTTGCCGTATACAATCCCAATAGTAAGGTGACGCTCACACACACCCAGCTATGGGATAAGATTAAAGGTGGTTGGGCTGGTCAGACCATCGGTTGTGCATACGGTGGGCCTACCGAGTTCTGTTACCGAGGGGTAACCATCCCCGAGAGTACGCCTATTGAATACCCCGAGCATCACCTGCAGTACTTCTTCGATAAGGCTCCTGGTCTTTATGACGACATCTATATGGATCTTACTTTCTTGGATGTCTTCAACCGTCTGGGCTTGGATGCGCCAACCGATTCCTTTGCTACCGCCTTCGCTTACGCCCGCTATCCACTTTGGCACGCCAATCAGGCAGGACGTTACAACATACAGCACGGCCTGATGCCGCCAGCCTCGGGCCATTGGAAGAATAATCCGCATGCCGATTGTATCGACTATCAGATAGAGGCCGACTACGCTGGCCTTATGTCGCCAGGTATGCCCAATGCGGCATCGTCCATCAGCGACCGTATAGGCCATATCATGAATTATGGCGACGGATGGTATGGTGGTGTGTTTGTAGGTGCCATGTATGCGCTGGCTTTTGTGGAAAGTGACATAGAGGCCATCATTACTCAGGCGCTCCGAACCATTCCCAAAGCCAGCAAGTTCCATAAGTGCATCAGTAGGGTAGTGCAGTGGTATCACGAAGATCCCACCGACTGGCACCGCACCTGGCAGCTTTATAACGATACTTTCGCCGAGGATGTCGGCTGCCCCGAACTTATCCTGGCACCAGGTAATATCGATGCCACCATGAACTCGGCTTACGTGGTTATGGGACTCCTCTTCGGACACGGAGATTTTGCCCGTACCCTAGAGATAGCTACCCGTTGCGGTCAGGATTCGGACTGCAACCCCTCCACCGCAGGAGGCATCTTGGCTACCGTCTTAGGTTACAGTCATATTCCCGAGCAGTGGATGCCCAATCTGCGTGAGGTAGAAGCACGCCCCTTTGCCTATACCACCATGTCGTTACAGAACACATACGATGTATGCTACCGGCTGGCCTTGCAGCAGATTCAGCGCTATGGTGGAAGTGTTACCGATGATGGCGTTATTATCCGTAAGCAGAAGCCCCAATCCGTACGTTTGGAACAAGGCTTCGAGGGCCTGCACCCCGAGGTTATAGCCAAGGATATTCAGCAGTTGGGAACCGACGGTGCCACGCAGAACACTTTCACTTTCGAGGGCAAGGGCTTTGTTGCCTACGGCTATGTAGAGAGTAAAGACCCCCAGTACGAAGCAGAGTTAGAGGTTTCTGTAGACGGAAAGGTTCACCGTGTGATGAACCTTCCTGCAGCATACCTTCGCCGTACTGCCGACTGCCTGTATTGGAATTACGATTTAACTCTGGGTTCCCATACAGTCACCTTCCGCCTTCTTAACCCAGCTGCGAATATTAACATCAAGGCTCACCGCATGATTAGATATTAAGACTTTTAGTTTACCGTTTACTGTTTACCTAGGAGGCTGCTCATGCAGATGGGTGCCATCACGGTCATCTATTCCATCCTCTCGGCTGCCATCACGGCAGTGATGCTCACATTCTTCCTGCCTTTCATGAGGCGGCTGGTGCCTGAGTTATGGGCAAATCTCATCTGTGGATTGGTCACGGTGTCGCTCATCGCCCCGTTCCTTCGGGCCATCGTGATGAAGAAGAACCATAGCGAGGATTTCAAGGCGCTGTGGACCGAGAGCAGGGTCAACCGTTTGCCTTTGCTCTTCACTGTCTTCGTGAGGCTTGCCATAGCAGTGGGCTTCGTGTTTTATATTTGCAATTCGCTTACCAATTTCTCCAAGGCGCTGATAATCAGTATCTGTCTGGTGCTCGTGGCGATGATGATTCTCTCACGCCGACTGAAACATCGGAGCATCCGACTGGAACGCATGTTTGTGCTCAACTTGCGGTCGCGCGACATCGAGGCAGAAGTGCATGGCCACCGCCGACCTCTCTATGAGGGGCGTCTGCTCGACCGCGACATCCATATAGCCGACTTCGAGGTGCCGCTCGATTCCAAATGGTCGGGGAAGACACTCAAGCAACTGGCTCTGGGGTCGCAGTATGGCGTGCTGGTAAGCAGCATCCTCAGGGCAAACCGCAGGCTTAACATTCCCGACGGCGACTCTGTGATATTCCCCGGCGACAGACTGCAGGTCATCGGAAACGACGACCAGTTGGCTGCTTTCAGCCGCGCCATGCTGTCGGAACGGTATGAAGATGACTATGAGTTGGAGAAACGTGAGATGAAACTCAGGCGAATGGTTATCAGCGGCAGCAGTCCGTTTGTGGGAAAGACCATGGCGGAGTGTGGCATCCGTCATGTCTACAACTGCATGGTAGTGGGATTGGAAGAAGGCATGGAGAATCTGTCGCAAGTGAGCCCATCCTATCGTTTTGAGAAAGGCGACATCATCTGGGTGGTAGGCGAGGTAGACGACCTCAAGCGACTGATAGGATAAATTTTTTTTGAGGTTTGAGGTTTAAGATTTAAGATTGTACCTTAAACCTTAAACCTCAAATCTCAAACCTCAAACCTTAATACCATTGCACGGCATTGCTCATGCCGCTCCTCTTGTCGTATTTCAAGGCATCGGTAAGTGTTGCCGCGTTGCAACGGAAGGTGAAGTTGTAACTGGTGTAGGGTGCGAGCACCACTGAGCACGACATGCTGAAGCAATGGAGGTCGCGCGAGAGCGACGCCGTGGTCATCGACAACTTGCGGTATTCGAAGTCGTAGCCCGAGGAGAACCTGATGTCCCATCCGTCGCTGAGGCGTATATTTCCGCTCACGTTAAGCGTCTGCGAGAAGGAATAAGGATAACGCATTCTCTTCGTGTTGAACTTCCCGGCTGTGTTCTCACGCATAGTGATGCCATAACTGAAGGTGAGCGACCATGGCATGGAGAACGACATATAGCCGTCGCCGTCGGTCTCTGCCTTTGTGCTTTTCTTTTTCGCGCCACGTTGGCCCTTCACCATGTCGTCGTCTACGTTCGACTCGATGTCGGTGTCGATGCCCTCGTCGTCATCATCGGTGTTTCTGCTGCTCTCTTCTTTCTCATCCTTTCCGCCAAACCATTTCTTGATTTTCTCGGGGGTAAGGGTGAATGAGAGGTGCTGTGAAGTGCCTTGGAACCGGCCAAAGCGGCCACGGCTATACTCGGTGTGGGTACCGATGTAGGGACGGCCATTGTCATCAAGTTCGTAGGCGTAGGTGGCAAACGAGGCGTTCATGTTGAACGTGTAACTTTTCCACCATTTCAGGCGGATGTCCAAGGAGAGGTCGCCCCATGGTCGTTGTCTGTCTGCCATGTTATACGACATAGATGCCCCTAAATTGTCGATGATGCTTATCTTCTTGAATCCCGTAGAGTCTTTCTCGGAGCGCACCTTCATCTCGATGTTGTTCTTCATGTCGAAGGTAACGCTTCCCGAACGTCCCTTGCCGGGAGGGGCATAGAGGCTGTTGGCGAAGGGAGTGTAACTCACCAGGCTGACGCTGCCATCGGCATCAGTCCTCAGATAACTGTCCCAATAGCCGTAATGGCTGGCACCGAAGTCGGGGTGATAACTGAAACTCACCGTAGGGGTGAAAACATGTCGGATAGCATTGATTTTGTCGCCGAAAATCTTGCGGTTAGGGGTCCAGAATCCATATACCGTAGTAGACAAGCCCAAACTTAGGTTCCAATCATAGATGTTGTAGAAACCATACGTAGTATCGGCCAACTCTACTTGTCTGGCCTCATCCCACGACCGTTTCACCCTACTGGTGGTCATGCGGTCGTTGAAGTTGATGGTCGGGTTGATGTTCAGGTAGTTGAAGACGGTGAACGAACCGTTGATGGGAATACGGTGCTCGAAACCATTCTTCCAGTCCTTGAAGATGTTGGCGTGGAGTATTTGGTCTTCCTTGGCGTTGATGGAATTGCTGAAGTGGCCGGAGTAACTCATGTTGATCTTCTCATACCACCGTTCCTTGCCTGCTGCCTTCTTGCGCTTGAACGGGAAGAAACGGCTCACCGAGATGGTGAGGTCGGGCAATGTCAGGTTGATCGTGGTGTCAATCATGTTTTGGGCGATGTTTGAGCCGAGGTGGATGCTCATGCCCAGACTCGAGAACTGAGTGTCGAAGTTCACCGATGAGGTTCGGGTGCTCTGGGTCATCGTCTGCGGGTTGTACATGCTCGAGAGGTTGTTGCGCTCAAAACTCGATGTGGCGAAGTTGACACTGGCGGAGAGACGTCTGAAGGGATTGGCCTTTGCGTCCTGGTTGTGCTGCCATTGCAGTTTGAAACTCTCCCTCCTCGTGAAGTCGGGCATGCCCTTGTCGCCGTTCTTCGTGTCTTGGTAGTTGAAGAGGAATGAGCCGCTGTGGCGATAGCGTTTTCTGTAGTTCGACGTCACGGTGAAGCCCCATGAGCCTTTGGTGTAGATTTCGCCAAGCAACTTCAGGTCCCAGCGGTCGTTGATGGCGAAGTAATATCCACCGTCGCGCAGGTAGAAGCCTCGCGAACTCTCGTCGCCATAAGTGGGCATGATGAATCCGCTGGAGTAACTCTTGGTGAAGGGAAAGAAACCATAGGGGATGGCAAGCGGAAGGGGGACGTCGGCCACCACGAGGTAAGCGGGACCGAACACCACGTCCTTGCCAGGCCTCACCTTGGCGCGCGACAGGGCGATGTAGAAATCGGGGTGCTCTTCGTCGCAGGTAGTGTATTTTCCTTTCTCAAGATAGAGATTGCCGTCGGCATCGCGCTTGGAGTGCAGGCTCCTGATGTATCCGTCTTGCTGCTCAGTATACACGTTGTCGATGAATCCTTTCTTGCTCTTGAAGTTGTAGAGGATGGAGTCGCTGACATATTCGTCGCTGCCCATCTTGAAGACAGGGGTTCCGCTGAGTCCTGTGGCCGATGTGCTGTCTGTCACGCCATAGGCATCCACCATGCTTTGCTCCAAGTTCACGTGCACTCTCTCGCTGGTCAGGTTCATGTCTTCGTAGTCTACCTTCGAACTGCCATAGAGATAAGCATCTCTTGTCTTGGCATCGTAAACCATTGAGTCTTCAGCGCTGAAGTTGACGGGTGAGTTGATGCCGTTTGACTTGGCGCGGTTGAGGGAGTCGAGCCTGAGAGAGTCGTCCACTGCCTGATTGTGGCGGAAGATGGCGAGGGTGAGCGAGTCCATGTGGAGGGTGTCGGGACCAGTCATGGTGATGGTGTCGATACCCACGCTGTCGCCGACAATGGCATCGGTGGCATGGCTGCTGCCAAGGTGAAAGGTGTCGTAGGGTATGGTATCGGTAAAGGTCATACGCCCCTTCCATGTCTGCCGGGCAGACATGGCACTACTGGCCATCATCAGTATCATGGCCGCTGAGAGCAGTATGGCAACTGGCTTTACCTTCATTTTAAGTGCAAAGGTAGTGCAAGGTGAGCGAAAAGCCAAAAGAATCAAGGATTATTTAACTTTTCTCAACCTAAGCCAACCTTTAGCGAAGCCAAACGAACGTGTTTTCTCTTCTCTACTGTTTTTCAAACAGTCTTACCCAGTTTCGGAAACGCTCCAGCCCTTCCGTGCCGAATTTCGACAGGCTGCGCTCTGCTTGCTCAATGGTTTTCTCTTGCTCGGGATGGGATTTGGAGAAGAACTTGTCGGCATAGCAAATCAACTGTTCTTCCAAGGTGACAGGCAAGAATTCCTGGTGGGGTAGGGGCAGATTTTGGCCGACGATGTCGTGGAGCGACAGACCGGCACCGGTGTGGCGCTCACACACACGGGCATGACGTTCGAATCCCTCGGCGCGCAACATCGCGGCTCCGAGGATGCCATGGCAGATATAAGGGTGGGTGCCATGGCAGTAGATGCCTGGGGCGTCGGTCTGGCAGATACCGATGTCGTGGAGCATCGCCGCCTCTTCCACAAACTGGCTGTCGAGGTGAAGGCGTGGGTGAAAAGCGACTATCTGTAGCGCTTTCCGCGCTACAGATAGACTATGTTGGAGGAGCAGGCGCTTCAGCGCGTTGTCCTCAGGATAATACTTGTCGATAAGAAGTCGGTAGTCCATGTCATTATTCTGCGCTGGGGCGCTCGATGTAGGCAATGACATCGCCTTTCATCACCTTGCTTCCACGCTTGGCGTTGATTTCCACCAATTTGCCGCCGATGGCAGCCGGCACTTCCACAATCTCGCCCCATGGTGCTTGGATGTAGCATAGCCTGTCGCCCTCGGCATATTCCTTGCCGATGTATGGCTCCACTGTGGGAGCGGCTTCGCCGTCGCCACCAAACTCCCAGTAGATTTCACCTTTCACCGGTGCCACAACAGCATCGGCCTTGGCATGCTTAAACTCAGCCAACTGCTCTGGAGTGAGTTTCGAACCGAGTTTGGCATCCTTGGCTTTCTGCAGGTCGGCAAGGAAGTTCTTCTTGGCTTGGCCGGTCTTGAAGATGCGGTACTGCTCTGGGTGCATGCCCAGTTCGTAGAGTTCTTCGTCGTCGGGTCCGTATTCCCAGCCGTTTTCGTCCATCTCCTTGCGGAAGTCATCGAGGGCATTGGGGATAAGGGTATGGGGGTCGGCGTCGGTGAACTCACGGCCCTGCTTGGCGGCAAGTTCCTTGATCTCTGGGGCTATCTCGCCGGGGATGCGGCCGCTCTTGCCGAGCACCATGCCCCACATGGCGTCGTCCATCATCACATAGCGGCCCTTGCCTTGCTCGAGGGTGAGCAGGTTGGTGAGGGCGATGTTCTTCACATATTGTGAGAAGGGGGTCACCAGTGGGGGATAACCCACCTTCGGCCATACGTAGGCCACCTCATCGAAGAGTTTCACGAGCAGGTCGTCGATGGTGAGTTCGGGCTCGCCTTTCTTTGCGCGTGTCTTGTTGATGATTTGGTGTATGCCACCGAGGTCGGCCATCATCGAGCCCATCATGCCACCGGGCAGACCACAACCCAGAAGGAGCGAACTCATGTGCTTGTTGCCGGGATTGATGAAGTAGCCCAGCCAGTCGTCGATGAACTCCTGGGTGAGCGTACGGGCCTTCATGTAGGCCTTCATGTTGATGTCGGGCACGTCGAACCCTTCGTTCTTCAGCATGCTCTGCACCGAGATGATGTCGGGGTGCACCTTGCCCCACGACAATGGTTCGATGGCGGTGTCGATGATGTCGGCACCATTGTTGCACACTTCGAGGATAGAGGCCATCGACAGACCCGGGCCAGAGTGGCCGTGATACTGGATGATGACATCGGGGTGCTTGTCCTTGATGGCTTTGGTCAGTTTGCCGAGCATGGCGGGCTGTCCGATGCCTGCCATGTCCTTCAGGCAGATTTCGGGTGCACCGGCGGCTATCAACTCATCGGCAATATTGCTGTAGTATTCCACGGTGTGTACGGGCGAGGTGGTGATACACAGGGTGGCCTGTGGTGTCATACCTGCCTCGAGTGCCCATTTTATGCTGGGGATGATGTTGCGGGTGTCGTTGAGACCGCAGAAGATACGTGGGATATCCACGCCTTGGGCGTGTTTCACCTTGTATTGGAGCCTGCGTACGTCATCGGGAACGGGGTACATGCGGAGGGCGTTCAGACCACGGTCAAGCATGTGGGTCTTGATGCCAACCTCGTTGAAAGGCTTGCAGAAAGCGCGTACGGCGTCGTTGGGATTCTCGCCGGCAAGCAAATTCACCTGCTCGAAGGCACCACCATTGGTTTCCACGCGCGCGAAGCATCCCATGTCGATGATAACGGGAGCGATGCGCTCTAACTGGTCTTTGCGGGGTTGAAACTTGCCCGACGATTGCCACATGTCCCTGTAGACGAGACTGAATTGGATTTTCTTTTTCATTGTTATCAGTTTAAGATTTTAATCTAATAAGGCTTGTCTGAATGTTTTTCTGTTTCAGATAGCAAAGATAGACAAAAAAAACATCAAATCAAATAAACACTCATGTTTTTTGCAAAAAAAAGTGGTTTGCCTGCGTTTTTGGGTGTTGCGATGATGGTTTTTGTTTTAGCAGTAGGCTTGTCTCGTTTTTTTTCCCTAATTTTGCGTCGTGGTTAGTCAACAGGGCTTTTCTTGGCCAGCGCCAATGAGGAAGCACTGTTCTTCAAATGACGAAATGAGTATGATGAGCAGACGAAGTTTATTGATGCTGATACCCTTGTTGGTGGCATTCCTGTCGTGTGGCAGGAAGGCGGAGACCAATTTCCAGGAGGTAAAGGTGCAGACAAGGGATTATGTGGCACAGGGTGATTCCATGTTGTATGGGTTGGCTTGCGAGGGATGCAACGACTCGGTCATCGTGTTGCTGCCCGACTCGGGCGGCGACCCCATCTCTTTCGGCATCCTCAATGCCCGTCGCAACCATAAGATTTTCGGACGTCCCTCGGTAGGCGATAAAATAGCGGTCATGGTCAACCCGGAGAGTCCCGGCGAATTGCTTACTGCCATCAATCTCGAGCAACTGATTGGCACATGGGTGTATATGCAAATGCCTGAAATGCACAAGGGTGGTGAGGGACACCGAAGGGATTCGCTCCTCAGACTCCTTACTCCTGAAGAACGCTCGCGGATTATGGCGAAAATCGACTCCTTTATGATTCCTTTGGAATATGGCTATACGATGAAGCGCGACTATACGGTGTCGGTGGTGGGAGGTCCTCCGCGGAAGACTTCGCTCGATGAGCAGACTCCTGTCATCTATCCCAGCATACAGCGCTACAAGGAGTGGCATGTCTTCAATGGCAGGATTATCTTCTCGTATGGCGGATTAAAGGTCAACAACATGAACGCCGGGAATACCGAACTGCGACATGATACGGTATCACTGGTTCTCCTGCGTCGCGACACGATGGCACTGCAGTTTGCCGACAGGGTGCAGGGCTTCAAGTTGAAGCCAGATACTCTGAAGGAATTCTGATTTTTCAGTAAGGGTATTTCGACAGCCGCTCCACAGCCAACTGCTCATATTTCGTACCCGGGCGGCCATAGTTGGCATAGGGGTGGATGCTGATGCCGCCACGGGGAGTGAACAGTCCGGTCACTTCAATGTATTTCGGGTCCATCAGTTTCACCAGGTCTTTCATGATGATATTCACGCAGTCTTCATGAAAGTCGCCATGATTGCGGAAACTGAAGAGGTAGAGTTTCAGGCTCTTGCTCTCCACCATGCGCTGCCCGGGAATATAACTGATGACGATTTCAGCGAAGTCGGGCTGGCCCGTGATGGGGCACAGCGAGGTGAACTCCGGACAGTTGAACCTTACCCAATAGTCGTTGTTGGGGTGTTTGTTGTCGAAGGTTTCCAACACTTCGGGGCTATAGTCGGTGGCATATTTCGTGGCATTTCCCAGCGACTTCAAATCTTCTCTTTTTCTTTCTTCCATATTGCTGTTTCGTATTCGAGACCTAAATCATCTTATATGTTGAGCACCTTGAGCACATCATAGTTGATGCCCTCGTCGTAAACATCTTCTCCCTCGTGACTCTTCACCTTGTTCACCACACGGATGGTGACGGGCAACACCACTATCTCATAGGCGGTCTTGAGCACTACCTGCCAGAACATCAGCATGGGTAGTTCGGCAGTGGGGATGACGCCATAGAAGGCGATAGGGAAAAATATCAGCGAGTCGGCACTCTCGCCAAACAGTGTGCTGAGGACGGCACGAAGGGAGAAATGCTTGCCCTTCGACGAAATCTTCATGCGGCTCATCACGTAGGCATTGATGAAACTGCCTACCAGGAAGGCGAGGAACGATGCGAAAGCAATGCGGGGGGCAAGACCGAAGATGGCATGAAACCCTTCTTGGTTGTTCCAATAAGGTGCACCGGGAATGAGGTCGCAAATACCACATGCCAGCACGAAGAAGAAGTTCATCATGAAACCGGTCCATATCAGCAGACGCGCCTTACGGTATCCCCATACCTCGCACACACAGTCGTTGATGATGTATGATATTGGGAAAATCAGCAGGCCGCCGGTCACATTGATGGGACCCAGCGCGATTTGCTTTGTTCCTAACAGGTTTGCCGTAATCAGGCATACCGTGAAGAGCATGCTGAAAAGCAAAAACAGCACGCTCACGCTTTTCTCATTTCTTCTCATTGTCTTGTTTTTTAAGAGGTTGCAAGCACTCTGTTCACAGCGAAAGGCTGGCATTTCCAGTCTGCTTTCGTTTTGGGGAGTGCAAAGGTAGCGCTAATATTTGAATTTTGGAAAAATCGAAGGATTTTTTTTCTTGTGACGGGAAGATGACACAAAAAAAAGACCTATCATTTGGCATTTTGTGTAAAAACGTCTACCTTTGACGAATATCTTTGAAAAGACTAACTTATAATCAAAAACCTACAATGATGAAGAAATTATTATTTGCTCTCTTGCTCTTGGCTTTCACCATGAATGCCGCTGCACAGTCCGACACACCTGAAGCGCCGCAACTGGAGTTTGCCTTGCAACTGAAGGTGACTCTTGGCGAGGCCTTTGCCATCGAGAACACACAACATGGCCGGCGCACCGTCATTCCCATCACGGGTGGTACCTTCGAGGGACCGGGAATCAAGGGCACCATTGTCAATGGTGGTGCCGACTATCAACTGGCCAATGCCAATGGGCGTTCAGAGATAGAGGCCATCTATTGCATCAAGACCGATGATGGTGTGTATATTCATGTGCGCAACCGGGGCATTATTACAGGAGGGAAGGATGCCGATGGCAAACCCTCATTCTATTTCAGGTGCGCACCACAGTTCGAGGCACCTGCCGACAGCAAATACGGCTGGCTCAACAACTCACTCTTCCTCTGTGCCCCAGGGTTCTCACCAGGGTTCCAGGGCATCGTACTCAACGTATGGAGGGTGAAGTGACCGCATCTATATTCTCACAACATACACAGGGACACAGAAGATAACTCTGTGTCCCTGTGTGGATTATAGATGTGATAAAAGATAGGTTATCTCTTAGCGAGCGACCAACCTTGATTAGCGGCCATGCGTGCCTCGTATACGCCTTGCTCATTGAGAGAGAAGTCGCGGCTGGCACCGTTCACCTTCATCTTGATGCTCTTGCCATCCTCGTTAAACTGGAACAGTTCCTGGGTCACGCCATTCTGGCTGATATACCAACTGTTGCTCTTCTTGTGATAGGTGAGCAAGGTTACTTCACCTGTGGGAGAGGTAATCTGGTAGCCGTTTTTCAGTGTCGTCACGGCATAGAGCAGACCATCCTGGCCGGTGATGTTCTGAGTTTTCCCGATGTTGGAGGCTACGGGGTTGTCGCCAGTCCAGAATTCGATGGTGTTGAGAACCACAGAGTCGATGAACAGGGTGATACTACCCACGATGGGCATGAGGAAGAAGCCCACAATGGCGTTGATAAACTTGTTGTCGGTCATCTCTCTCTGCCATTCAGCATATTTGTTGAACAGGCTGAAGGAACCGATACACGAACTGAAAAGGCAGCTGCCAGCCAAGAGGGCAACCACTACTCGCAATTGAAACTTTTTCATTTTTCCTGTTTTTGGTTAATAAATGGTGATTTGATACATTTCTTCATTACGTCGTAACGATGAATTGTTTGAATTTTCTAATGACAGTTGCATCGTTATTCAGCGACAAAGATAATGATTTTTTTCTTTTATCCGGCCTTGTTTTAGTGTCAAATTGTTGTATTGTCACTGAAAATCGAGAAAAACTATTGCTCTATTCATGACATTTCGGATAATTTGTCTATTTTTGCTCTTGAAAGCAAAGGCATTCCATGTTATGGCACGTTCTTTGCCGTTTTGAAATAAAAAGCGATAATACAATGAGAAAGATAATCATAACCATGCTCATGGTGCTCGCCGCAGCAGTAACCCAGGCACAGGTGAAGATGCAGGTCAGTGGCGTCTGTAGGGCAAGTATCGATACGATACGGATCTTCAACTATGCCACACAGAAGGTCATCGACAAGGTGAAGACCAGCAACGGAAAATTCACCTTTCAACTTGAGGGAGCCTCTCAGCAGGTCTTCGCCGTGGGCGTATCCTCCAACATGATGCCGTTTTTCTGCGACGGCACCGACATCAGCGTTGATCTGACGAAACACCTGCTCACGGGGTCATCTATCAACGAGATGCTCTGCCAGTGTGAAGCCCTACTCGACAGTATCGATGACGATGTGCGCGGCCAACTCATGTCGCTTGCCATGGAGGGTGGCGACCAGGCCACGATAGAGGAAAAGGCAGATAAACTGTTGGATAAGAGACGTACAGGTAAGTTGGCAGTGCTCGAGCAATACCGTGCCACGTTGGTGCCGGTGGTCTATTTGCCTAAGATGTGCAGGGACATGAGTGCAGAGCAGATTGCCCATTGGCTCAACCCCGAAACACCTTATTATAATCATCCCAACATGCAGCCCATGAAACGCTATGCCGCCAACCTAGAGAAGAAGAGTGTGGGAAGGATGTTCGTCGACCTCACCATGGAAGACCTCGACGGCCGTTCACACAGTCTGAGCGAGTGGTGCGGCAAAGGGAATTATGTGCTGGTAGACTTTTGGGCGAGTTGGTGCGGTCCATGTCGCCGCGAGATGCCCAATGTGGTGGCTGGTTACGTGAAATACCATCCTAAAGGCTTTGAAGTCATTGGCGTGTCGTTCGACGACAAGAAGAATGCTTGGTCTGCCGCCATCAAGCAATTGGGGATGGACTGGATACAGATTTCCGACTTGAAGGGGTGGCAGAGTGCCGCCGCAGAGGCTTATGGCGTGGATGCTATCCCGTCGAACGTGCTCCTCGACCCGGAGGGGCGCATCGTGGCCAGCGACCTGCGCGGAGCCGCTTTAGAACAAAAACTCCAGGAAATCTATGGATTCTGATAGATTTGAGATTTAAGATTTGAGATTTGAGATTTGAGATTTCAGCCGAATGTCGGCGGCATCTTCATGTATAATATCAACACAGAGACACAGAGTTTTTATTTTTCTCTGTGTCTCTGTATCTCTGTGTTGATATTGATATGCCCTTTTATCTTCCTTATCAAATCACATTGCTGATGAGCCATGCCATATAGCCCGTAAAGATCAAGGTAAGCAGAGCGCCCTCCCAGCGTTCCACGGTGAATTTCGTGTAAGAGAAGAACCAGAGCAAGGCAATACCGATGGTCATCACTGCCAGGTCGATGGGAGTAATGCCCTCTATCTGCATCGGACAAATCAGTCCGGTGACGCCCACAATCATCAGAGTGTTGAACACATTGCTGCCGATGACGTTGCCGATGGCGATGGCACTCTGTCCCTTACGAGCTGCCACGACACTCGTTGCCAACTCAGGTAGAGAGGTGCCTCCCGCCACAATGGTGAGACCGATGACACCTTCCGACACATGGAGTTCCTGAGCCACCTTCGTAGCGGCATCCACAAAGAGGTTACTGCCGAAAATCAGGCATGCCATTCCTAAAAGTACCAAACCCACCGCTACGATAGGCTTGTAGTCTTTTTTCTCTCCCTCTTCTTGCTCTACCTCGCCTTTCTTGGCAGCCCTCAGTGTATAAATCATGAAGGCGATGATGCCAATGGTGAGAATCAGCGCGTCGATACGCGAGATGTCGTGGTCGAGGCACATGGCCGACAATATGATGGCGGAAAACACTGCCCAGGGAATGTCTTTCTTCACCGTGGAGCGCGAGATAATCATCGGGGCCACAAGGGCTGCCACACCCACGATGAGCAGCACGTTGAATATGTTGCTGCCCACCACGTTGCCCACAGCCAGGTCGGGGGTGCCTTTAAGCGCTGATACCAGACTGACGCAGAACTCGGGCATCGAGGTGCCCATGGCCACGATGGTGAGTCCGATGACTATTTGTGGGATATTCAGGCGTTGGGCGATGCTCACGGCACCGTCGGTCATGCGGTCGGCGCCCCATAGCACGAGGAATACGCCCGCGATAATAAAAAGGATGTTAAGTATCATGTTTATTTGTTGTTGTCAGGATTGAATAGGGGAGAGAGTAATTGGCAGATGGCTTCAAGTCCTTGTCGGTCGTTGTCATCAAAGGCGGCAAGGTCGGTGGAGTCGATGTCGAGCACACCCACGATGGTGCCGTTGCTGTCGTGCAGGGGAACTACGATCTCCGACCGTGAGAGCGACGAACAGGCGATATGTCCGGGAAACTCCTCCACATCGTCTACGATGATGGTCTTTCCTTGTGCCCATGTTGTGCCGCACACACCGCGACCGTAGCCTATTCTGAAGCAGGCCACCGTGCCTTGGAAGGGACCGAGTGTCAGTTCCTTGCCCTCTACCAGATAGAACCCCACCCAGAAAAAACGCTCGCCGAATGCCGTACGTAGTGCGGCAGTCACGTTGGCTAACACGCCCACGGTGTTGTGCTCGTCGGCTATCAGACTGGCAATTTGCGGTATCAGTGCCGCATACTGTTCTTCCCGTGATGAAGGGTTGTTGTATAGATGTTGTTGGCTCTCGTTGTCCATAACAGAATTGCTGTAGATGATGAAACTGAGAATATGGCTGCAAAGGTACGATTAAGCGAGTGGAAAGCAAAAAAAATCGAAGATTTTTTTGCTTTCCCGAGCGTGAGTACCTTCGCCGCGAAGCGGCAAAGTTCGATTAAGCGAGAGGAAAGCAAAAAAAATCGAAGAATTTTTTGCTTTCCCGAGCGTGAGTACCTTCGACCGCAGGTCAAAGTTCGATTAAGCGAGCGAAAAACCAGATAATTTGGGGTTGCTCCCAACGCGCTGACTCCTTCTTCGATGAAAAATAATCATCAAATGATGACGAAATGGAAAAATATGTCATTTTTCGGCAATATTTTCCCGTCATTTTGTCACGAATTAGGGCGGAATTGAGTAATTTTGCAACCGAATTTTTTTTATCCAAGAATCATGAGCAAACAGAAAAGATTTATCCTTCAAGAGAACGAGATTCCGACCCAGTGGTACAACATCCAGGCCGAGATGCCCAACAAACCACTGCCGCCCCTCAATCCTGCCACTAAGGAGCCGTTGACGGCCGAGGATCTTGCCCACATCTTCAGTTATGAATGTTCGAAACAAGAACTCGATAGCGAGCACGCGTGGATAGACATCCCCGAGCCTGTGCTCGATATGTATAAATATTACCGTTCCACACCACTCGTACGTGCCTATGCCCTCGAAGAGGCTCTCGGCACGCCCGCACACATCTATTTCAAGAACGAGAGCGTCAATCCCCGCGGCTCCCACAAAATCAACTCCGCGCTGCCGCAGTGCGACTACTGCAAGCAGGAGGGCACTACC
>JAEEGJ010011851.1_pt1 | contig 21903 bp, 15 predicted proteins | sample 8958761 | NCBI WGS metagenome assembly JAEEGJ01 (sample SAMN16246546, study PRJNA631951) | gut metagenome | biome: gut microbiome; feature: rumen; material: RS-attached | host: Bos | place: Iran: Karaj | collected 2018-10 | reverse complement strand
GACATCAGGCATGCCAACGAAGAACAGAATGAAGCCAACGAATTGCTCGAAGGTGAAAACACTCTTATAGAGTACGAAAACAAGCAGAAGGAAGAAAATGCATACCTGCGCCTGCACCACCATATCTACCACGAGATAGCGCAGGAAATGTACCCTTATCAGAAAAGGATCGAGGATCTCTTAAACGAAGCTAAGCCCGGTAACAAAGAATTTAAAGGTATCGTAGCCGCGGTATCTGTGTTAAATGCGTTTGTAAAACGGAAAACAAATATGCTCCTTGTATCTTCCGAGCACGATACCATACCCATAAATGAGCTCCTGCTCGCAGTCTTGGAATCGGCAAGATATCTGGAATTTGTAGGGATAAAAACATCCGTAGATGAGAGTGGATTTTCAGCCTTCCCCTCGAGGGAAAGGTGCCCCGAAGGGGAGGATGAGGTGGAATCTGAGCTTCCCTCCGACACCGTTATTGCCCTCTATGATACCTTTCAGTTCCTTACCGAACAGCTTATAGGGCATGCCACACTTCTCATGATCTCATACGGAAGGGAAGGCCTGAGGCTTGCTGCAGACACGGATATAGAAGTGAGCACCGAAAACGCACCGCTCCAGGTAAGCATCGAGCAACAGGATGATATACTGTTCATGACCGTAAAGACCATGCAGGTAGAAAAACGCCATAAGCGTGTAACCACCGGTGCACACGCAGAGAAGAAAGGCGGTGAGTAGCATGACCATATGGGAATCAATGAATACAGGCTTAAGTGAACTGCTCATAACCTGCGCTATGCTCATCATGCTTTATGCGGGATATCTGTGCATGGCATTTTACAGGCTTGGCAGGAAGGATAAGAACGCTGTAATATCGCTCATTCTTTTTGTACTATACTTTGCGGCATTTTATATGATGCTGGACGGTAAGTTCCATTATGTGGAGCCCGATTATTACTATTACATGGACGTGGACTACATAAGAACCTGGCCAAAGGTGACCACGGCATTCTGCTCGCTCCCGGCTGCATTGATACTGGTCTGCGAGATAATAACTGTCATATACCTGGTCTGGGGGACACACTACAGAAAACGTCTTCGTGAAGAAAGCCTTACACGTACCTCGATAAAAGAAGCTTTGGATCTGCTTCCCGCAGGAGTGGCATTTGCAGAAACGAACGGCAATGTAGTATTTGCCAACCTTTCCATGAATGAGATATCCAGAAAACGCTCAGGAAAAAACATGACCGATATCACAGGTTTTGATCACAACAGCATATACTCGGACGGAACAAAAACATGGCAGTTCATGCAGGAAAATATCATGTGGAGAGGGAAGCAATATATACAGCTGACCGCAAACGATATAACGGAAGAAGCCGAAATAAATGATGAGCTTAAAGGGAAGAACAAGAAACTCCAAGAAATACGTAACCGTCTGGAAATATATAACAGAAGAGCGGAACAGATAACCATATCGCGGGAACTTCTTAACGCCAGAAGACAGGTACACAGCGAGACGGGGCACATACTGCTCGCGAGCCGTCACTACATGGAGCATCCTGACTCCATAGATGAAGACAGTTTCTTAGGTACCCTGAAGCTCACGAATACGCACCTGCTTAAAGAATACGAAGAGGACGACACAGAAACCGATAGTTTGGCTGAAGCCATAGAGATGGCAAAAGCTATAGCGGTAAGAGTAAAGATAAGCGGCATGATCCCCGAAGCGGGAGAACTTAGGGACATACTGGCATCTGCTGTAAATGAATGTGCCACCAATACCAAAAAGCATGCAGACGGTGACACCTTGACCGTAACTGTCGAAGAGAAGGAAGGTACTGTCATCTTTACCCTTACGGGGAATGGAGAACCGCCGGAGAAGGAAAAGATTAACTTAGGTACTATGCCGGAAAACGAAACGGTCAACTCGGATACAGTGACCGAAAAAGCCATCCGGGAAACAGGAGGCTTGGCATCACTTCGTACTCTGGTAGAAAATGTCGGTGGTATCATGGAGATAAAAACAGAGGAAGCATTTACTGTAATAATAGCGTTGAAAACATGAAAGGAGGCCTTTATGTCCGAAGCAAGACCTAAATATAAAGTAGTTATAGCCGATGACGAGTACGTAGCCAGAACTCTGTTTGAGATGCTCATACAGAGCACCGTAAGTTATGAACTGGCCGCCTCCTTCTCAACGGCTGAGCAGGCGGTAAATTACTGCCGATATAATCCTGTTGATCTGGTAATCCTTGATGTCATGATGAAAAAGGGACTGGACGGACTCACCTGTGCGGAAACCATAAAAAGCAATAACCCGAAGATAAAAGTGATATTAGCCACATCCACCGGTGAATACAAGTGGATAGAAGAAGCAAAGAGAGAAAAGATAGACAGCTTCTGGTTCAAGGAATATCACGAAAGCTCTCTGCTCGATATCATGGACCGTACCATGAACGGAGAATCCGTATATCCTGGTGTCGCACCTGATTATGAGTTTGGAGATATAAAGAAGTCTGACCTTACGGAAAGAGAGCTTGAGATATTGAGGGAGCTTACAACCAACCGATCCAACGAGGAGATAGCGGAGAAATACAACATATCCCTCAACACAGTCAAGCGTCATATCCAGAACATGCTTAACAAGACCGGATATAAAAACCGTCTGGAACTGGCCATAAACGCCAAAGCACTGGGACTGGTAGTACACGATGACGACAGAAAAAATACACATCAAAAAAATAGCTGGTGAAATAAAACACCGGCTATTTTTTGTGCGATAAGCGAATGCCCTCAGTGCAAGCTCGCTTGCAAACTGAGGGCTGAGCGAACGGTCACTGAGAGAGCTTGCTCTCGAAGTGGCCAAGCGCATCGAGTAGGAGTCAGCCTACTCGATGGATAAGCGAATGCCATTTACGGCTGCTTCAGAGTTATGGTTTTTTTGACTGATTTACCGTAAGTACCGGTACTGCTTACCGGCGTGACATAAACAGTGATCTTATTCGTTTTTACACCCATTGTAGGATTCTTGAAATCGAAGGTTGTCTTCTTGGAAACCGAAAGACCTGTCGTACTGTCCAGCGTTTTTACCGGTTTACTCAGGCTTATGATATACTTTTCAGCATTTTTTGCCTTTGTGTACTCTACAGTCAGCGGATAGATCTGCATTTGACAGGAATAAATGAAAAGAAAAATGGTTCCTGCGGGTGATGCAAGGACTCTTTCTGTTTTTGTATAATCATTTTAAAGGGACCGGGAAAGAAGCATGAAAAACGGTACCCGACGAAAGGAGAAAAAAAGATGATTAAAAAAGCAACAATGTTAATGTGTATTTTGGTAATGGTATGCTGCCTTGCAGCTTGCGGCGGCAAGGATGGAACTTCAAAGGAAAGCGACACTACAGAAAAGAAAAATGACACTTCAAGTGAAAACCCGACAACTGAACCCGAGGCCGAAAAGATAAAGGGCAGCACAGGGTCATGGGGTATCTATTCGGAGATACTTGTACCTGAAGGAATGCACATCAAAACAGGTAATACCACCGAAGCTGATGATGAAAATGCGGTCTGGGTTAACAAGGATGATAATCCTTTAAACTATTTTTATTTCATTTTATCAACTGCGGAACAGAGCCAAAAGGACATTGATGCTACAAAAACGGCAAATGCAAAATATAATCCCGAAGAAGTAACTGTTAAGGCAGGCGATTATGAATGGAAAGGTCTGGCATATAGTTATCTTGGAACAGATGTCGCTCAGATGTATGCGACCATCGGTGATAAGGTGATAAATGTACGAATGACGGGCTTTGCATATAACGCTGACATTACCACTGCAGTTCTGGGTTCTTTAAAACTTAAGTAAGACCGGGCAGGAGGTTTGGATACTATGGGACTTTTTGATATATTCAAGAAAAAAGAAGATGATACACCAAAGGCAGAGCCGGTAAAAGAAACATCTTCCGGAGCGAAAGGAATGACGGTGCCGTTCGGCAGCAAAACACCGATACCTTTTAACGATCCTGAGTATCGTTCGCTGTTTATAAGTTTTACCGGTGAGGCAGTCCTTTCGCCCAAAAATCCGGATATAAACATGGAAAGCATGAAAGAAATGCTTGCACTTAATATTTCGGCAAACGTAGGTTTGGCTTTGTCAAAACTATCGTTCTGTTACAAAGAGTTCGAAGCAAAAAACGACGAGCTGGCACGTGATGTTTCGAACGCCCTTACGGATTATAAACTGATTAGCTTTAAACTGCTTTCCTTTGAACCTGATGAAATGTCAAAGGATATGATCGCAAAAATAGATTTAATGAAACAAATGTGACAATGGGGACGGTTCTTTTTGTCACGTCTTTTATAACAAAAGATGTGAAAAGGAACCGTCCCTTTGCCATTAAGTTAAGTTTTATTTACACAGATTTATTATATTAACTAAATATCATATTTTTTTAGCAGCATATCAAGGGCTTCTCTGAGCAGGATCGCTTCACCGATACCTTCGCGCTTGGCAAGCTTTGCGAGGCGCTGAAGCTGGTCCTGGGTAAAGTGACTGGTCTTCGGAACCATTTTTTCCTCCCTTGCCATGACGATTTTGTTTCCACCCTGCATTTTTGCACGATAAAGTGCTCCGTCAGCCTTTCTTACAAGCTCCGCATAACGGGTTGCATCGATAAATGCGGTAGCCATACCGATGGTGAGCGTCTGTGCCGCACCGTCGGGAGTCTTGACATTGAAATTGTTCTTAAGGTCGTTTAAGAATAAGAAGATGTCCTCTCTTTCTGTTAATCCCTTAAAGATTATTCCGAATTCATCTCCACCGATACGGTATACCTTGGCATCCTCGGGTGCCTTTTCTTTAATGTAAAGACCGGTGTCGATCAGAACCTTGTCTCCGACATCACTTCCGAAATCCTTGTTGATGTGAAGGAAACGATCGAAATCAATAAGTGCGATAACAACTGTCTCGCCTTTTTCTTCACAGTCGCTGTTTAAGATTTCTGTAAGGTCGTTTTCAAAGTCATCTCCGTTAGGAAACCCAAGTGCCTTATTAACCGCATTGAGCTTTTTTTCTTCGTGCCTTCTGTTCAGTTCCTTGTGATCCTCTACGGTGATCGGCCTCTTAGTTGTTTCTGTTTCTGTGATCTTCTTTGCCATAAGCATCTCCTTTCTGCAGATGACCTGCCGGGTCCGGCTTTTTCCGGTTAAGTCGGACATAATTGATAATGGATTTAAATATTATGATGAGATATTATTTCAGAAATAATATCTGTAAACAATTATTTTATATCACATATATTTGGTTATGTCAATAAAAAAATAAAATTTTTTTTGATATATAACAAAACAGAGATGCGGAGCATCGTTTTGTTACCGAGGAAACGCTGAAGGCGTTTTCGAGGTGACTTTGACTGTAAACGGTGTGGGTGGATACCTTCCGGTTTGGTATTTTTCGATATTGAATTGGTGCGGTATTTGAAGTATAATTGTACTGTATAGTTAAATGAAAACTGCTAAAACTTCCTTTATGTCATTCTGAGCGAAGCGAAGAATCTTACTGACTTCACAGTGAATAAAGATCCTTCGGTCTAAATCCCTCAGGATGACAGTAAAGCTATGATAGTCATTATTATATGGGAAGTTTTGGTAATCTAAATAGAAAGAGTCATAAAATTCAGATTTTGACATGGAGAAACAGTGATGATCGATAAAATCGGCACAGAGATCATGATCGGTGGGATAAGGTTCAAATCCAATGTACTTATGGCTCCGCTTGCCGGATATACATGTTTTCCGTTTCGACTGATGGTTGAAAGGTTGGGAGCAGGAAGCGCATACACGGAAATGGTAAGTTCGGACGCACTGAAGTATAATGACAGGGCAACCTCGAAGCTTCTGTATACAGATGATCGTGAGAGGATAAAGTGTGTTCAGCTTTTAGGTTCGGTTCCGACAGTATTTGAAAGGGCTGCAAAGAGTGAACTTCTGGCGAAGTTTGATATTATTGATATAAATATGGGCTGTCCGGTCCCGAATGTTATAAAGGCCGGCGAAGGCAGCGCGTTACTGGATGATATTCCGAGGGCTTCAAAGATCATTGAGGCGTGCAAGAGGAGCGGAAAAGTGGTCTCGGTGAAGTGCCGCATCGGAATGAACAGACAGAGGATCGTAATAGAAGAGTTTGCCCGCATGTGTGAGGCCTCCGGTGCAGATATGATCACGGTACACGGGAGAACAAGGGATATGATGTATGAGGGCAGACCCCTGTATGAATATATAAAGCTGGCGAAACAGTCCGTAAGTATCCCTGTTTTTGCAAACGGAGGGATATACTCAAAAGAGGACGCGGAAGAGATGATGGAAAAGACCGGAGCTGACGGCATCATGCTGGCCAGGTACGGGTTTGAAAATCCTTTGATCTTTTCGGAACTGACAGGGACGCCGAGCTGCGATACAAAATACAGCCTGCTCATGGAACAGCTGGAAACGGCGGGGGAATGCTATGACGAGCTGTATGTACTCACATATATAAAAAAACTGGCCTCATATTTCATGAAAAAGCTTCCGGGAACCAAGCAGATAAAACAGAGGCTGTATAAGTGTGGGAACATATCGGAACTAAAGAATATACTTGGCGAGATTTTTGACAATAAACGATGACGGATATAACAAAACAGAAGATGCGGGTTCTTTGAAAAACCTGCACATACAGAGTTTTTTGCATGAAAACTAAGAGGTAGATGAAATGCTGATACAGGATAGATTTGAGATAGAAGACGGCGTCTTAAAGGCTTATACTGCCGATACGGAGACCGGGGTAAATATTCCGGAAGGGGTTCATACCATAGGAGAAGGTGTATTTAAGGGTATGGCATGGCTTTTAGACGTAAAACTTCCTTCCACTCTTAAAAAGATTGGTCCGATGGCGTTTAAAGGATGCAGACAGCTTAAAAGGATGGATTTTCCCGCAGGTCTTGCAGAAATCGGGGATTATGCATTTCACAAGTGCCATGAGATGGAGGAAATGATACTTCCCAAAACGATGACAAAGGTTGGTAACTGTGCGTTTCTGTACTGTGATAGCCTGAAAAAAGCTGTGATGGAAGGCCCGATAAGTATGGGAAAAGGCGTTTTTTCCCATAATCTGAAGCTAAAGGAAATTGCTGTAAATTCCGAATTGGATGATTCCAACTTTTCCGATGAAGTCTTTGAGGGCTGCATAAGTCTTCGCAGGATCATCTTATCGGGGCAGGTTTACGAGATAAACAATCTGGTGGAAGCCATGGATTCACATACCGATTATCCGGGTATTATTAAATCCATAGCGAAAAGCGTGTATCATTCCATGCAGATTGAGGATGGTGTTTTAAACAAGTTCAGCATCAATCTGAAAAACATCGTGCTGCCGGAGGGAATCACCATCATCGGAAAAAGCTGTTTTTTTGACAAAAAGGGTATTATAAGTATTTCTCTGCCGGAATCTGTGCGCAAGATCAGGGCTAACGCATTTTTAAACTGTATAGGCCTTACGGAGATCACTCTCGGGAGCAGTGATATCATCCTGGACGAAAAAGCGTTTCGAGGCTGCTGCAATTTAAAAAAGGTGCATATGCAGGGGAAAACCTATCTGCTTGAGGAAGAAGCTTCCGATGAAACCGTCGGCAGGATAAGAGACCAGATCCTGGGGGATTTTTATATAAGCGGCAGGATACTTGTCCGTTATATGGGAAACGAGGAGCAGATCAGGATACCCAAAGGCGTTGAAATGATCGGTGAGAGATGCTTTTTTAAGAATGAACAGGTGAAAACGGTACTTTGCCCGGACGGCCTTAAGGAGATAAGGGAACAGGCCTTTGCGGGCTGTGTAACTTTACAGAACGTTGTTTTACAGGATGGTTTAAAAAGAATTGAAAGAGAAGCTTTTGCGGAATGTAAAAAGCTCTTGAAATTGAATCTCCCCGCTACTGTAGAGTATATAGGGGAATATGCCTTCAGACGCTGTTTTACGTTAAAGCCGTTTGAGAGCCTGCCTGAAAATGCGGATATACACCCGTATTCTTTTTATCCGGCAAAGCAGTTTACCTGCGCGGATGGAAGTTTAAGTAATAAAACATCAGCGGATTCCGTTCCGCCGGATATGACAGAGACCGCGGAAGGAGAGCTTATTGCACCGTACTCCTTTACAAAACAGGCAAATATAAGCATTTTGAAATTATCCGGAGTAAAAAGGATAGGAAAGTACGCATATGCTGCGTGTCCCAACTTAGAGGAGGTTATAATCGATTCACCCGAATGCTTGATCGAACGTAATGCGTTTTCAAACTGTCTCAAGCTTAAAAAAGTCCGGTTAAACGTAAAAGAAATAGGTCGAGGAATCTTTTCTTACTGTCGTGAACTTGAGGAAGTCTGTCTTTTAGGCGTTTCAGTCCTGCCTGCCGAAAGCTTTGCGGGCTGTTTTTCGTTACATAAATTTGAAGCGGAAGAGCTTACAGGTATGGAAGCCAGATGCTTTGACGAATGTGTAAATCTTGATTCGTTTGATTTTAACGGGATCGGGGTGATCGGAGAACGAGCCTTTGAACGCTGTGATTCCTTAAGAAGCATTAAGCTTGACCGGACAGAATGCGGATATCATGCATTTTCGGACTGCGCTTCCTTGGAGTCGGTTGAATTTACAAAGAATACTAACTTTAAGAGTGGAGCCTTTATCGGGTGCACCGGGATGCATACGGTTATTTTTGACGGTCAGAAATACGGGTTTTCTGCGTTTAAAGACAGCTTAAACCTTACGGGCAATCCATATCCCGGGCGGGTTCGGGAAGTGATTGCTTCAGTTTATTCCTGTTTTGATATCAGGGAGAGAAAACTGCTGGCAGGATATACAGGCGACGCCTCAAAGATTACGATACCAAAAGACATAGAGGAGATTGGACAGGATGTTTTCAGGGATCACGTAAGACTGAAAGAGATAAATATCCCGGGATCCGTAAAGCTTTTCGGAAGCCATGCTTTTACGCAGACATCATGGCTTGCTGGGCAGAGGACCGGATCGGATATGGTCATAGTGAACGATGTACTTCTGGACGGAGCGCTGTGCAAAGGAAAAGTAGTGCTCCCTGTGTCGGTTAAAAGAGTTGCAAGCTGGTGCTTTGCGGGCAATACGGAAATCAGGGAACTGGAGATCCTTTCGGAAAGGATCGCCATTGAAGCCCTTTCTTTCAGAAATTGCCTGAATCTCAAGAAGATTATCGATTGGAACAAAAACGAATATGTCTTAAGCAGGGTTTCAGATCTTACGGATAAGGAATACCCTGATCTGATACTTAGGATATTCACGGAATGTATAAACTGCTTTAAGCTGGATCAAAACTTTAATCTTGTTGAAAGCACCGGTAATATAACCTGCCTGACCTTACCGGAAGGGATAAGGTCTGTGGGAGATGCCGTATATAAGGACTGCCATCTTCTGGAAACCATATCTTTGTCGGAAGACACCGAAAGGATTGGAAAATGTGCTTTTGAAAACAGCAAATGGCTGAAGTCAGTTTCAAGAGCAGGCTCGGTTTCTTATATCGGAGCACAGGCTTTTTCGGGATGCCAGTCGCTTGAGAGCATCGATCTGTCGGATGAGCTGCTTGAACTGGGGATCAGGTGCTTTGAACACTGCGGCAGCCTGAAGGAGATATACCTTTCGGATAAGCTCAAGAAAATTCCCGAAAGAGCTTTCTTTAGGTGCAAATCCTTAAGAAAGGTTATCATACCGGATTCGGTGGAGAAAATTGAGGATGAGGCGTTCGCCTTTTGTGAAAACCTGGAAGAAGTATATGTTTCCGTAAAGACAGCGATTTCCGAAAGAGCATTTGCATACTGTGATGATCTGCGCCTCATTAAGAAATCTTGAATATGTGCAGTAATGAAAACATAACAAAACAGAACGGACAGAGAATGAAACATGAGATACAGAGAACTGGGGAAAACAGGACTTAAGGTTTCGGAACTTGGTTTTGGCACCATACCGATCCTGAGCGGTCATGTTCCCGTATTGCCGGAATTTTTCAGCCCCGATACTGAAACAGCGGTTGCGATCATGAAAAAAGCATTTGATCTTGGCTGTAATCTCTACGATACCGCCATTCCGGAGGAGTATGGGGACGCGGAGAAAAAACTGGGTGAATTTGCGAAAACCATAGACAGAAAAAGAATAGTCATTTCGGATAAAGCAAGGTTCTACAGCGGGGCGGAGATATACAGAGAGGTGCTGAGGTCTGTTGAGAATCTCGGTACCGAACCGGACATATATTTTGTGCATCAGGTAGATGAAAGCAACGCTGATGAGGTTTTCGGAAAGAACGGCGCGCTGGATGCACTGTATGATCTGAAAAAAGAAGGGAAAATCGGTTATACCGGTATTGCATCGCATTATTACAATGTGTTGCACCGCGCAGCACTTGATCACAGGGTGGATGTGCTTCAGGGCAGCGGGAATATCATGGAAAGAGGGATGCTTGACAGAATCCGGGAAGAGGCGATATTTGAAAACAAAGGCTTTATTCTTAATAAAGTGTTTGCGGCAGGGCTTCTTATAGGTCCGTTTTCGGTCCCGGAGCTTATCGGCGGGATCCTGGAATATCCGTTTTCATGTGCCCTGTTGGGGATAGGCACATTTGAACAGGCGGATATGGCTTTTGCCGGGGAATATCCTTTTGTACATTTTTCTTTTGAAGAGGTACTTGAACGTCTTAAACACACATTTGAACCCATAGGCTGCGACCGCTGTGAGAAATGCGTATGTCCCTATGGACATGAGATACATACCACCTTCCGCCAGTATAATTATTTCCATCTCGGGAAAGAATTCTGGGCTGCAAATAAACTGAAGCTGGATCTTGGAAAAACGTTTGAACACTGCAGATCCTGTACGGAGCAGGTCTGCATGAAGGAATGCGGACGCAGTATTTACATTCCTGAAGAAATAGAACGTGTCTATAAGCTGCTCGAAGCATATGGGAATTTGTAGGACGCAAGATTCTTCGCTGACGCTCAGAATGACAAAATACTTTTGATAAGTAAACTTTACATACCTATCTTGGAAATTGGTAATTGTGTCTGAAATAGTGCGAAAAATTACAAAGAGATCTAAGCATCTTTCTTTCGAGATAACGGAGAGATGCCGTCTGCTTGATATGTATCTTTTGAGAAACGTTATAGTTAAGCTTCGCTCCGGTGGCGTTCGCATCGCACTGGATGATTTCGGAACAGGCTTTTCGTCTCTTGGACTGGTTAAAAACCTGCCGTTTGATACGATCAAGATTGACAGAAGCTTCGTGCAGAACATTGAGACCGATGAGAGAGAAAAGCACCTGCTCAATAACTTTACGGATCTTGCGGGAACTTTTGGAGCCGAAGTATGCGTAGAAGGGGTTGAAACGGCGGGAATGAGAGATATCATAAAGGATTACGGTGTTCACAGCTTCCAGGGATATTTCTACTCCAGGCCTTTATCTATAGCTGATCTTTTGGAAAGAACAAAAAACGGGGAAGACTGCTTTATAGAGAAATAGATGATGAAAAAGTCAGGAACTTTTTTGAAGTCCCTGACTTATTTATCAGATGATCAGCCGCCGCACACTCGTGACTTTAGTCGTGTAAGGTTTCGCTTAAGCGAATGTCCGCAATGGAAGTTGTCCTCCTGCTCAATTTGTTATGATACCAGACTGTCTTTTAAGATGTTTTTTATTATAAGGATCACTTCCTGACGCATTACTTCGTTATCAAGCTCCTCGTGATGGTGGTATACCGTTTCATGACAATAATTCTCGACTATGCCGTATATAAGGTGGATCTTTTCCTTGGAATGTTTCATCTTTATACCGTTGTTTTCGACAAATTCTTCTATCTTTTTAGTCATGGCAAGCTCGGAAGATACAAAAATCTTTGCGACATCCGGATCGGAATGGGCAAGGGCGTATATTTCTTCATGAGCCTTTTGTGACATACGGTGGTTTTGAAGTGTTAAGGTTATGAGCCGGTCCAACAGGCGCTCGATATCGTTTAGCGTGATCTTGGGCATGTTCCCCGAAGATAAATCCAGCAAGGATGTCAGCGGGAAAAGAACTGAATCTGAGAATTGCTTCAATCCCTCTAAAAAAATTTCTTTTTTATCTTTAAAATACTGATAGATTATGCCGGTGGAAACATCGGCATATTTTGCTATTTCGGGGGTGGTAGTACTGTGATACCCCTTTTCACATATGAGTTCAAATCCCTTTTCTATGATCCTTGCCCTTTTGGCCAGAGCTTTATCCTGCTTGGGCATTCTTGTTTTTGATGTTTTTTCTTCTGACATTATATTTCCTTTCATTTAGACTTCCGTTTCGGAAAAGCTGATCCGAAGAACGGGTGCTTTGTGACATTGACGCGAATGACGAAAATAGCTGCTTGCTTTCGAATCGTGTATTGATCGCTTAAATCTATAATACACTATAATTCCCCAAAAATCAATACTGTGAAAAATATTTCATATATTTGTTGACAAGTGGGGATATAAGGTGTATAATGCAAAACCGTAAAGAATATGAAAAATATTTCATATATATGGAGGATAAATCTAATGTCAAAGGAACTGATCAATTTTAACAATGTCAGGAAAACATATTCGGTAGGAGAAAAGAATTTTGATGCTTTAAGCGGTGCAAGCTTTACCGTAAATAAGGGAGAGTTCGTAGTGATCTTGGGACCGAGCGGTGCCGGGAAATCAACTATATTGAACCTTCTCGGCGGAATGGATAAGGCTACATCCGGAGAGATAATCATAGACGGGAAAGACATTTCAAAGCTTACGCCCAAGGAAATGACTCATTACAGAGCTGAGAACATAGGCTTCATATTCCAGTTTTACAATATCCTTCCCACACTTACGGTTATAGAGAATGTAGAACTGATAAACGATATAGTAAAAAATCCCAAGCCTGCAATGGAAGTATTAAAGAGAGTAGGACTCGAGATGCATGCCGGTAAATTCCCTAACCAGCTTTCCGGCGGTGAACAGCAGAGAGTCAGTATTGCAAGGGCAATAGCCAAGAATCCGCTTCTTCTGCTCTGCGACGAGCCGACAGGCGCACTTGACTCACAGACCGGTGTAGAGGTACTCAAGCTTTTGAAGGAACAGTGCAGATCGGGTGAAAACACGGTTGTCATAGTTACCCATAACAGTCTCATTGCCGAAATAGCAGACAGAGTCATCAGGGTAAAAAACGGAAAGATACGCTCCAATGAACTGAACACTTCGCCCAAGAAGATCGAGGAGGTGGAGTGGTAATGCTTAGAAGAAAGCTTTTCAGAGAGATCAGGAAAAATCTTTCACAGTTTATCACTATCCTTCTTATGGTAATGATAGGCGTTATGGCTTATTCCGGAATAGAAGCATATATGGCCGGGATGACTATAGCCGCCGATGACTTTTACAGGGACAATAATCTGCAGGATTTAAATGTAATGGGCGAGAACTTTACAAAGGAGGATCTTGAAAATGTAAAGAAGCTCGACCATGTAAAGAATGCGGAACGAAAGCTTGAGATAAACGTAATAAACAGCAGCGATAACGATAAAGGTTTTCTTGCATCCTTCATTGAAACTAACGAGATATCAAAATTTTACGTATATGAAGGAAAGCCCTTCGATCCTGAGTCAAAAGGCGCATGGGTAAACAAATATTATGCCGAAGCCAACGGATTAAAGGTAGGGGATACCATAAAGTTTAAATATGATACCATGGAAATTGAAGCGGTGATAGAAGGCATAATCCATATGCCCGATCATCTCTATACCATAAGGGATGAGGCAGCGCTTCTCCCGAACTTTAATGAATTCGGCTTTATCTATCTGTCATACAATGCAATTCCTGAAGAATACATCAGGGATGCCATAATGAAAAAGCTGGGGATTGAGGATGAAGCCTTGCTGAAAGTGTTCATGCCGGACATTAATTATAAAGAATATATTCCATATAATTACATAATGGTGGACGTGGACGAAAAGGCAAATGTTGAAGCTGTCAGGTATGCCATCGAGGATAACATAGGATCGGCGCTTGCAATAATAAAGGCAGAGGATACGGTTTCATATTCGAGATACCAGGGCGAGATAGATGAAGGAAAAGGCTTCGTAGGTATTTTTTCGGGTCTGTTCCTGTTCATTGCAGTGCTTTCTGTTATAACTACCATGACCAGGGTTATCAAGAAACAGAGGATCCAGATAGGCACTCTGAAAGCACTCGGATTTACCGACAGTGCAGTACAGCTTCATTACATAGGCTTCGGATTCTGGGTTTCCCTTATAGGTGCGGCTTTAGGCCTGCTTCTTGGAAGGTTCTTTATCGGTGGCGTATTTATGAAGCTTGAAATGGATTTCTTTGAGCTTCCGAATAACGGGGCGATAATAGAATTAAAGTCGTATATCGTTGCGTTGCTGGTGGTACTCGGAATATCATTTGTTACATATCTTACCTGTCGAAAGCAATTAAAGGAAAATCCTGCGGAGACCTTAAGGATAGAGCTTCCGAAGGTTAAGTCGGGGACGCTTGGATTTACCACGTCAAAAGTATTCAGAAAGCTGAGCTTTGGCGTAAAGTGGAATATAAGGGACATTATAAGAAATAAGATAAGAACCGTTACCGCAGTGGTCGGTATTACAGGTTGCTGTGTGCTTATTGTTTGTGCTCTTGGTATGCTCAATTCCATAGATAATTTTATAAAACTTCAGTTTGAAGAACTGTACAATTTTAATTACAAGATTACCTTAAATCAGGGTTTGAACAAGGATGAAACAAAAGCTCTGACGGATATATACGGGGAATATACATCCAAGACTCTCGGGATAGAGATTAAAAATCCTTCAGGAGAAAGGGAGGCAAATTCGATATTCGTATATGATGCAGGAGAAAAAATAAGGTTCAAGGATAAAGACGATGAATTCATGCAGATAAACAGGGATGACGGAGTATATATCACCGTCAGGCTTGCAGAAAACCTGAACCTGAAGGTGGGAGACACGATATCCTGGCATGTATACGGATCAAAGGAGTTTTATGATTCCAAGATTGTAGGTTTTAACCGTGATCCGCAGTCACAGATAATCACTGCGACGAGAACTTATATCGAAAGCCTGGGTTTGGAATACCTTCCCGACTCGATATATACCGATATGGATCTGAAAGGACAGAAGGACATTAAAAATGTTGAGAGTGTCCAGGATATAGCTACCATGAAGAATGATATTTCGGGAATGCTCGAAATGATGAGGAGCATGATCATTATCATTATTGCGGTAGCAGTACTTCTCGGAGTTATCATTATCTACAGTATGAGCATCCTTTCCTACAGCGAGAAGCAGTATCAGTTTTCAACTCTGAAGGTTCTCGGATTTGAGGACAGCATGATAAGGAAGATATTCATTAAGCAGAACAACTGGATTGCAGTGGCTGCCATTATCCTGGGCCTTCCTTTGGGAAGGGCGCTTACGGGATGGCTGTTTACCATATGCCTTGAGGATACATATGACTTCAGTACTTATATACATCCGCTGACATATCTGTTGGGGGCAATAGGAACATTTACGGTATCGTTTATTGTTTCTCAGTTCCTCGGAAGAAAAGTGAACGGTATAGATATGGTATCAAGTCTTAAGAGTAATGAGTAAGGAAAAAGCCCGGAAGCTTAGCTTCCGGGCTTTCAGTTATTCCTTTAGTTACAGAAAGTTTTTTCTTAAGCGACATCGGTTGAAAATGATTGGTCTCAGAAATGTCTTTTGAAGTCTTTTGATCCATATGTTGGCGGCACATGGACGGTGAGGTTTGAAGGATTTAATATTGTCGCTTTTTCAGATTAAACCTTTTGTACTATGTCATTGGTTAGCTGACACTAACTAATATATACTATAATTACTTGTTTGTCAATACTTTTTTTAAAATTTTTTAAATAAAACTTACCATATGTCTTTCTGAGCGAAGCGAAGAATCTTACAGACGTCACCGTAAACAAGATTTTTCGGGTTAAAGCCCTCAGGATGACAGAAAAACTCCAATATTTACAACTATATGGGAAGTTTAAGTTTTTAAGAAATGCAGACGGATTAAGATTAAGAGGAAGCACGAATCTGATATATGTATATTGACTAAAGATAGTTTAGTGTTATAATAAGAAGTGATTTTCATGGAAAATCGTGAGATTCGAGGAACAAGGAGTTTTATATGAGAGAGAATAGTGCTAGTATTAAGAAAACAAGAGCCGGCATTATGTTGCCGGCTTTTTTACTGTATATATGTTTACTTGCAGGCTGTTCCGGAAGCGGTGATAAGAGTCCGGAAACCGGTGATGCCGTGAATGTAAGCCCGTCAGTATCTGAGGCGCCCGCATCCGAAGAAACGCCGGCCATTACAGAACCGCCTGTTGTAACAGAGGCTCCGACTCCTACACCGACGCCCTTTGACATAAGTAAAGAGTATGAGACATTTACAAGGGAGGATCTGTATCAAATTCCGGTAGAAGAGCTTTCAGATAAATGGGCAATAATAGATTCGCGATTTGCCGGGGATTATGCTGCGTTCTGGCTTATACCGACGGAAAATTCGGAACAGTATGGGGAAAAAAATATAATATTGCTTATAAAACCCGGGATTGGCACCGACCAATACCGGACTACGCCGGAGTTTGACATCGGAAGCTTTGTGCTGTTTGATGACGGTTCGCTGATCCTTCAGGAAATGGATACATTGAAACTGCATGTCTATGACGATACCTTAAGCGAGGTACGGGTGATCGAACCGGACGAAACGGACGCTTTCATGGTGATAGGATTTTCCAAGGACAAAACGATCTGGACACTGAATGAAAAAAATGCAAAACTGATCACTAAAGATATTGAGGGGCAGCAGACCGGAGAGTACAGCTATGATGCCGAACATGTTATAACCCGTTATCTGGGACGGGTGGGAGACCGTGAGTGTTTTAGTTCGTTTATAAATGATGAGAGCTATGAGAATGTTTACATGTATTTATCCGCATCGGACGGTGAGATTACATACAGATCCGTAAAAGATCCGGAGCTTGGAGAACAATCGGGTAACAGCTGGCTGCTAAATGATACGGAAATGGAAATAGTTTACTCCGGGGCCACCTGGTTCTTCCATACACCGGGATATGGCCGCGAAGGATTTGCTTTTCCGAAAAATGCGCCTCAGGAGGGATTGAGCTTCCTGCAGGGGAGAAAGCTTTTAAGCTCTGTATTTGAATGGCTTGACAGCAATAAATATAAAAATGATTATCGGTTGTATGATTTTGAAAAAATGACTGTTTCCGGAGTATTAAGCGACTCGGAGCTCCCCGAAAGCGCATATCTTGCACCGAAAGGAGTGGTTGGTGAAGACAATGTCCTTTTGATCTTCACTTATGAGGACGGTACAGAGAAGCTTCTATTGTGGAAGATTGGAGAAAATACTTCCCCGATAGAAGGGTTTTGCGATTTTAGCAAGGATGATCCGGCAGAAAAATTCACGGAAATGCTTGATAACCTGAAGGAAAAATATGGCGTTATCATCACGCCTGACCGGAAAGCAGATGGGGCACCGGAAAATCTTGGCGATATAATGATCGAGATGGATCTTGCGAATACATTTATGCTTACCGCACAAACAGATCCTGATGTACTGAAGTCAAAAACCGGGGATACCATACATCCCGAGAACATGCGCAACAATGACGGAGCTGAATACAGTTTTAATCCTCATGTATTTTCATCCTATTATCTGAAGGAGCACGGTGAGAGCCGAAGAGATGCATTCTTTAGGTATGTTGACGCGCTTCGTGCCGGTGAAGACGGATTTAAATGTCCCAATATGGGAGCTGCTAACTGGTCCTCCGGAAAACTTGCCAAGTATTTCTTCCCTATAGGTTTTCTTTATGCATATGCCGAATACACGGGAGACGGATGGGCAAAGATCGTTTATAAAATCCCCAAGGAAGAGTTTCTGGAGAAGGAACGTGATTTTGAGGAGAGGATCTGCGCCATATTGAATGATGTTTTTGAGGAAGATTATACCGATTTTGAAAAGGTGCTTGCATTGTATGAATTTATGACAGAATATTGTACCTATGATTATGAGATGCTGGAGCACAATCGTAATCAGGACGAAGAGTGGATTGATAAGCAGTCTGCCTGCCGCGTTCTGATAGAAAAAAAAGGAATCTGCTGGGAAATAGCATGTCTTTACAAGTATCTTCTTTTACAGTGCGGCGTCGATTGTGAGGAATCGACAGGGGAACCTTTTGAATACGGTGCGGATCTGCACGAATGGAACTATATAGAGCTTGACGGTCAGGGATATCTTATTGATGCTACGTGGGGGCTTACGGAGAACAGAGAGCCGGATCTTTCATATTTCCTTTTTACGGATGAACTGAGAGAGAACAGGGACGGTTATAATCCGGAGTCGTTTGACATAGGAGGCTACGGACTCTACGGAGCACGAAAGAAATATTCGTTTGAGGCGGATGACGAACGATACAGTGAGCTCTGGTCGGGAAAATACATTGCCTTCGATCAGGAGGAAAAATGCATCTTCTATCGTGATATAAACGGTGCAATACGACGCTTCGACTATCAGTGAGCCATGGGGACGGGGTTAGTGGTCCGTTTTCTGTGTTTGAAGGGCGGTTTTGGTTGACGAAAGGGTTCAATCAAAACCGCCCTTATTATACCTGTTACCATATATTTTTTGACATAAGCTTTTTTTTGACTTCAAAAAAGCCTTTCCTTTGACTATAAAAAAACTTGACAAAAACAGGTTAAAGATGTATAACTGAACAAGAGTTAGTACAATATAACACATGTTAGAGAAAACAAAGACAAAACCCACCAAGTTCAAATCAAACAAAGTCAAACCAAAGCCAAACCAACCAAAGCCAAACCGACCAAAGCCAAACCAACCTAAAGCCGGAAAAAACGCTGAAGGCATTTTTGAGATGGTGTTGACTGATTCATCCGGAGATGAGTGAAATATATGAAAAACAGAGCAAAGAAAATTTCAAAAGAAGATTATCTGGAAGCAATCTTGGTATGCACCAATAAACTTGGAGCCTGCAGAGTAACGGATATAGCTGAGCATATGGGTCATTCCAAAGCGAGTGTAAGCGTAGCGCTTTCAAAACTCGAGAATGAAGGTCTTGTCGTTAAGGACAACTGGAGGATCCTTCTTACCGATCCCGGAAGAGCAACTGCCGAAAAAGTGCTTGAACGGCATATGTTTTTCTTGAATTGGTTTGAGCATATGGGGATAGATACCGAGACGGCAAAAGAAGATGCTTGCCTTATAGAACATGTAATATCTGACAAGACTTTTGAGAAAATTCAGCGATACATAAATGACAGAAATGAAGAAATGTTAGGTGCCCGTAACAAAAATTAGTTTTTTGCTGGGTATTGCAAGGTGATATATTTTATATATTGATACTATTTTCTTCATTATATGTTAAATAAGGAGGTTTATTATGAACTGGAAAAAATTATGTACATTTGCAGGTGGTGTTTTATTTGGAACGGCAGGAGTAGCAATTCTCTCAAGTAAAGATGCTAAAAATGTTTATACCCATTGTACGGCCGCTGTACTCCGCGGCAAGGACAGTGTCATGAAGACTGCTTCCACTATCAAGGAAAACTGCGGCGATATACATGAAGACGCAGTTGATATCAACGAGAAACGTTATGAAAAAAAGAGAAAGCAGGAATACGAGAAGGCTAAAGCAATAATCGAAGCATACGAAGAAAAAGATGCAGTTGAAGAAAACGATAAAGCGGAATAAAGCCTATGAGATGCGTAATATTACATGAATCAAGCAAAAAGATCAGGATAAAAATCCCCTACCCGTACATGTCGATGCAGAGGGCAGATCTTGTTGAATACTATATCCGAAGTATCGATGTAGTAAAAGAAGTTTCGGTAGATGAGAGAACCGGCAATGCTGTTATAACATTTCTTGATTCAACTGAAAAAGACAAGAAGACTCTTTTTACTGCACTTAAACGTTTTGATCCCGATGATGAAAGAATAAAAGCCCTTGTTCCCGAGAACACCGGCAGGGCAATGAATCGCAGGTATGAAGAAAAACTTTTGTTTTCAGTAACCGGTATGTTCCTCAGGAAAATTTTTCTGCCTACACCTATAGAGGTGATCAGAACCGTGGTAAAAAGTGTTCCGTATATCATCAAAGGTATCGGTGCATTGAAAAACGGTAAACTGCAGGTAGAGACGCTTGATGGTGTGGCAATAGCCGCATCTGTTATAAGAAGAGATTTTAAAACTGCCGCGTCCATAATGTTCCTTCTTAAAATCGGGGAAACCCTTGAAGAGTGGACCCGAAAAAAGTCAGTTAATGACCTGGCGCGTTCAATGTCTTTGAATATAGATAAAGTATGGCTCAGAGCTGCCGGAAAAGATGTACAGGTCAGCATAGATCAGGTTCTGACCGGAGACCATATCGTGGTACGAAATTCCGACATCATCCCTCTCGACGGAAAAGTAATAGAAGGTGAGATGACAGTAAATCAATCGGTTATGACAGGTGAATCCGAGCCGGTGGTAAAGAGTCCGGGAGGCTATGTCTACGCGGGTACTGTGGTAGAAGAGGGAGAATGTCTGATAGAAGTAACAAAAGCGGCCGGTACCGGAAAGTTTGATCAGATAGTAAAAATGATAGAAGAATCTGAAAAATTAAAATCCGATACCGAAGCAAAAGCATATCGTCTGGCAGACAAGCTGGTTCCGTACAGTCTGCTCGGAGCAGGCTTAACATATCTTCTTACCGGAAATGTGACAAAAGCTCTTTCTTTCCTGATGGTTGATTACTCCTGTGCAATGAAGCTGTCCATGCCGTTAGCGGTCCTTTCTGCCATAAAGGAATCCGGAGAGCACCGGATATCCGTGAAAGGCGGCAAGTTTATGGAGGCGATAGCCGAGGCCGATACGCTTGTCTTTGATAAAACAGGTACGCTTACCCATGCCACTCCTACTCTCATGGAGGTCGTAGCTTTTGAAAACCGCGATCCTGACGAGATGCTGCGTATAGCAGCGTGTCTCGAGGAGCATTATCCTCATTCTGTTGCCAATGCCATAGTGAAAGGAGCTAAGGATAAGGGTCTGGATCATGATGAACTGCATTCTAAGGTGGAATATATAGTGGCACATGGTATCAGCAGTTTCTTGGAAGATGAAAGAGTAGTCATAGGAAGCTACCATTTTGTTATAGAAGATGAAAAATGCACCATTCCCGAGGGAGAAGAGCGAAAACTGGATGAAATAAACAAGGAATATTCCAGGATTTTTATGGCAATAGGAGGCAGACTGGCAGCAGTTCTTTGCATCTTCGATCCTTTAAGGGAAGAGGCGGCAGAAGTCATAAAAGAACTGCATGATCTTGGATTTAAAAAGATATGCATGATGACCGGAGATAATAAAAAGAACGCTGAAGCGGTAGCTGCAAAGCTAAGCCTTGACGAATTTCGCGCGGAGGTCCTGCCTGAGGATAAAGCTGAATATGTACGTGGAGAACGCGCAAAAGGACATAAAGTAGTAATGATAGGCGACGGAGTAAATGATACCCCTGCACTGTCTGAGGCCGATGTCGGGATAGCGATCATGGACGGAGCACCTATTGCTCGTGAAATAGCGGATATAACAATAGCGTCGGATGACCTTTACCAGCTGATCACACTACGCCGCATAAGTACTGCACTGATGAGGAGGATAAAAGCCAACTATCATTTTATACTCGGATTCAATTCAGCACTTATAGCCGGCGGACTGTTCGGGATAATGAATCCGGCTTCTTCGGCTTTGCTGCATAACGGATCCACCATACTT